>Ga0197142_1003603_pt1 | contig 12904 bp, 12 predicted proteins | sample GBS60_MetaG_FD_148614 | JGI IMG/M metagenome (GOLD analysis project Ga0197142, IMG submission 148614) | Sediment microbial communities from Great Boiling Springs, Gerlach, Nevada, United States - GBS 60_MetaG | ecosystem: Environmental > Aquatic > Thermal springs > Hot (42-90C) > Sediment... | reverse complement strand
ATCCGTCAATCATCTTTTATAACAATTTACATCTACCACTAAAAAAAATCCTTAACTCATTCCTACGATTGACTAACCTTCTAACTCAATCCCCTAACCTCAATGTCGGGACTTTCCAATTTATCTACACCTATTACTTCGTCAACCACTTTTTACACCTATACGCCTCTTTTTTTACACTTTTTTTATATTTTTTATACAGCTAGGCTTAATCTTCCTTCATCACCTACCCCATCTCCCATCATTTCGCAATATACTAGATAATGAACAAAACAATCTAGATCCACTTCGAAATATTCAGAAAAACTTCTTAAAACCTCGTAAATAAAACCTTCTACTTGAATTGTTTTATATAATAATTTTTCTCTTTTGATGATTCTTGCTCTATAAAATTCTTCTAACCAACGAATTTCCATTCCATTCAGTAATTCAATCCCCCACTTACTCCATAATCGAAATAAAAATTTATCAATTCCTAAACTATCTACTTGTTTTTGAAAGAAATCCCACTCCAATTCCTTTAATCCAATTTTTATATAATACATTTTTACCTCCCTTAATTAATAATTCGTGATCTTTATTTTTTTTATTTTTATTTTTTTAGGTTTTAAATAGAAAAAATGGATTTTTAGTTTATTCTTTTCATTCTATGAACCAATCTCTAAGCACTTTAGAATTCGATATTCAGTTTATGAACACTTATTTATGTTGATTTCCTTGGACAGGAAATTATTCAGTTCTTCTATGTTTACAGGAATTATAGAAACAACCGGGATAATCAAAAAGATAGAAAAAAAAGAAACAAATATTAGTTTTTATATTAAATCCAATATTATTGATAAAATCAAAATTGGTGATAGCGTAAGTCATAATGGAGTATGTTTAACAATAGAAGAAATTATCTTACCAGATATGTATAGAGTTACAGCGATTCGAGAAACCTTATCAAAAACAAATTTAGGACTTTGTTCAGAATCAAGCACAATAAACATAGAATGTTCTCTTTCTGCAAACGGTAAGATCGATGGCCATTTTGTTCAAGGCCATGTAGATTGTGTAGGAATCGTTTATAAAAAAATTTCCAAAAATGGTAGTTATGAATTTCAAATTCTATATCCTAATTCTTTTAATTACTTAGTTATTCCTCGAGGAAGTATTGCATTAGATGGTATTAGCTTAACTATCTCTAGTATAGAAGATATAATTTACAAAAAAGAAGATATTCAATTTCTTATAAATAATTTTGAGCTTACCTATCCAGAATATTTATCCCTTTTTGTAAACATCATTCCTCATACATACAATATAACAAACATAAAAACGTGGGAACAAGGAAGTATTGTGAACATTGAATTTGATATTTTAGGAAAATATATTTATCGTTTTTTTGAGGTTTCGAAAAAATAAATATAATTTATATATTTTTTAATTAATCGCTATGATACTCAATACTTTGAATATGTTTTTTTAAATTATTTTTTTTAGAGGGCAGCTTTCGTATTTTTGAATGAACAACTTTTAATATTTCGTCCATTTTTTCCATAGTGGCACGATATCCTTCTGCTATTGCTAATTGGTGTTTGTGATAATCTAAAAAATGAATTTCATCTAATTCGGGTTCAATTACCACATCGGGTTTTTCGAAAATTTTATTATCAATGTTGATTCGATTTCGCATAATTTCTATACTTCTTAAAAAGATTTCTCTTATAGAAGTTGGAACTTCTGTTTCTGGTCTAGAATCCAAATCTACGGCAATTATCACATCAGCACCTAAGCTTCTTGCTAAATCCATAGGAACAGGATTTAATAAACCACCATCGACAAATTTATAATTTTTATATTCAAAAGGAGAAAAAAAACCGGGAACAGCTATTGTAGAACGTATTGCTGGAAGTAGTTCTCCTTTAATGATGTGAATCTCTTGCATTGTGACTAGATCTACAGCAACAACTCCAAAAGGCTTTTTTAACTCATCAAAATTTCGAACAGGCAAATAAGTCTCTAAAAATTTTTTCCACCAACGTTTTCCCGAAACCAATCCACCAGTGCCTAAACCCAAATCTAAATGAGCTAATGTGTCTTTTAAACTCTTAAAATTTTTTAAAGAATCTTCTAAGATTTGAAGTGCATCCGCAGCATAAAAAGCACCTACAACACCACCTGCAGAAGTACCTGCAATAACATCTGGTTCAATATTGTTTTCTTCTAATGCCTTTATTACACCAATATGAGCCCAGCCCCTTGCGGAGCCAGACCCAAGTGCTAATCCAATCTTTGGTCTACCAAATAGAAAATTTCCTATACGCATTTTTATACTTGTACAGTTTCTTTTTGAGTCTCTTTTTCGAGTTGAATTTTTTCAAGATTTCCTTTTAGAATTCCTAAACTATCTTTATTGTATTGTTCAGAAATTTGTTTTCTTTTATCGATAATTTCTTGATCAACTTTACCATTTAATTTTGCAATAGAACGCTCTATTAACATACCTGCTAAAAATCTTGCAGCTGATTCTACAATCTCTATTGCATATGCTTCTTTTTTATCTTTATCTTCTATATTTCTGTATGTAGAAACAATCTCTTCGAATAGTTCTAATTTTTTTTGCAATAAACTTGATGGGTTAAATTTAGCCATTTCTTCGTTGATGTACTGCCTTAGGTTTCCTTTTTCTGTCATGCCAGACATGATTCCACCAATTGCTGCAACGACTTGTAATTGTGTTGTTCCTTCGTAAATGTTTGTAATTCTTGCATCGCGATAAATTCTTGCTACATCGTATTCTTCTGTGTAGCCAGATCCACCGAATACTTGTAATGCATCATAAGCTATTTTATTACACATCTCAGAATTATAGTATTTTGTTAAGGGAGTATAAAGATCTGCCAATTTTTCCCATTTTAGAATTTCAGCATCTTTACGAACATCTCGTTCGGGCATTCCTGAATGGATCATTCTATCTTTTTTCCAATGATACATATCTACGGTTTTTCCTGCTTCTACTAATAAACTTCTCATCGCGACAATTTCTTGTTCCATTTTATCCAACATACGTTTTACTGCTGGAATTTGCTCGATGGGTTTTCCAAACTGAATTCTTTCTGATGCATATTTTTTTGCTTCTCTATATGCAGCTGTTGCAATCCCCATCGATTGAGCTGCAATACTTAGTCGTGCACCGTTCATCATCTGCATAGCATATTTTACAAGACCTTTCCCTTCTTCTCCGATTAAATCTGCTGGTGTATTTTCATAAACAACTTCGCAGGTAGGAGAAATATGTAATCCCATTTTTTCTTCTATTTTGGCTATCTCTACATTTTTACCATCTACAATAAAGAAAGATAATCCTTTTCCTCCACTATCTGGAGAACCTGTTCTTGCAAGGGTTAAAATCACCGCAGGTTTATCTGCAAACCCACAACCATGTGTGATAAATCTTTTTGTTCCGGTAATATACCATTTTCCGTCAGGTCCTTTAACTGCTTTTGTTTGAACTCTTTGTAAGTCTGATCCATAATTAGGCTCTGTTAAAGCCATAGCACCCCAGTACTCACCTTGAGCCATCAACGGAACCCATTTTTTGATTTGCTCGTCAGATGCGAAGTTTTCGATTGTTTCTCCTAAATTGACGCAACCAAAACAAATAGCAACCGATGCATCGCCTCGAGATACAATTTCAGAAATCAACATTTGAACACTTGCAGGTAAACCTAATCCTCCATTCTCTCGCCTTATAGCATAAGGCAATAAACCAGCTTCTTTAAAGGTATTCATTACATCGATCATTTCTTGAGGGAAAATTACTTTCCCCTTTTCGAACTTTAATCCTTTTTTGTCCATAATTTGAGATTTGGGAGCTAATTCGTTACCAGCTAACTCCCCATATGAATCTAAAATAGTTCTATAGTAATCCTTCGCGGATTCTACACTATCGGGTGCCATTGCAAATCTTTCGTCGTTGGTTTCTTGATATTTTTTCGCATCCTCAAAACCATTTTCGTAGATTTGAATAATTTCATCCCAATCTATAAGATATTCAAATTGCAGTTTTAAATCGTCATTATCTTGAAAGTAATTTCCAGTAATCATAAAACCTCCAATATAGGATTAAAATTATATACCATATCTTTATAATTGACATAGACGTCAATTTAAATCAACAATTTTTTTTATTTTAAGATAAATTTTTAATCTATTACAAGATATAAATTTTTTGAAACATTTTGATAGATTTTTTATACTTTTTTCATAAAAATCAATTGCCACATAAATTGATTTTTATTTTTTGGTCTATATACACTATACCTGTATAGTGTATATAGAAAATTAACTCTAAGGAGCAAAAATATGGCAAAAAATATCATAGAGATAGAAGAAAAAGATTACGAATCCTATGTTTTAAATTCTGATAAACCAGTAATTTTGGATTTTTATTCGGATGATTGTGTGCCATGCGAAGCGTTGGCACCCAAATTCGAAGATTTGGCTAACTATTTTGGAGAACATATCCGATTTCTTAAAATATGGAGGCAAAAAAATCGACCATTAGCACAAAAATTAGGTGTTTTTTCTAGTCCCACATTGATTTTTTATCATCCAAAGGGGCAAGAAGCTGGAAAACGTCTATCAGGAGCAATACGAAAAAAAGACATTATCGAACAAATCAAGAATTTGATTGGTTCAGAACTTACAGAAGAAATATTATCAAAAAAAGAAAAACAAAGATGGGATTACGATGTTATTGTCCTTGGTGGTGGACCAGCTGGTCTAACATCAGCATTATATACAGCACAGGCGAAATTAGATACCATAGTAATCGATCAAGACTTAACAGGTGGACAAGTTAAAATTACCCACCAAATATCAAATTATCCAGGAACAGGTGGTCCTATTTCTGGTTGGGAGCTTAGCGAAAAAATGTTTAAACAAGTAGTTGATGCAGGTGCTAAGGTGATTTCTGCAGTAGATGTCACAAAAGTTATTTTAAGACCAAGAGATCATGTCGTATGGATTGATGACGAAATTGAAGTTCATGGGAAAGCAATTATTCTTGCAATGGGTTCAGAACCTAGAAAATTAAACATTCCCGGCGAAGAAGAATACAAAGGAAAAGGAATTTCTTATTGTGCAACATGCGACGGAAAATATTACGAAGGAAAAGATGTGATAGTCGTAGGAGGTGGTAATTCTGCAGTAGAAGAATCCCTCTTTTTAACGAAGTTTGTTAATTCTGTAACAATTGTGCATCAGTTCGATCATCTTCAAGCAAATAAAACTGCACAAGAAGAGGCTTTCAAAAACCCAAAAATCAAATTTATTTGGAATAGTGAACCAAGAAAAATCGAAAAAATCGGTGAACAAATGAAGATAACAATAGAAAACGTAAAAACACATGAATACTCCGAAATCTTAACAGATGGAATCTTTATTTTTATAGGATATCAACCAAATACTTCTTCTATACAAGAATGTGATTGCGAATTAGAAGACGAAATTCGAAAAGATCGTTGGGGTTATATTATCACCGACGAAGATATGGCAACCAATATAGAAGGTGTATATGCAGCAGGAGATATTCGTTCAAAGAAATATAGACAAGCTGCAATTGCAGCTGGAGAAGGAACGATTGCTGCACTATCTGTTGAAAAATATCTTGCAAACTTAAAACATCAATATATAAAGGCAACATCATCAGAATTTATTTATACCAATTAAACGGATAGAAGATATTTATGGATACAATTCAAGCAATTCGCGTTAGATATTCAAATGAAGCTAATACAACATGTTGCCTTTCTTGTGGTTCAGCATTAGAATATTCTTATTTAAAAAAGGGAGAGGTTGTAATTGATTTAGGTTGTGGTCGTGGAACAGATGTGATAAAAGCAACAAAATATATAGGAAAAGAAGGAAAAGCAATAGGACTAGATGCAACACCAGAGATGTTAGAAGTTGCAAGAAAAAATGCAGAAAAACTTCGTCTAAAAAACGTAGAGTTTATTCTAGGAGAGATAGAAAATATTCCCTTATCTGACAACACTGTTGATGTTGTTATCTCTAATTGTGTTCTGAATCACGCAAAGGATAAAGAAAAGGTATTTAAAGAAATCTATAGGATATTAAAGCCTGGAGGTAGGTTTATTATCTCTGATATTATCGCAGAAAAACCACTACCAGAAGAAGTAAAAAACAATCCAGAAGCTTGGGCTCAATGTTATGGAGGAGCCATAACAAAAGAAGAATATTTTGGTGCAATTGCATCGGCAAACTTTAAAGAAATCGAAATATTAGAAGAAAGTGAACCCTACGAAAAAGGCGAAGAAAAAGTACTCATTAGAAGTATAACCATAAAAGGTTATAAAGAGTAAGGAGCAACATATGAAAAATCAAAACAACACTGGCTTTAAGCCAATATCTCAAAAACAACCAGTAGATAAACACAAATTAGTTGCACAATGTTGTTCAAAACAATCTAAAATCATATCTGGTTGTCACGATTAATTTTTACACCCTTCTTCTTAACGAAGAAGGGATTTTTTTTGGAGGAATTATATGATTAAATCACGGTACACCTTTACATTCGAATCCCCTTCTAACAGATTTTTTATTATGAATTATTTAACGGGAGCAATCGACGAAGTAAGCGTCTTCGAAAGGCCAGAATTGGAACATCGTTTACAAACAAACCAATGGGATGATTATCATCTAAAAGATTACATGTTAGAAAGAGGATACCTATTCGAATCTTTCGAAGACGAAGAAGAATATATTCAAGAACGATATATTGAATTTTTAGAAGAATACGAAAATACTCCTGTACAAATTATTTTTTCTACAACCTATGCATGTAATTTTTCTTGTATTTATTGCTTTCAAGAAAGCTATAAAGAAAATTCGAAAATCATCACACCAGAAGTAACAGATGCTTTTTTTAATTATATCAATAATCAGTTTGCTTCCGAAAAACAAAAACCTTACATAACACTTTTTGGAGGCGAACCATTATTAGGGGGAGATCGTTATAAAAAAAATCTACTCTATTTCTTGGAAAAAGCAAAACTTTATGATTATCAAATCACTATTGTTACAAACGGGTATGAATTAATCAATTACATTCCCGAACTAAAACGCATTGGTGTAAAAATAAAAGAAATTCAAGTAAGTGTAGATGGAAGTCCAGAACAACACAACAAAAGAAGACCCACAGTTACAGGTAAACCTACTTTTGAACGTGTAGCACAAGGTATATCCGAAGCACTCAAGAACGGGTATCGCATCAATCTAAGAATGATTATCGATAAAGAAAACTTACCAACTATTGTGGAATTAGCAGAATATGCACAAAAAGTAGGTTGGCTTGATTATCCAGAAACTTTATTCGAAACATCCATTGGTAGAAATTATGAACTTCATACCTGTCAGCCAAAAAGCAAACTTTACAATCGAATTGATTTATGGAAAGATTTTATAGATTTAGCAGAAAAAAATCCTATCCTAAAAAAATTTCATAAACCTCATCTACATGGAATTAGGTATTTGGCAGAAACTGGTTCTTTACCTATGCCTATTTTTGATGGCTGTCCTGCTGGTAAAAAAGAATGGGCATTTGACTTATATGGAAATATTTATGGTTGTACTGCATCCGTAGGGGTAGAAAAGTATAAACTTGGAAACATATTCGAAAATACACAAATAACTAAAGAAAAAATCTTAGAAACAGAATTTTCTTGTGAACAAATCGATCCCGAAGTAGCACATTTAGATACTTCTCACAAGCCAGAAATGTACCATACTAATGTACTACTTAAAGATAGCCAAAAAGAGCAACGAATCAAATGGCAAACAAGAGATGTATTATCGATTCCACAATGTAAAAACTGTGCTGTTTCTTTATCGTGTGGTGGTGGATGTGGAGTTCTTGCAGCAAACCACCATGGTGATATACTTTCTCCCGATTGTCGTCCTGTAAAAGAAATTGTATCTATGGCTGTGGATTATTATCGAATTGGTTTAGAAGAATAGTTGATATTTATAAAAAAGCACTATCAGTAAATATAATAAGATTTCTGAAATTTGTTGTATAGCACCGAGGGTATCTCCAGTATATCCCTCAATCTTTTTTATCAACAAGTTTTTAAAATATAGAAATACCAAAAACAACACAAAAAAAAATAATACAAAAAGATAAAATAAATTTTTATTGTATAATATAATAAATATTATTAATAAATTTAAATAAATAATTTGAAAAATCCAAAAACGTTTGATAGAAATATTTTCAAAAGGTTTTGATTTTCCATCGCTTCTAGCATAGGGTAAAAACTTAATAAAAAATAATAAAAACCATCTACTTAAAACTTGCACTAATACAAAAAGAACATAATAGATTTCTACATTCACAAATATGTTTTTTAACAAATAAAATTTTAATAAGATTAAATAAATTAACGATAATGCCGCAAAACTTCCAATTTGTGGATCCTTCATGATTTTTAATATTTGATTTTTATCATATCCACCACCAAAACCATCAATAAAATCGGAAAATCCATCTTCGTGTAAAGCACCTGTTAAAAAAGAATTAAATATCATCATAGCGATTATTGCTAATTCAATTTCTTTAATGATGAGTAAAATAATTTTAAAAAAAATTAAATTTAAAATTCCAATTAGAATACCAACCAAAGGCAAATAAAATATACTCTCATTTCGAAAGCTATGATATTTTTTAATAGGAATTATCGTAAAATATTGAATAGCAGAAATAAAATTCTCTAATTCCCTCTTTATGTTCATCTAAACAATTTTCATTTTCTCGATATTTCGTAAAATAAAAAAATCCATCGAATAATATTATTTAAAATATAGATTTGGTTATTTAGTTATTTTGATTATTTTATAAATAAATTTCTTTATTATCTTTTCTTTTTATTTGAATTACAGCTGGTCTTGGTATTGGACAATCATCATTTAAATAGGGCCATTTTGTAGAATTTAAATCTCCTTCGCCTGGATGTTGTATCGCACAAAAAAAGACTTTATAATCATTCGAAAACTCAGGTCCGCATACTTCACTATTGGGTACAGCAGATAAAAACATTTTTAATTCTTTTGCATAAGGATTCAACACATAAACACCATCGTTCATTTTTAATCTTTCTACATCAGAATTCCCATCTGTTGCTATCCAAATATTACCTATTTTATCAAAAGCTAAATTATCGGGTGCGGAGATGGGAGGAAAATTTTTATCAACAATTTGATTATAAATCTTTAACTGATTTTTTTCTGAGTTGGATTTGGGGAGACCACATAAAAGAGGAATCTTCCAATTAAATTTTGTTGCCAATGAATCTTGATTTTCTTCGATGATTTCGATAATATGTCCCATCGTATTTTCGAAACGAGGATTTGCAGCATTAATCTCTGTTGCTTTTCTTTTTTCGTTATAAGTCATAGCCGCGAAGATGGATTTTGTAATGGGGTTATATTCTATATCTTCTGGTCGATCCATCTTTGTAGCACCTAATATATCTGCTGCTTTTCTAGTGTTTATAAAGCATAAAACAGGGTCTTTTTGAAATTCCTCGGATAATTTTGGATTTATTTTATACTTATATTTTCCATTTGTTTTATGAGCTGTTGCAATTTCTATCCATTCACCAGTAAAATCATCATTAAATTTCGCAACATATAAAGTTCCTTCGTCTAAAAGATCAATATTTTTTTCTCTATTCTGTAAATCGAATGAATCTTTTGTTATAAATTTATATATGTATTCAAAACGTTCATCATCTCCCATATAGATAGCAACTTTTCCATCCGAACAAATAGCATAATTTGCTGCTTCGTGTTTAAATCGTCCTAGTGCTGTTCTTTTTTTAGGGGGACGATTGGGATTTAATGGATCAATTTCTACAACCCAACCAAATCGAAAGGCTTCGTTAGGCTCTTTTTCGACATTAAATCTATCATAATAATTATAAAATCCCATTAGTTTAGCATAAATACTTGGGTATTTATATCTTTGATACATCTCTCTGATTTGAGGATCAACAATTTTGTTCAGATCTCCACCAAAATAAACATGAAAGTTTTCTTCGCATGTTAAAAATGTACCCCAAGGGGTTTTACCACCTGAACAATTGTTTAACGTTCCTAAAACAACTGTACCTGTTGGATCTTGCTTAGTTCTTAATAGTTTATGACCTCTTGCTGGACCGCTAATCTCAATCGGTGTTTCTCCTGTATATCGTTTATTAAAATTAGAGCCTTTAATGTATTCGTAAAAATTATTATTCCTTTTTTTGATTTCTACAATACTTACGCCGTGAGCATTTAACATGAAATCTACTTCTTGTTTTGTTGGTCTTCCTTGCTGTGGTAGATTTTCTTTATTTACAAAATCTTTAAACATAATTTCTTGATTAGTATATTCATGATTCACTACGAGTAAAATGACATCAGAATATTCAAAAAAACCTATATAATCATTGTTATAACCAAAACAATACTTTTGACGTTCTACATCTTCTTGAGTTACACCTTCGAAAACCCTTTTCCAGTTTAATTGTTCCTTATTATCTATGGGGTCCCCCCATTTGATTAAAATATTCCAATCATAACCGTCTGGTACAGTAATTCTATCTTTTGTATTAGGAGAAATCGATTTAAAAGAAAGTGTATGAATCTTTTTAGTTTGCTCCTTCTGTGGCTCTGCATAAGAAATCTTAATAAAACTGGACAAACCAACATATGCAGATAATTTTAAAAAATCTTTTCTTGAAATAGCTTTATTGAAAATATTACCAAAATAATTTTTCATAAAAATACCTCAAATTAAATCATTTTAATATATAATAATATTTAACATTTAAATTTTATAATTGTTACAATTTTATTAAAATTCATAAAAAATAATATGATTTTATTTAAAATAAATCTATATAATGAAAACAATTGTCGAGCTCATATGCAAAAGGAATTTTTGGATTTTTCTTTATATCACTCTATATCAAGCAATTTTCTTGTCGCGATGATATAATAAATGAACCGGCACCGTCCTGCTCTCCCACGCAGCGAACCGCGCAGTACCATCAGCGATACAGGGCTTAACTTCCGTGTTCGGGATGGAAACGGGTGTATCCCCTGCTCTATCAGTGCCGTTAAAGTCATTCTTTTTTAGACCATTAAAAATGCAAGAAAAAACTGAATTTAATGATGAATTTTTTTAATAGAACTAATTAGATAATTTATTTTTTTCAGTAAATTCTATAAATTTTTAAATAAGTGAATGGATTTGAACTTTTTGTTATAATGCTTGATCATAATATACTGTATTCTACATATTTGGAGTAATAACATGAAAGGGATATTTATCACTTTAATTAAAATTACAATTTTATTTTTTTGTGCATTTGTGTTTTTTTCGTTTTTATGGATAAAAGAGAGCGTTTGGGAGCTTACTTTTGGCCAGATCATTTTTCATTTATTGATGCCGATAGAAGGAGCTGAAAAAGAAATCCTTTTATCCTTCAAGAAAAATGTTTTAAAGATTTTAATATATTTTTTAATAATATACACAATTATGAAACTTCTATTAAAAAAACTTCCTTATTTAGATAAATATTCATCAAAATTTGAAGTTTTTATTTCTTTAATTTTTTTGCTTTCTCTTTAAAAATTCTTATTGTTGATTTTAAATTTTACGAGTATATTAATCAAAATATTTCTTATACAGATATTTACAAAAATGAATACATCGATCCTGTAAATGTTTCTTTTCATTTTCCAGAAAAAAAACGAAATCTTATATTGATTATTTTAGAATCGATGGAAACAACCTTTTTTACCAAATAAGATGGTGGTATATTTGACGAAGACATAGTACCAGAATTAAGAAAATTAGCAAAAGAAAACTTACATTTTTCTGATACATCAAACATTGGAGGAGCGCTACAAATCGACGGTTGCAATTGGACCATGTCTGCAATCGTAGGAATTACCTTAGGTATACCACTTGTTACAACGATTGATGGATTTGATGTGGATTGGAACGGATTTGACAGGTATATTAAATTTAAAAAAATAAGTTTTTTACCTGGCGTTATAGGGTTAACAGATATTCTAGCAAAAGCTGGTTATGAACAGCGTTTTCTTATTGGTTCAGATAAAAAATTTGCTGGAAGAGATTTATTTTTTTATACACATGGAAATGTGATTATTAAAGATTTAAATTATTATAAAAAAATTGGAAAAATTCCTGAAGACTACCATGTTTTTTGGGGATTCGAAGATGAAAAATTATATCAATTTGCTAAAGAAGAATTAATCGCTCTATCTTCCAGCTCAAAGCCATTTAATTTGATAATGCTTACAGTAGACACACATTTTCCTAATGGTTATTTAAGTGAAACCTGTAAAAAAAATTCTCTTTTTGATAAACAATACAAAAATGTATTATCCTGTGCAAGTAAACAATTATATGCATTTATCGAATGGATTAAAAAGCAACCTTTTTACAAGAATACAACAATTGTAATATTAGGTGATCACCTATTTATGGACGATGGTACTTTAATCCCCAGAAATGCAAAAAGAAGAATTTATAACGTATTTATTAATTCTCCCATAAAACCATTGAAAGAAAAAAATAGACAATTTTCGAACTTGGATATGTTTCCAACAATTTTAGATAGTTTAAATGTAAAATACAATTCGCAGGGATTAGGATTTGGAAGATCCTTATTTAAAGATACGCAAACGCTTATAGAAAAATATGGTTTTGATAAATTAAACCAAGAAATCAACAAAAAAAGTAAGGAATATTATATATTTTGGGAAGAGAATAAAATATCTCGTTTACAATTGGTTATACATAATTAATAAACAAATTTTTTAT
>Ga0197142_1003602_pt1 | contig 12908 bp, 10 predicted proteins | sample GBS60_MetaG_FD_148614 | JGI IMG/M metagenome (GOLD analysis project Ga0197142, IMG submission 148614) | Sediment microbial communities from Great Boiling Springs, Gerlach, Nevada, United States - GBS 60_MetaG | ecosystem: Environmental > Aquatic > Thermal springs > Hot (42-90C) > Sediment... | reverse complement strand
ATCGGGGGAGGTGTATGGATTGGTGCTGGCAGCGGAGCGGCGGGAGGGTTAGTCAGCAGCATCGTGTCGCAAGGGATCGACCACGGTCGAATCGACTGGGAGGTTGTTGCGGTTGATACGGCAATTGGCGGTGCAATCGGTGGGGTTCTTGGCGGAGTCGGCGGTGGAGTCAAAGTGTGGCTCCGACCGCGACCGGGGGGTCCAGCAGAGCCGAGGCCATCGCATCCTGTCCCAAGACCACCAGCTACAGCAGCCGAGTCGCCGGGACCGGGTTGGGAATGGAGAGGGCAGCAGCCAGTCGGCGGTGAGAGAGGAGCTTGGTTCAGGCCAGCGACAGGGGAGACCTTGCATCCCGATCTAGGCCATCCTCCTCCTGTCGGTCCACATTGGGATTGGCGTGCCCCCGATGGGACTTTTTGGCGTATATTCCCTGACGGACGGGTAGAACCGAGGTCCTGAACAATGTAAGGTGATGATATGGAGAAAGAGCAGGATTGGCGGCTAACCGGCCAAGAACGCTACCTGAAAGGTAAGACCTTCGTAAAGAAGCGGTATACAACCCCCAGTCCCGGCTGGGATCACGACCATTGTGCCTTTTGTTGGACAAAATTCATGGAGAGTGAGCAGCCGGACACCATTCAAGAAGGGTACGCCACAGAAGATAACAAGCACTGGGTTTGCCCTCGGTGTTTTGCAGATTTTCAGGCCGAATTCCTATGGACGATTAAAGACGAATGACTGGGTTTCCCTGCTGAGTCCTAAAACAAAAACGAAGTGCCTCTGTTACCATAGATCGCCGCCGGTTCGACGGCACGAGCTGCCTGCATCATTTCCGCCACCGCGAATCTCCCCCACTACCGGCCGCTGGACCACGCAAGATCCCCTCGGCTTCGCCGCCGGCGACGCGAATCTATACCGCTACGTCGGCAACATGCCAACGCTGGCCACCGACCCAAGTGGGAACATCTGGTATCCGGGTAAATACACCATCCAGTATGTGCGTGAGTACTACCGTGGACGGGATCTTGATCGGCAATTAGTAAAGACCTTTGCAGCCCGGCCACCGGCTGCCCGATTACTCGGTGGGCCTGGACCTGTTCCCACTTCGCTTCCTGGGCGTTGGGAGATGACAATCTGCGTTGGCCCCCAAGCAAACAACTGGAATGTAACGCATTCATGGATTGAATTACGCGGTGCATCACCAGAAAATGCAGGACAATTCTACACAATCACGAGATGTAACATCATTTGTATTGGACCAGATGTAAACGGTGATTTCCAAAGTACATCTTGGTCTCGCAACAGTCGAATTGTTGTCAATCCGAGCTTGCCCACCTTTAAAGTTGGACTTGTGGCGGTTATACCGCTTGGGTCTGGGCTATGAATACAGGCAACTACCATTATTTTGGCGCGATCACAGCAGGGCCTCTTACATTCGGCCTTACCGAACAGATATTCACACCATTTATCAACTTCGTTTCGATGGCATTCTGATCATGAAGCATGCAGTGCCAAGATTGGTCTTTGTATTCACAAGTCTGTTCGTGGGATATTTGCTCGCTACAGGTGCAGTTTATTTTGCAACCGTAGTATGCCGTAAGATATTGTCTTCAGAATTTCCCGATGATCCTGCAGCTATCGACAGGATAGTAAACGGATCAGGGTATACCTTTCAGGGTCTCATGTTTTTTGTGTTGATCCCTTACATTCCACTTGCAGTGTTCGTTTATCTGCATCTGTTCCGAAAGTAGTATCATATAATCTTTCCCCGTTCCCAGGCGAACCCGACCCGCTCCACACGGCTACCCCGTGAATCCTTGCGCGTCAACACGGGGTGCTGTTTGTCCCAGACGATCCCCTGCGAGAAGTACAGGCCGTGCTTCTTGAGGAACGGCGGGTAGTTGCCCAGGTTCGCGTAGCCGCCCCAGATGTAGAAGCCGCGTCCGGGCACCAGCACGCGGGCCATGTTGCCGAACCAGGCGTCGAGCAGCGCGTCGAACGCCTCGTCCGAGACGAAGTCGTTGGCGAGCGGCCGGTCCTTGGGCCGGAGCTTCTTAGTGGTCGGCTTGGACTTGGTCTTGTCGCGGGCGAGGTCGAAGCCCTGGTGGTGCATGTCGCCGGCGTCGGCCGCGTCGATGGCCCCCTGCTTGGTCGCGGGGAACGACGACAGCCCGGCGGCGATGGCGTTGTTACTCCGCGGCTCGACCTTCACGTTGTACGGCGGGTCGGTGTTCACCAGATGTATCCTTGCCCCGCCGAGAAGGCGATCCACGTCGGCGGGTTTGCTGCTTTCGTCGCAGAGCAGGCGGTGGTTGCAGAGAAGCCGCAGGTCGCCCAGCTGGGTGATGGCCGCGTCGGGTGGGGCCAGTATGTCGGTGGGATCGGTCAGCCCGTCCCGAAGCGTCGGGTCGAGCAGCTTGGCCAGTTCGTCCGGGTCGAAGCTGAGCAGGCCGAGGTCGTAGTTGGCTTCCTTCAGGCCGGCCAGTTCGGTCGGCAGTAGGTCGTAGTTCTGGGTCGCCAGCGAGGCGGTCTGGTTGTTGGCGATGCGATAGGCGCGGATCTGCTCGGGCGACAGATCTTTGGCCACATGCACCGGCACCTTCTCTCCAAGCCGAGTTTGAGTGCCGCCTTGTAACGGATGTGCCTGTAGACGATGACGCCCTCGCCGTCCACCACGATCGGCTGGCGGCTACGGCATCGACCATACCTGTCTTGGCTTATCATTCATTATCATTATGTAGAAAAGCAGCCTCCATTGCGATTTGAGAGGAGAGACAATGGCGTCTCAACGACGTGAGTCGACCAGAAGAGAGCAGTAAGTGGCCGGCTGGCGGTCTTTTATGCTAGCCAGTCTGATAATATGTAGTTAGGCAAGCTACGAGTATTATCGCATCGCAGACTTTGAGACTAAGCATCGCCTCATTCTTTGGTGGAATCTGTTTGACGATTTGTATCACTGGGGAGACAGGTGGGCCGTCGTGGGGCTTCTCCTCAGTATCGCCGGGATCTTCTTTATCGTTTCAGGTGTCTTCCTTGCGACTCCTTTGGAAACTGCCGACAGACGACCAGGTGTCGGAAGTTTAGAAGAGCTTGCTCGGCCGATGCCCCAGCCCGGCATTCGAGGATGAGCAAGCGGGCCAGGAAGCCGTTGGTTATCAGCCGAGCCGACAGCGACTCGTCGAAGTGCTTGGGCGCGGCCGTGCCGAAGATGCACAGGCACGGCTGATCGATCTCGGTCCGCTCGCGGCCGGCCTTGGTCCGCATCAAGCAGACACTGGCCGCGCTCGCATCCATCTGCAGCAGCATCCAAACGATGGCCTCGTGCCGCTCGTTGCGGGCATGGCTCACCCGCAGGAGCAGGTCGTCGATCTTGTCCAACTGAAACAGCGGGGCGGGCTGATCGAACAGTCGGTCCTCGATCCCATCGCCGGACGCGAAGCCGGTGCCCAAACAACCGGTTAGGCCGGCCTGGTAGAAGATGCGGGCGTTGACCTTGCGGGCGTGGTCCTTGCCGACACCTGAGTTGGCTAGGCCGAGGACGTACAGGTTCGTGCGGATGTCCATCGCGCCGCGAGCCTTCCGCCCGGCCAGTAGTGCCTAGCAGGCTAAAGCGGCGGTGTATCGTCTCAGCTTCTCAATTGAGACTGCCCTCAGCTCAGTTATTCTTGGAGACGAATTCTTCGCATCCAGTTTATTGGTAGTTTTCGTCGCCATTGTTCTTCACCCACACCGAGTTGTTATTGGTCTCAAGGCAACACTAAATTGTCCGCATGGAAGCCTGGAGTAACGATGATCTTCCGGCGATGGAAGATGCCTCAAGAGTCACACCAACTTATTCCGTCGCCCGGAGGTTTGGAAGAGCATTTTATTTGAAGGCGCGGCTTTGAATAACCTTTCCCATTTCAGCAGACTTAACGAATATTTGTAAAGGCTCGCTGATTTTCATTCTTCGATTAAGGAGGAAATAAATGAGTCAACAAAATCTATGGCAGCATAGCAGGCAGGGGATTCGCTTTAGAAATGAAGATATGGATTTCTACTTTGCATGGATTCTCGCTCATCAGTAAGCTGGTGGTGCAGCCTTGGGCGAATGTTTTCATACTGCTAGTTCTGTCCAAGATGGAAACCCATAGAGTTGGTACACAGCATGGATCGAAATAGCCCGTCGTGTGGAATCACAAGCAAGGGTTGCTCAAGAGAAAGGCCACTCAATCAGTGCGTGCGAGGCTTACCTTCGTGCCTTTAGTTACTACCAGTGTACCGCTATTTTTGTACGCCCGCGAGAATAACGTATCCAGGAAGTTTGGCAAAAAGCTCAGTAGTGCTTCCAACAAGCAGCGGGTGTACCCACATTTTCTGGGGAGTGGTCAGGTGGCCATTGCCCAGTAAAGGTCCCATGGCGAGGAGTGGCAGACACAGACCAAGCTGGCCATTGCCTCCCCGTTCCACTTCTTCCAGCGTGCCCCGCGACGCTTCAGCCGCAATCCCAACGTCTTCCCCTGACCCTCCACCTGACCGCTCCCGATCGCCCGGCTACGCTGCGGCGGCCCGGCAGTTTGCCCAGCGCTACACCTTCCTCGATCCGGTCAAGCAAGTACAACGGGTGACGGATGGCCTGGCGTCACTGGTCGAGTAAGGTCCGAGGGCCGAGTCGCCCAGGTTCGCGTCAGCGGACGCGCTCGTAGGTGATCAGCTCTTCTCCCGACTGAGGGAGGGACTGAAACACCTTGGGCCGCTGTCCCTGTCGTGCGGCATTTGACTCAGCGGGAAAGTAACAGAGCTTCAGCGTGTTGCCGGACAGGTCATAGATCCCGCGCATCTCGACCGACTGGCCCGCGATCGACTTGCCACCGACACGGCCGCGGAGCATGGTCAGTTTGATGTCGATCGCCTTGGGCTGTTGGCTCGGATCGAGATGGAGCGTTCCTTCCGCCGCGTCGATTCCCTGAAACTTACATGTGATCTTGGTGCCCGAGATCTCCAGACTCGTCATAGCTCCCAACGCCTCGGTCGGCATTGTATGACCGTTGATCATAACGGCCGTGGCCTTCCAGGTGCCATCCAGGCCGGTGGGAGTGGACAAACCGGAACTGGCCGACGCACCGGAAGCGGCCGGCGGAGACGAAGAACCACGTCGGCACCCCGTGTTGACCAGGAGAGCCAGGCAGAGGATGGCAGTGACAGACCTGTGAGTGCAGTCAAACGACAACATGGCCTGATCCTTTCTTCTTTTTGGGGAATCTATTCTATCCTAATCGGCATTTGTAGTTGATAAATGAACAGTGATGTAAATGACTCTCATTCAAATTGCCATTCAGATGCTGAAGGCATGTTTAGTTTATGGGTATAAGTCTTATCCCCTTGAACTGTCTAGCAGAAATTTGTTTTGCCAAAACAGGAGAGCAACAAATACTAGTTGCAAGATAAAGTGGTTGCTCAACATCGAAAGCGAAGATCGTGAATTCTTCAGGAAATGGGAATGCCTCGGGTTGATAGGTGACTACTCGAAAACGGCCACATTTGGGGCACCGCTTCCCGCGAACTTGAAATACATCATTCGGATCGGCCGGTTCAATCGGCGTATACAAACGACTATCTGCCGGCGGTGCGACATGATCACGACATTGCAACAGATAATATCCAGTTTCTCTAATAGCCAGAAAATTCACGGCATCCCTGCAGATCTCCTTCAGATACTCTGCCAGCGACGCTGACACGATAGGAAAACCATCTTCGCTGTGGAAGTAATCCAGACGAATAGAAGAAAGATCCAGTGGTGGCAAGCCGACAGCAGATATAACATTCGGGTTTATTTTCCCACATTTTTTGCACTGGTAAGCTCGGTACATCTCTCGAGGCTGTAGTCGATGTCCCACCATTGTCTCAAATAGAATAACGACTTCCACGTCTTCCGCATCGCGAGTAAGGTCTAACTCATACGCTTTGACCATCCCACTTTCTCCTGGTTCCTCAGATCAGTGATTGATGAGTTATGGCAACTTTAGGTAGCCGTATCGCACCGCATATCGATACTCGGATTTAAACAGGTCATACACGGAATGTCCGATACGCTTCTCAATTGCCTGACCCATTGCGGTTTTGGAATATTCGCGGTGGAACTCATTAAGCCAGCGGTTTAACTGATGCATTCCGTATTTGTTAACCCATCGCTCACCCGACATACTGTTGAAGTAGTGTCCAGTCTTTTGGAATAGGAACTTTGAAAGTTCTCTGTGAATGTCAGTATGTTCAGCTTCGGTCAGAAATGTGAGGACTGGGTGTTTGTAAGGAATCTTGTTTCCCCAGGCGCGTGGCCAAAAGTGGTGATACCCAGCACATTTGTTATGCACCAGCACGCCATTGGGTCCCACCTCGTAGACGTGCTCTCCTTGCACTTCGAGGTTGTAGACCCACGCCGTCGGGGGACGTGGCTTGATGCTAACGACAGCAGCGACTTCGTCCAGCCGGGTGCGGACACGTTCGCCTTCTCGTAGCTGACCCGCCTCGACAAACTCCTGCCGGTCCTCGCTCCAGAAGGGGTGGTTCGCCGTGCAGCCGATCTCGTCGTTGCCCGCCGTGACCGTGAGCAACGCCCCGTCCGGCTCATGCTGGAAGGTGGCCGTGACCACATGACCGGGTCCCGACGCAATCGGCGGACAAGGACCGATCCGCAGCACCCTCGCCGGACCTTCCGCCCCCAGCTCGGGCAAGTCCAGATCAATCGTGTTGGTTTCGGGGTCCAGCTCCTCCTCGATCCACTCCAACGGCCGCAGCAGCGTGGCATACAGCCGCTTGCCACTGGGCTTGATCTGCTCGACCTCGATGGTGCGCCAGGTCTTCGGGTCAGGCTCCTCGTACTCCTCGACCTCAGCGCGATTCGGATTGGTGCCGAGCACCCGCTGGCCAACGCGGATGGTCTCAATCGGCTGCGTGATGAGCTTGCGAACGTAAACCGTCTCGGTGTGAGCGGTCGGCCGTATCTCGCCTGAACCGTCGAGGACGCTTGCCCCCGCAGCCGACCCGCACGCCGAATTGACCGTCGAGGTGCTGACAGCTACCGGTGCTCTGGTCTGCGAACCGGTGGCCCGCAGCGGCGAGTGCGGCATCGCCCGCACGAACAAAAGCGCCGACACCGCCAGCCCCACCGCCAACCAACACCGGGCCAGCCACTTCCGCGTGGTTTCGTCGGAGCTTTCCGTCATCGGTTTGTGCATGCCCATCGCTGCTCTCCTGTCGCTTGCTTATCGTAGCAACCCAGACACGGACTGCCGCCCTAGGCGCCGACCTTACTATCACGCAGGCTGTATCAGCTGACGGTTCGTTGGCTTTTTCGATCGCGGACGCTAAGGGATCAGAAGTTGTCAGCTTCGTGCCTTCGTTGAACTCGCGCTGGCGGGGTTTGGTTCATTCGGGTCTTGTCCGGTCGGTCTACCTCGTCGGCTGGGGTCCATCCACGCAGGATGCGATCCACCAGCACGCTGTGACTGATAATCTCGAGGATGGGGAGGGAGTAGTGCTCCTCGACGAGTTGCGGGACCGGCCACTCTCTCTGGCCGTCCCATAGCCACCACGTCTTCACCCGCCCCGTCTGTTGATCCCGGGCACAGCGCACCTTGAAGAGTGGGAACGCTTTCAGATGTTCCGGCAGCTGCGGGCGAGCCACGATGGTCACCAACCCCTGATTCACTGCTGTGCCGAGCGGGTAGAATGTCATAAATTGCTCGGGAACATTTGTCAGGGCCCCCAGATCCGTCGGGCGGGTATCATGGATGCCCGGAAAGACACGGACCAAGCACCCAAACCGCGGCGGGTCCCGGTGATAAAGTACGTACTGCCCGTACCCCAGCCGGCCGTCTTCTAGAGGTATCTCAAAAATATCACCCGGTCGCGGTCGCGGTGGCATGGCACATCCTTTCAATGTGTGCGATCACAGTCCTAGTTGTTGGATCATCTTCGCTGCCCACTCCAGCTCCAGCTTGTACTTGTCCAGTTTCCTCGGTTCAATCCCGCGATTGGTGTTCTCGAGTTGGCCCCCTAGAAGTTTACCTGTTCGCTCTTGAATTCGCCCGTACTTCTGGATCAGTAGATGCTCTATGGCTCGCGCCTGCTTGCGGGTGACGTTTTGCAAACCGGGGATTGGTTCGATTACCCTGCCATACAGTCGGAGATGCTCAGCAGCACGTCTGGTGAAATTGTTGGTGATCCCGACGTACGTGATCTGCTTGGTAAACCGACAGCAGCTGATTCAACAGGGCCTGATCGACGCGGAACACGCGGGTGCCAGTAGGCGGGACCATGCCCAGCACCTCCGGCTCGTAGCCGTTGCTGCCCTGGCGGAACGTCGCGCCAACAACCAGGTTCGCGATGCGAGTGTCCTGCCGATTGGTGATTGGCGGAATCTTGCCTGTGCGCTTGACGAGGTTGCGGAAGACCGAGTCCTCATGCCAGCGGTTGCGCAGCTCGATGCCCACAATCTGGCCAACGGAAACGATAGGCGTGTCGTTCTGGGTGGCTCGGAACGCTGTGAGCGCGCCGACCAGGCGTTCTTCGGTCGCTTCGAGCAGCAGGTCAAGCGTCAGTTCCGTGTTGGATGACGGGCTGCCGATCACGGCGATGTCCTGGTTGCGTTCCGACGACATGTCTAACCTCCTCGGCCGCCTTCGGTGCGGTAGTTTTGCAGAAACAGCATCGTCGTCTCCCTGTCGGGGGAGTCGCCGGCGACGTGCTGGGCTACGGCCTGTTCGACGACCGCGACACCTGCACCCAAACTCTTGACCATGCGGTCGGCCAGAAAAAGTGGGTATGGCTCGATGACAGCAGGGCTGAAGAACTGCCGCTCGATGCCGTGCAGCACCATCGACAAACGGGTCGGGCTGGACGCGATTGGCTTTGGCAACTCCAGCCTGATCGCGGGCACCCAGCCAAAGGGCCGGAAGAAGATGACACACATTTCCGCCAAATGCTGATTGATGAGTTTCTGCGTCTGCTCGGGACTTCCACCGCCAGGTTCTTCTGCGGCATCCCACCCACCTCAGCCAGGAACTCCTCGGAGAGGATCGAGATGCCCGGCTTCTTCAAGCCCGCGGCGGCGTGGAGGGCGACCACCCGCTCCGGTGCGATGTCGCGGGAGTTAATCTGCCGGATGGCGTGGTCCAGTTCTTCCTCGGGCCGGCCCTCGACGGGTGCCCGCTTTGCCAACGCTGCCAGCACAAACTGAAAGAAAGCAACATCGTCATGGATCGACAGGGCTTCCTCATGAAGCGCCGCCAGGGCAAAGGCCTTGGGGAGCTCGGAGACGGCCTTCAAGAGCTGTTCCTTTCCCTTCTCTTGGACCAAGATGTGCTCCTGCGCGGCGGGCAAGAGAGCCAAACGCTCCTCCTGTGTGCCTGCCTTTCACCGGAACCAATCGAATCCATGGAAGAGGGCACAACAGGTCTCGTACTTCTCCTTCATCACCGCTACAGCTTCGGCTTGGTCAATAGCGGTCTTGCCTGTACCCCCGTTCTCGGTGTATGTCGCGAGCGCTTTCAGTTCGTAGGTGAGGTCTCAGGCAGTCTACCACTAGTCCGCCCGGTTTGTCGTGGAAGACCCGGTTCACGCGTGCAATGGCCTGCATCAGCCCATGGGAGCACATGGGTTTGTCCACGTACATCGTGTGCAGGCTCGGGCAGTTGAAGGCCGTAAGCCACAGGTGGCGCACGATGACAATCTTGAAGGGGTCCTTCGGATCCCGAAAGCGGTTTGCCAGAAACTGCCGGCGCGCCTTGGTGCGGACGCGGTGAGAGACGGTTGCTGACGAGCGCCGCTCGCTTCACGGGAAGGAAGGTAGGAAGCACGGGAGCGCGACCCTCTTGGTCGCCCTCTTTGCACGCGAGGCGCTCGCGTACCCAGGAACCCCTAAGAGCGCTGTGGGTTCATCCGGCGCACCCTCCACCCGCATCAGATCAGCCGGCGGCTTCCCCTAAGCTAGACGAAAGAGCGCCTGCACAGAGTGCGTCTTGCCCTCGCCGAAGTTGGTCTGCAGTTCACTAGGTGGTCGCCTCCCTGACCGACCAGCCTCAGGATGGCGTTGGCCAAAAGCTGTCGCAGGCTGTCGGTAAGGTGGTTGCGCCGGAACAACTCCATGGGGGTCGCGGTGCCCGTTGCTACCTCCGCCCAGGTACACTTGTTACAGGTTGGCGGCGAATTCGGTGCTGGTAGGGGCCGGTGATCAAAGATCAAATCGGGGCACGGCAGAGGGCGACCTCGTGCAAGCGCCTAAACGCGGGGGGTCAACGCACCACGGACTTATGCACTTCGACCAAACACGTCCGGATAACGAGCCAGTTCGCTTTGGATATCGTGGTCATAACGCACCACAATCACGCGGTAGCCCCGCCGCACGAGTTCCGTACGTACCTCGCGATCCCGAGCCGCCTGGGCCGGTTGGTCGTGCACAGCACCATCGCAGAATACGCAGACGTTCGGCTCGTAGAAAAAGTCCGCAAGGCAGGAGAGCTCGGGTATCGGCTTTTGCGCCTCGTCGGGCAACCGATAGCTTCCCTCAGCGAGGGCCTCGAGGAACCGCCGCTCGAGCTCGGAGCGTTCGTCAGTGAGTGAGAGTAACCATGCGAGGTGTTGCTCACGGGAGCGACCTTTTATGCGGAGTTCCGTGCGGCTCTGGGCCAGCTCCTGGAGGACCCGCTGGATGCGATGCCGGTCGAGCTTGAGCGCCTCGTGCTGGTTGCCGAAGGACAGCAGACACTCATAGCAGGCCGCGCGGCAATCGGGCTTGGTGTCGAGTAGCTCGGCGCCAGCGAGGTCGAAGTGGCAGATTTCGAGGGCAGAGCGAGCGATCTCAGCCAGAGCACCGGTCTCTTCCACGAGCCGACGCAAGACACCGACACCGCCTTCGGCTGCTTCGTAGAGTAGAAACGCACGATGGTCTCCAGCACCGATCGGTTCTGCAGCAAGCTCGCTTTCTTCCAACTCGAATGCCTCCTCCAATCCCCGCTTCAATGCGTACCGGAACGTCGTTTCTGTGGCGGTATCTTCACGTAGCTCTGGCTCGAGAAGGCGAACAAGCAGCAAGTTCTGCGTGGACCGTACCGCTAAACGGACGCGTTCGAGCCGTCGATGCCGTCCAGATGGGTGCGTGGCCTCTGACGCCGATTGGAGGACTTCACCACTTTCGAAGTCCACGAGGAATCCAGGCACATCAGCCGATCGCCATCCGTGATTGACGCGGAGCAGCGTCGCCGACGGCGCATAGACCAACTGCAGAATGGTACGGTCCTGGCTAACGACATCCGCTTGGAACACTCGGTAGCCCGAAGTCTCTGGCGCGAACTCAAAGTACGTCTCGAGCTCGTAGCCTCGCCGACGCCGTTCCTCTTCGTCGGCGGTGATGCGACCACGCCGTCGCGTCCGGACGTTTGGCATCTCGAGCAGCGTTGCCACGAGGCTGTTTTCACCGTCGAAACGGCTGTGGCAGACGGGGCAGACATCCAAATCTGGATCGGCGAACGCGCCGCATGTACGGCAAAGACGTTTCTGCATCCTTCGCTCGTCGAGGCCGCCCGGTGGCGCTTGGAACGCCACCGACTCCCACTGACGGCCCTCGTGGTAGAGGAAGTTCTGGGGCGCGAACTCACGGATCGCAAGGAAGCGAGGCCGGGCGATGAACTCTCCCTCCTCGCCCCGTGGAACCCAGGTGCGCACCGGCAACGCCGGGAAATTGTAGCCCGGCAGGAACCCTTCGCTCGCCAGGTATCGGTAGGGATAGAAGTCGCCCTCTTCCCGGGCCACGTCCACTTGGAGCAAGAGGTTGAGCTGGCGGCGGGCTTCGTCCTGCTTAGCGCGAGCACGGTTTTGCTCGTCTTTCGTGCGCGCCCGGTCCTCCTCGGCTCTGGCGGCATCTCGTTGCCGCTTGGCAGCTCGATAGAGCTCACGCCACCGGTCGAATGCGCGGTCGAACGCGTGCGGCGCCTCTTCGAGCACCCGCTGGATCCACTGGTCGCTGAACCATCCGCTGGCCTCGAGCATGCCTTGGTCAGCGACGAGCAACTGGCGTACGCGGCGTGCGAGCTCGCCTCGTGCCGAGTCGCCGAGCTGGATTTGGGCCGCGGCCTGTTCGCGCAGTGGCAGATCATCGCGGTCGGTGTCGATCACCTGCTCGATCGAGCGGCCCAAGGGCAGGCGGACGTGAGCGAGCCAGACGGCATGGATGTGAGCACGCAGCAAGGCCTCGTTGGCTAAATCGAGGCGAGGGGGGCGGACCCGACCGGCCACCATCTCGGCGCGGCGGCGGAAGTAGTACTGATCGTGGCTATTGAGCGCGCCGCAGTACGTCACGATGAGTCCCGGCTGACCCTGCCGGCCAGCACGCCCGCTCCGCTGCACGTAGTTGGCGGGTGTGGGCGGCACGTTGCGCAGATGCACAAGCTCGAGATCGGCGATGTCCACACCCAGTTCCATCGTGGGGGAGCAAACGAGGTAGGGCAGCCGTCGGCCGACCGCGGACTCCATGGTGCGGTCTTGCTCCTCCCAACGGAAGCGCCGCTCGCGGCGTTCGCGTTCACCGGGCTTAACCACCTGAGCGGTGTGTTCCCGGGCTTCGAGCGCCGCTAGGCTCGCAGGATCGATTTGGTAGAAGCGCTGAAAGAACGCGTTGACCGGGCGGGGTGGCGTAGTATAACCTGGGCTTTCTGCCCGTCGCGAATAAAGGGGATCAGGTGGGGGTGGGGTTCCGTCGCCCAGGCACCAGTGCAAACAGGCAGCGTCGAGCTGGTAAAGCTGGTGATCGCCCACCGGCTCGAGTCGGGTGAGCAGGCCGTGCTGCACCAAGAGATCGAGCAGGCCATCCAGGACACGCCGGTACTCCTCGCTGTTCAGCTCGAGGCAGGTGCGCAGAAAGCGGCCGATGAGGC
>Ga0197142_1003600_pt1 | contig 12914 bp, 10 predicted proteins | sample GBS60_MetaG_FD_148614 | JGI IMG/M metagenome (GOLD analysis project Ga0197142, IMG submission 148614) | Sediment microbial communities from Great Boiling Springs, Gerlach, Nevada, United States - GBS 60_MetaG | ecosystem: Environmental > Aquatic > Thermal springs > Hot (42-90C) > Sediment... | reverse complement strand
GTACTCCCAAAAGTCATCTTTGTATTTTCCTATTTGAAGTAGACCTGCTATTACTATTGTAACATATAATCCGATCAAAATGAAACTGCCAATGATTCCAAATTGTTCAGCAAACGCAGAGAATATGAAATCTGTGTACTGCATTGGAACGATACGCATATTTGTTCCTGTTCCAAGCCCATAACCAGTCCCGTATATGCCACCGTTTGCAATTACTGACCTTGACATGATTGTATTATACGCACCATATTGAAAATGTTCCTGAGGGTTGAAAAGTGCTAATATTCTTACTCGTTGGTAATCTTTTAATCCGAAAAAGAAAACAAGTGGAGCTGTTGCTATACCTGCTGTAACGATTCCAAATATATATTTTCTATCTACATCACTTGCAATCAAGAGAGAGAACCATATGAAGCCCATAAGAATAGTCATTCCAAGGTCTGGTTCTAAAAAGATTAATCCGGATGGAAGAAGCGCTAAAATTGAATATAACAGCGCTTTTTCTTTCTTATAATGTGAAAATATTGAGGCCATCATCAGTATTATCGAGAATTTAAACAACTCAGATGGTTGAAGGTCAAATGCACCAATATCTATCCATCTTCTTGCCCCATAGACACTCTTTCCAACAAAGAGTACAAGAATTAAAAGAATAACAGAAAGTGCGTATAGATATCTTCCGTATACCTTTATTCGACTCTCTTTTTCAAATATTATATAGAACATCACGATTATAGAGACTATATCCCAAAATATCTGCTTTGAAAAACGGCTCTCTTGAGACGTTCCAATAACAACGCTTCTAAGTGTAAAGAGTCCTATCACCATTAGTAATATGACGGCAATGATGATTAATAAATCGAGAAAAGAGTATTCATTTTCTCTCATTTTGAAAAGCTTAGTATTGTACTTCAGAATTTCCACCTCCCTCTGTGGTCATTTCGATTGATTTAGTTGTGTTAAATGCTCGCTTATTCTTTCTTCAAGTTTACAATAGACACATTTTTCTTCTGTTGTAGGATAACCACACTTAGAACAGGCGTTTAATTCTACTTCATTTGCTTCCCTTAAGGCATTTCTAAATTTTTCAAAATATCCAAACAAGAATCTATGTTTTATTCCAGCTTGTTCTGATTCGAGCAAGTTCAAGTATTTTTTATACATTGAGCTTGTTGCTCCTTTTGAGAACGGGCATTTTTGCTCCATGAAGGGGATGTTATTTAAGAAGACATACGCATATGTCTCTTTTTCTGAGACATATATAAGTGGTTTTGCTTTTCTAACAAATTTCTCATGTGTCTTTTCAAGTACAGGCCATTGACGGGACATATATTCGGTCTGCCAATTCATCATGTTTCCAAATAAAAATGTTGCTTCATCATCCATATTATGACCGGTTACCAAAACAGTGAAGCCATTTTCAACAGCGTATCTGTTCATCCAGTGTCGTCGTACAACGCCGCATATACTACAAACTGGTCTCTTTACAATCTGAGCAATTTCTCCAGTACCGAATCCGCCAAAATGCTTTGTCGTATCGTATATATTGACCTTCACACCTGTTGATTCCTCAAGTTGCTTAACAACTCTTTCAGCTGCATTCGTGTGTCTTCCCATCTTTAGAAAAAGACCTTCAACGTTATAACCAAGTCTTTTTAGTGCATATAGCACCGCCGCACTGTCTTTTCCACTTGATACGGCTATTAACACTTTGTCTTCTTTTGTAAACATCTTAAATTTATCAATCGCTCGTTGAACTCTCTTTTCAAAAAATTCGAGAAAGTGTTCTTTGCATAGTCCAATATTATGCGCTCTGAGATGTATAACAGCTTGGTTAGAACATTTTTTGCACTTCATAAGTTCCCTCCTACTCAAAACTTTTTTATCTGATTGTGCAAAGTAATTATACTATAAATACATTAAAGATAAAACCCCGCTTTTTTGCGGGGTTTACTTTAAATCAATAGATACTGAACCTCTTAATTGTTTCTGAATGAAAAGACAGTGTTGATTCCGTTGAAGTAGTAAAACATTCCTATGTAATCACCTTTTTTGATATTATCAACAACTTTATTCCAATCATTAATATTCTTTATATCATATGAATATCCATTCACTGAGATACGATATATAACCGCTCCGACTTTAATGTAAGAATTCTTTGATTCTCTAACAATGACACCTCCCAGACCAGCAGGTACTTTGTATTTTGTTCTATCATCTGTGGTAAGATTTGAGACTTTCATACCATAAAATTCTTTGGAAACATTAGTTGATGATGTATTTTGACTTGTTAGTGAACCGAGTGTTACGTCAAGCACTTGCTCTTTACCAGCTCTATTTATTGTAAGTTTTACTTTTACACCTGGTGTGTAATTACGTACAAGAGAAGTTAGTTCTTCTGCACGTTCTACTTGGTTGCCATTGAATTTTACTATTACATCTCCTTCTTTAATACCTGCTTTCTGTGCGGGTGAACCATTTTCAACTTGCGATACATAAACTCCCTTTGTAACTTTTAGTCCTAAGCTTTTTGCAAGAGCTTCGGTAACAGTTTGGACATATACACCAAGGTATGCCTTTTCAACTTTTCCTGTTGTTATTATCTGATTGATGAATCTCTTCGCTGTATTAATTGGTATAGCAAATCCTATGTTCATCGCTTGTGAAGGATTAATGATAGCAGTGTTGATACCTATAACTTGACCATAGATATTTAGAAGAGGACCGCCACTGTTACCAGGATTGATAGCGGCATCAGTCTGTATGAGATTTGTATAATATCCGCTACCGTCTGGTTTTGGTATCTTTCTTCCAATAGCCGAAATAACTCCAAGCGTTACTGTATGTTGGAATCCAAGAGGATTACCTATTGCTATCGCCCATTCACCTATCTGAAGTTTATCTGAATCGCCCATCTCCAAAACTGGTAGGTCTTTTACCGGTTTAATCTTTATAACGGCTAAGTCGAGCTCTTCATCACCGCCTATGTATTGAGCCTCATATGTATCGCCGTTTAGCATGGTTACATTAATTTTTTTCGCTCCTTGTACAACGTGGTAATTTGTGACAATGTACCCTTCTTTACTAATGATAAATCCTGAGCCAACACTGTTAGATTCTTCAAACTGTCTTGGAATATCACCAAAAAATTGTCTGTAAAACTCTCTTATGAACGGATCAATATATATTTCCGTTTGGACAACAACGTCAATTTTTACAACTGCTGGTGCTGCGAGTTTTACAACGTTTACTACCGGGCTTTGATAGTCTGCATTTAAGATAGCAAATGAAAGAGTTGAAAAGGTAAGTACCAATGCTAATAAAGTAAAAACGACTTTTTTCATGACTTTACACCTCCTACCCTAAGGTTTTTTGTTTTTTCGAAGATTTCCAAGAAAATTATAACATTAAATGCTTAGAAAATCCTTAAAAATTTTATACATTTAATAACTCCAAAACAGGCTTTGTGAAATTTAAGTGTACTAAGCCTTTTTTAGATTTTTTCGGTATATTTTACTATACTTCATCTTGTTTTGCGCAATTTTGCCAAGAATTATCTATTTACTTTTATGAAGAAATATGATAGAATGTAAATGCAAGGTTACAAAACAGGAGGTGTTGTTAATGGTAATTAGACTTATCTTGGGCACACAAGACCCATTTATACTCGATATCGACGATGAAACGCCATTGTTTGTTATTTTACGAGATCTTTTCTATTCAGGAGATTGGCATAATTTAAGGAAGGATTTTGAGGAGTTTCCAGAAGTAGTTCAAAAGATTAGGGGACTTGAGAAGCTTGAAGAGAAGGTAACATCTCTTAATGAGATTATTTATGAACCGATTGTCTGGACAGAAGTAGTTGAATTCTTGGAGAGGTATGGTTTGACACCTGAAAAGTTACTCCATGCAACTGCCGATGGGTTGTATGAGTTAGCTATTGAATATTCTGATAAGAATCAGATTGAAAGAGCAAAAGACATTTTGAAATTTGCTATGAAGCTTGATAAGAATTATGCTCCAGCTTATGAATTATACGGAACTTTCCTCCTTGAAGATGGTGATGTTGAAGGGGCTATTAAATACTTAAGTAGATCCATCGAACTTGATCCATGGCTTGTTCAATCTTATTCCATGATAGGTGAGGCATATTATAATATTGGTAAGTATGATAAAGCAATTGAGTTCTGGGAAAAGGAGATTAAACTTTCGCCATCTAACACATTCACATATTTCATGTTGTCTGATGCATATACTAAGATGAACGACTTTGAAAAGGCTATAAAGGTTCTTGAAAAGTTTAGAGAAACCTCTGAAAATAGTATAATCGCTCTCTACGAGCTGGCGGAATTGTATAGAAAAGTTGGGAACGAAAATAAAACCAAAGAATATGAGAGCCTAATATTAGAAATTGATCCACGTAATGATCCAAACGGAGTAGAAATCTGGGCAAAAGTGCACCTTAAGAAGGGTAATTACGATAAAGTCATTCAAGTTATAGATAATTTGGTAAATACATCACCTGAATCAAGACATCTTAATCTTATACTTGCAGTAGCCTACGTAAAGACAAATCAGATCGAAAAAGCAAGAAAACTTGTTGAAGAGCTGAAAGACGATGATTTTTGGTATCTGTATGGAAAACGTGAATTCTTTGATGAACTTCTAACGCAATCGGAGAAGGAGCTATGTGGGATAAAATAATTTATGTGGCATGGTTCATTATTGGGGCTATCTTTGGAAGTTTTGCGAATGTATTGATTTATCGACCAATTGCGGGGCTCAAATTAACTGAGCCTCGCTTTTCTGTGTGTCCAACATGCCGACGAAGAATTGAATGGTATGATAACATTCCTTTGATAAGCTTTATTATACTCAAAGGGAAATGTAGACATTGTGGTACAAAGATTTCGCCTATGTATCCTTTGGTTGAATTTGTTTTTGGATTATCCTTTCTTATAAATCATATACTTTTTCCTATCGATGTTGCTCTTTGCTTGGATGCGGTATTTTTGGTATCGATTCCTGCAGTGTTTATTGACTTTAAATTAATGCTCTTACCAGATTATACGTGGATAACTATTTTGATTGTGGGTATATATACTAATGTTACTTATTTTCGTCAATTTATGATACTTGATATAATAGGAGGTTTGATTTCTCTTAGTGTACTTTTGTTCTTGAGAATGCGGTATAAAGATGGCATTGGTGATGGGGACTTATTTCTTCTACCTGTGTATTCTTTTGCTGTAGGCTCCATGTTCATGCCTTTTCTTATGCTTGGTGCCTCAGTGGGTGGTATGGTTTATTCTATTATAAGAAGAAATAAGGTAATACCGTTTGGTCCTTTTATCATATTTTTTGGATACAGTTTGTTCTTTTTGAGATTGTTCATGAGTTTCTGAATAGTGTAAAGTGTATTGTTAGTAAAATTGGAATGTGTTATAATATTCCCAGGACATTGGGAATTTTTTTGTTAGATAAAAAATTGGTGCAACTAAGTACTTAATTGGAGGTTTTATTGTGCGAGGATTTTTACTTGTGATTTTTATAAGTATAATTTTTTCAATTCTCTTCTTAACAAGATTCATTCCTCATAAATATTATGATATTATTATTCAGTATTCAGATAATCTTGACCCACTATTGGTTTTGAGCGTTATAAGAACGGAGAGTAGTTTTAGGGAGAATGCAATATCTAACGCCGGTGCTTTTGGACTTATGCAGCTTATGCCCGAAACAGCTGAGTGGGTAAACAAGAAATTTAAGACAAATTACGATTACACAACAGTTGAGGGTAATATAGCACTTGGTTGTAAGTATTTGAACTATTTACTAAAAAAAGACGGTGACTTGAAAATCGCACTCGTTCATTATAACACAGGTCCTTATGCCCCTGAAGATGTTAAATCCGATGCAGGCGAAAGATATACTAAAAAGGTGCTTACATTTTATAAACTATATCGTTTCCTATATAGGAGATGAGAGTATGTTTGTTATAACAAGTGGTGAAATGAAGAATCTTGAAAAGAGGGCAATAGAAGAGTTTTCCATCGCAGAGGACATATTAATGGAGAGAGCCGGGATTTCTGTAGTTCAAGCGATGTGGAATGAGTTTGGAGATTTGTCTCAAAAGAGTTTTGTTGTTATTTGTGGCATTGGTAATAACGGCGGCGATGGTTATGTTATTGCCAGAGATATTTTAAATTATACCGAGGCTGTAAAGGTCATAGCATTAGATTATCCAATTACTGAATCGGCAAAAAGAAACTACGAAAGGTATCTCAAACATGGTGGGATATTTTATGCCTACAAAGATTTGAGTATAGAAGAAGTATCAAAGATAATTTCAGAGGCTGATATTGTTGTTGATGCCATCTTTGGAACAGGATTGAGTAGGGATATTAACGATGAGAATATTACAAGGCTCATAGAAATCATTAATATATATTCTAAGCAAATCGTTTCAGTAGATATACCATCTGGTGTTTCAGCTGATACCGGTAGAATTATGGGCTGTGCAGTACAATCTGATTTAACAGTTACCTTTAGCTTACCAAAACCTGGTCATCTTTTGTTCCCTGGTCGAGAACTCACAGGAAAATTGAAAATTGCTAAAATTGGTATTCCAGAACTTGAGTTTCTTTATCATGGGGTGAATAGATGCCTCTTAACTCCCGAACAACTTATTTCCCCAGAAAGACCAAGATGGGCTAATAAGTCCACTTTTTCTCAGGTTGTTGTTATTGGTGGCTCAGAAAAATATATAGGAGCGCCTGTCCTAACAGCGCTTGCTGCTCAAAGAAGTGGCGCAAGTATGGTTAAGTTAGTTTCTATAGCAGATGTTTGTCAATGTGCGTTTAGTCATGACCCTTCGCTTATATGTGTAAATGTTGTGGAGTGGTCTAATTTAAAGAAAGTATATGAGTTTTTTGAAACGGTCAAAGAAAATACAGTGTTTGTTGTTGGTCCTGGATGGGATGTTGATAGTTTTGAAGAAAAGAGTACAATTCTCGAAAAGTTAATTAGGATGCCTAATCCAGTTATTATCGATGCGGATGGACTAAACATTATAGCTGGAAATCCAGATATCCTTAAGAAAAAGCCATTAGGCAAAACTATTATTATAACACCACACCCCGGAGAATTTTCTAAGTTGTCAAAAAGAGAAATCTCAGAGGTGAAGCAGAATTACGGCTTAGTTGAAGGGTATTCTAAAGAATATGGCATAATAACTATTCTGAAAGATGCAACATCTATAATTTCAGATGGGAAAAGCACATATTTTAACATAACAGGTAACACGTCCCTTTCAAAAGCTGGAAGTGGCGATATACTATCTGGTATTATTGCTGCGCTTATTGCACAGCATATCGAAGCACTTGATGCTGCAAAGACAGCGGTATATACTTTTGGTATTGCAGGAGAGATTGTACCCGTTCAGGGAATGAATAGTGCGTACGAAGTTCTAAGTAATATTCCTAAGGCTTTCAAAGAAATTAGTAGTGCAAAACATTAGAGATGAAAGATAATTTGGGGGGATTTTATGGAATTTGGAAATTTTGGAAACTTTAAAAATAACGAATCTGATGCAGTGGAGAGATTTATAAGACTATTAATTGCTAACAATGAGCTATCATTGGCAAGGAATATACTTGAAGCTCTCGGTAAGAAGTACAACCGTTTATTATTTGAGCTCGAAGTGAAAGCTGGTAATTACTCGAAGGCAATCGAGATATTTAACTTCATGCCAAAGGAAGACCAAGAGATTTATATACACATAGTTTCAAATATCGAAAAGGATGCAGACAGGGTTTCCGAATCGCTCGAAAAGATATTGAAAGAGTTCAACGAAGGAAACTATCCAATTGTTATTGCGGAAGTTCAAAAGATTAAGAAAGAATTTCCGCAAGTTACTGAAATTATTGCTATGGAATTACTTGCAGCAATTAAACGCGACGATAGAAAAAAAATAGACCTACTGTACGAAATACTGAGCCAAATTGATAAGACCCACCCCGTGCTAACACAAGTCAGAAAGCGAAAAGCATTTTCTGGGAACATATTACCTGCGATGTTCCTGATAATGTTTGTAGTTGTTGTTGCAAACCTTATAATATCCTTTATTAATTTTACACAATCTGGCGGTCTTGAGCTCTCTAAAATAGAGAAAAACCTTGCTTTTGTACAAGATCAATTGACCAAATATAATGAAAGCACGAATTTACAACTCAAAAATTTATCTGAAACCATCGGCTTGCTAAAAACAAATCTTGATGACATAAGTCAAAAGTTGAATGATGCTGAATCAAGTGAAGATGTCAAAAATAAAGAACTTCTTAATACTCTTTCCGATAAGCTTAAATTGATAAACGATAAACTAAGTGTAATTGAAAAGCAGATCTCTAAGCTTCCAAAAACTTCCAGTTCTAACAAAACGACCGACTCAGAAAGCCTTGCTCTGAAAAAACTTACCGACGATTTTGCAGCGTTTAAAGGCAAGCTTGCCGTAATAGAAACAGAGGTTAAAAATATTAAAACGACCGAAAGTAATCAGGTAATAGGTGATTTGCAAGTTGAGTTAAAGAATATAACAACCAGACTGGAAAAGATTGAGAATACCATTGCGGAATTCTCAAATGATAATGAAAGCGAGAAAGATAACATAAGAGACAGTTTATCTAATCTGTCATACAAATTGAATGAATTGTCAACGCAAGTTTCTTTGCTAAAAGAATCATCGTCTGGAAGTATATATGTTAATTCAGTTCCATCTTCAAATGATGCGTTTGAGAAAAGATTAAGCGATTTAGAAAGTACGATTAACTCCCTGCGCACCGAGATTTCTAAGCTTATCGAGAAATCATCTGAAGAAAGCAAGCAAGTAACATCAACGGTACTTAAAGATAATTCGAACGATTTGATTGAAAAGAATGTAAGGGACATTGAAAACAGAGTGGCTTCCCTCTACTTAGATTTTGAATCTCTGATAACTCAATTTAACGATGAAAGAAAAGGTTGGAACTCAAAATTCTCAGATTTGAACCAAGAAATTGCTGTTGTTAAAGCACTTTCTGAAAAGTTTTCCAACGATATTTTACAAATGCAGAAAGAAATTGACGATTTGAAGGAAAAGTTGGCGGATCTTTCCAAATCTTTATCAGTAGATAGTTCTGGAAAGTCTCCGACTGAGATTTCAAAAATTCAGATCTCGACAGAGGATGTCTCAAAAAACATTACTTATGAACAAATTCCACCGCTCTCGACACCTGTAACTAAGGATGGTAACGCAGAAAAAGATAATACTGAGATTTCTCAGCAAAGAGATTTGGCTCAGGAGGTTATAAAACAAACCAAGGATTTGAAAGAGTTATTCTTAGCAGGTCTGAGGTTCTATTTAGAGGGACAATATACCAGTGCAATTACGGTATTCGAGTATCTCCAATCGAGAGTTGATAATTCAAATGTCTACTATAATGAAGATGTATATTACTACAAAATAATGAGTCATATTTCTCTTGGTCAAACGAATGAGGCACAGAAAGAGTACGAGGCGTATAAAAGACTTTATCCAGCTGGTCAATATCTGAAAGAGTTAAGTTTACATTTTAAATGAAGTATCGAGAATATGAGAAATTTTAAATATTGGGGTGTTGGATTTGGGCGAGATAATTGAAGACGTAAATATATTCACTAAGGAAATTAAACCAGCAGCTTTCGAATATTTACCGTTAGATTGGTCTTCAGTCTTTGGAAATAATAACGGGATTATTGTCGAGATAGGTTTTGGTGGTGGCGAATTCTTACAATCGTATGCTATAAAGCATCCAGAGAAAAACTTCGTGGGTTTTGAAGTCTCAATAACTTCTATGAAAAAAGCACATAGAAGAATCGAAAATTTATCAAATGTCAGACTTGTAATAACAGATGCACGCTTTGGAATGAGGGAGTTCTTTGCTCCAAAGAGTGTTGAAAAAGTTATCATGAATTTTCCGATTCCGTGGGACAAGAAGTCACACGAGAGACGGCGTGTTATAGTTCCAGAATTTTTTGAAACTTTGTCAAATGTATTGATTGACGATGGTACATTTGAACTCACCACTGATGTTGAGTGGTATGCAAAACAAACAATGGAAACAGGTATCGAGCTTGGGTTCGAGGTCCTGAAATTTATTGAAAATCCGGATAGGGAGATAAAAACGAGGTACGAACAGAAGTGGATAAAATACGGTCGAAATATTTATTCGCTTGAGTTAAAAAAGGTAAAACATGTAGAGATTGAAAGACTTATAGGAGGTAAACACGAGATGCCACATGCCAAAGCCATGGTAAAGGAGGAACGTGTACCGTTATTGCATAGTAAGGTCTTTAAAGAGAAGGACATGGTAGTGGTTGTCAAAGGAGTATATAAATCTAAAGATGATAATGCATATGTAATAAAGATAATTTCAACAGACGGTGAGTATCAGCAACACTACTATTTGGTAGCTTATCCAGAAGAACCTGAAAGTAATCAATGGATAATAAAACTCGATAGTGCTTCCAATCCTTATAGAACACCGGCTGTTAAATGGTCTGTTCAAGTAATTGCCGACTTTCTTTCTTTAAATGCTTAGACTGACATTTATATTGAATATTGAGGTGACATGATGAAATACTTTGTACTCGGAGCAGGTAGCTGGGGCTGTACAATAGCGCAGTTGTTGAAGGAAAATGGACACGATGTGCGTTTGTGGGCTCACACGCAAGAACATGCGGACGCTTTGAATTTAAAAAGAAGGATGCCACACCTTCCGGAAGTAGAGCTTACAGTACCTGTAACATCTGATATTTCAAAAGGTGCTGATTTTGATGTCTTAGTTCTTGCTGTACCAGTTCAACATGTAAGGGAAGTTTTGACAAAGATAAAATATCCTGTCAATTTGATACTAAACCTTTCAAAAGGTATAGAAATTGGAACAGGAAAGCGGGTATCAGAGATAGTAGCTGAAATACTTGGGTGTCACTATGCGATTTTGTCTGGTCCATCGCACGCTGAAGAAGTTGCTCAGAAGCTTCCAACCGCAATTGTAGTAGCCGGCGATATGTCACAGGAAATTCAAAAAGAATTTTCAAATGAGTATTTTAGAGTTTATCTGCACGGTGATGTAGTAGGCGTAGAGTTGGCAGGAGCACTGAAGAATGTAATTGCTATAGCTGCTGGTATTGTTGATGGACTTGGTGGTTGGGACAATGCAAAAGCGGCGCTTATTACGAGAGGTCTATACGAAATTTCCAGATTTGCTATGGAGTTCGGTGCTAATCCTCTAACTTTTATGGGATTAGCTGGTATTGGCGACATCGTTGTAACTTGTGGTAGCAAGCACAGTCGAAATAGGCGATACGGTGAGATGGTTGCAAAAGGATATAACCCAGTTCAACTACTTGAAGCAAGTAAAGAAGTTGTTGAAGGGGCATTCACATGTAAAGCTATTATAGAAAAATACGGCTCTAAATACGACTTGCCAATAATAAGAGAAGTTTATGAGATTATATATAATCGAAAGTCACCTGTAGAATCTATAAAGTCATTAATGACTCGTTCTTTAAAAGTAGAGATGGAGGAAGTATATAAATGGTTGGAAAAGAGTTTGAAAAGCTAATTGAAATAATGGCAAAATTGCGCAGTGAGAATGGATGTGATTGGGATAGAGCACAGACTCACGAAAGTTTGAAACCTTATTTGATAGAAGAGGCTTATGAAGTATTAAATGCAATCGATAATAATGATGATGAAGAACTTAAAGAAGAACTTGGCGATGTTTTATTACAAGTTGTCTTTCATGCGCAGATTGCAACCGAACGTGGAGCGTTTTCTATTTCAGATGTTATCAATACTCTTTCTGATAAACTTATCAGAAGACATCCTCATGTCTTTGGTGATGCAGAAGGTTACTCTTATGCACGATGGGAAGAGATAAAGGCAAAGGAAAAGGGCGGAAAGAAACGTACGAGTATTGGCGATGTTAACCATGCACTTCCTGGCCTTTCCTTAGCTCGCAGAGTCCAAGAAAATGCAGCAGGTGTTGGATTTGATTGGGTTGAAATTGAGGACGTGTGGAACAAAGTTGAAGAAGAAATTTCAGAATTGAGAACTGCGAAGGCACAAGAAGAAGTTGAGGAAGAGCTTGGAGACTTGCTCTTTGCAGTAGTTAACCTTGCAAGATTTTTGAACGTAGATCCCGAGAGTGCAGTGCGCAAAGCAACAGAGAAATTTATAATGAGATTTGAGAAGATGGAAAAAGCTATAGAGAAAGATGGGAAGAGTATAGGGGATATGAATTTAGAAGAGCTGGATAGTTACTGGAATAAGATAAAAGAACATGAGGACGTGAATGAGTTATGATAGTTTATGGAAGAAATGTGATTAAGGAGTTGCTCCAAAGCAATCAGCCCATTAGAATGGTTTATTTCTCAGAAACGCATGACAAAGAACTTGATCAAATAATATCTGAAGTAAAGAATAGAAAAATACCTTTTTCTATAGCTCCGAAACCTGTTTTGAAGAAACTTTGCGGTGAAGAGAAGAATCAAGGAGTTGTCGTTGATATAGGGGAATTTCAATACGCAGATGAGAATGAAATACCAGATAATCCATTTATTGTTCTCTTAGACCAGATTCAAGACCCGCAAAATCTTGGGGCTATTGTGAGAACATGTGTTGCTGCTGGGGTTGATATGGTTGTATTAACAAAAGACAATAGTACACATGTCACCCCTGGTGCAATAAAAGCTTCGGCTGGCACAGTCTTTAGAGTACCTATCGCAATTACAGTTAACCTTGCACGTTATATAGAAAAACTAAAGGAAGATGGCATTTGGATTTATGGGGCTGATATGCGTGGCAAACCCATATGGAGCATTGATTTGAA
>Ga0197142_1003599_pt1 | contig 12919 bp, 9 predicted proteins | sample GBS60_MetaG_FD_148614 | JGI IMG/M metagenome (GOLD analysis project Ga0197142, IMG submission 148614) | Sediment microbial communities from Great Boiling Springs, Gerlach, Nevada, United States - GBS 60_MetaG | ecosystem: Environmental > Aquatic > Thermal springs > Hot (42-90C) > Sediment... | reverse complement strand
CTTAGTGGTTTAATCTCAAATCTCCAGGCCCTCACCCCTCCAACGCAGGCAGATTATTGTTATCTACCACCTTTTGTAATGGACCCAAATACGCCACCTAATATAACTATTGTTTATGAAAAGGGTTTTGATATACTGAAAAGGGCATATCCAACAATCTATAACCCAAATTTCACCTATTATGGATTCTTTGATAGCAATGCCTATTATAAATGGAATAACAGCGGAGAATATTTTGAAAAGGCAAATTGTATACCATCAGCAACAGACCTCGATTGTCTTTCAGGTAATCTCCTTAACTGGGCACTCATGAGTTCCCTTGATCTTTCAAGAAAGGCCCTTATAGGATTTGGCTGGCCTGATCTCGGTAATAAAGGTGCAGGTGAGGTTTTTACCTATTCAGGAGATTTAATCAGTTATGGTCAATGGTATGACCGATATATTTGTATAGGAACTACCCTAAATATAGGTGGTTCAGATTATACATACTCATTTGAGCTTTCTAAGTCCACAGGCAACAATCCTACAGGTTTGAATATTTATAGAGTATCTGGTTCTGCATCCCCATCCTGCAGTGGTCCTTCCTTTGTTTCAGGTCCTGTTGCAATGAAGTTTACTGATGAAAAGAGGATTGGCATAATCCAGAAATATATGGACAAGGATCAGGATTATGAATACGATATAGATGCACCAAGATTCAGTATCAGAAGGTGGAATAATGGTGCTGATAAACAGAGCGATATTATCGCAGAAGCAACCTATGGTAGTGAAACGGACAGAAACCAACTCTTTAAGGCAATCCTTACAGCCATCTCAAAGGCACCTCCGGCTGATCCCCTAACTCCTCACCTTGGCTTTATGATGAAGAACATAATAAATTATTACAAAGGTGCCTCTTCATCCTTTCAAGATAATGATCGTACTACCCAGACTCCTTATGACTGGCCCAGTGACCCGGCAAAGAAATGTAGAAAGACCTTTGCCCTATTTGTAACCACTGGAACATATCTTGGAAAAGAGGTGGACAAACTGAGCCCTCTTCCTGCTCAGTGTACAGGTCTTACATACCCAGAGGCCTTTCCAACGAATACCTGCTATGGTCTCAATACAGATTTATCAACAGAGGAGGGATTCCAGAACATAAGGACTTATATTCTCCATACAACCTTCTATGGAAGCGGTGCAGGAAATGAGCCTCAGCTCAGATACGCAGCCTATATAGGCGGAGGAGAGTATTTCAAAATAGATGATCCATCAAAGTTTGAAGCAAAGCTTGAAGAGGCCATACTCAATATCCTTGCCAGTGCATCATCAGGCTCTACCGTTGCAACCCTTACCACCCAGACCCGTGGCTCCTCCTCCCTTACACAGGCCTATTTTTATCCGAGAAGGACAGACAACCAGCTTATTAAATGGACAGGTTATCTGAGGCTCTTCTGGTCTGATGTAGCAGCAAACCTGAGGGAGGATACGGAAAACTATGCCTATCTCGATGAGAAGAAGGACAAAATCCTTACATTTATCCTTGATGAAACTATTAGTCCTCCCCAGTATGTCGGAAGGCTTTACGAAGTAAAGAACGAGATGCTCTATCCCGAGGGTCTCAATAGGGGAGCCTATCTGAAGATAAATTCCTGTATCCCCACTGATACAGGGAATGAAAGAAAGCTGAATGAGGATATCCTTGCCATATGGAATGCCCAGAACAAGGTAGGTACACGGTCAGCTCCAATTGGATTAAAAGAGACAGACCCTGGTGAAAGAAATATAAAAACAGCTATAGGAAACACTGCTGGATTTGCAAGTTCAGCTAATTTCACTGATTTTACCACAGCCCTTAACTCCACACTACAGCCCTTCTGGAGCTATGAGAGTTATTGCTCTAATAACCCTAATAGATGGTGTTTCACAAATTCAGACTGTAACACTTGCACTTATACAGGAAAGGCTTGCCCAGGTGGCTCTAACAGTGAATGTAATTATTGCTCAGGAAATACGGAGTTAATATGCAGTAGCGATACAGATTGTATAATTAACTTTGGAACCTGCCAGTTAGAACAAAAATACTGCACAAATGCTCCATCTGTACCCTGTACCGGAGATAGTGAATGTTCTGACTATGAAGTATGTAATACCACTGCAGGAACCTGCCAGAATAACCCAGGAATAACCTGCACCACTGACGCAGATTGCGCAGGCTCTTGTAAGGGTGTATGCAGTGGTGATCCTAACAGGTTCTGTTTATCTAATGCAGACTGTCAAGATAACTACGGATCCTGCATAACTACATCAACCTGTCAGACAGGATTTACCTGCACCTCTGTCTGTGATTCAGATTGTGCCACCTCGGTCATAAAATATATTCGTGGTTATGATAAACCCTCTCCAAAAGGAGGAACCTTCAGGATAAGGCATGAATGTAGGAGAGATGATGACTGCCCATCAGGCTCCTGTGTAGCAGGTGTATGCAGTGGTTCTGACCTTACAAATACCCTTAAACTCGGTGACATTGTCTATTCAACACCAAGGATATCTCCTGACGATGCTGTAAATGGCTATGATACCATCTACAAAGATGAGACCTATACAGAGTTTATAAATGAGATTATAAAAACAAAAATGCCCATAGTGATTGTTGGAGCAAATGATGGAATGGTCCATGCCTTTAAGATGGCAAAACTTAAAGATATAATACCTCCATCAACCTCTGATAATGGTTATCAGGTAAGTAAATTTGTAGATAGCTTAACTGATAATGATCCTCCCCTTGACCTTGGTAAAGAGGTATGGTCATATATACCATATAATTCTATCCCCTATCTCAAATGGTATTGCCAGGATGACTATTGTCACATCCCTATGGTAGATGCAAGATTCACTGTCCTTGATGCCTCCATAGAGGGTGATGCTGGGGCAACAAAGACCAAGGATTCATGGAAAAGATTATTAATAGGAGCAATGGGTATAGGTGGAAAAAAGATTGTTACTGCTGATGGCAGGAACCTGAGTTCATCCATCTTTGTGATTGATATAACAGAGCCAGAAAATCCCAGCCTCCTCTGGGAAAGGCCCCTTCCTGACAATACCCTTACAACCTCAAATCCTGCAGTAGTGAGATTTGGCGCACCAGACAGGAACGGCTCCTGGTATATCATTATAGGTAGTGGACCTTCAGGTGTAACAACAAACAAGCTTGAATATAAATCTGGAAAGGCCTATCTCTATGTCTTTGACCTGAAGACAGGTGAACTTAAAAACTCCATAGACACAGGTCTTTATGGTTATGCTATTGGAGACATTATGGCAGTTGATATGGATTCAGATTATAATGTAGATGACCTTTATTTTGGCACCTACAAAGGAACAGGTTCATCCCAGACCGGACAGATATATAGATTCAGATTCAGAAATGATACAACTTATTATGATAATCCAGGTGCCTGGACAAACAGCATGCTTTCAATGGTAATTAATGTGGGAAGACCCATATTCGCCTCCCCTGAGATTGCAACAGATGCATCCAACAATATCTGGATATACTTTGGCACAGGCCTCTATCTTACCCTGGAGCATGCAAAGTCAACAACAGACAATGAATACATATACGCCTTTATAGAGACAGAGGCATGTTGGAAAGGAAACGGAACATGCAATACCTATCAGCCAGATGATTTTCTTGATACCACAAATGTCCAGATGACAGGTGCAATAGCAACAAAGGTACGATGTTATTGCCTTAGTGACCCTGCCACGAGCTCTATTGTTGGAACAGCCATTAGTGAACATGACTGCACAGTTGAAGACTGTAGTAATCCCTGTGGTAGTTATGAAGCAACAGTAATAGTTGATGTAAAGGATGCTACACTCTCAAATGGTTCTTCAGGATGTAATGGGAAAAAGGATGATGAGGCAATAGCATGTATGGAGAATTTCATAAAGACCTCATATAAAGGTTGGAGAAGGACATTAACAGGCTGGAAGGTCTTTTCAAGACCCTTTATAGGTGGTGGACTCGTTGACATAACAGCCTTTCAGCCTACAAGTGATGTCTGTAGTCTTGGTGGAAATAGCCATCTAATAGCTGTCCATTATACAACAGGTACACCCTTTAAGAAGCCTGCTATCCTCATGCCCTCAGGTGTATCGGGCTCTATTAATAATCTAACAATAAACGCATCTGTAAATATGGGTAAGGGTGTACCACCAATTGGTGAAAGTATAGTTGCCCTTGCCCTTTCAGGAGATACCTATTCTATTATCACCCAGTTCCATGGTAAGATCTTTGCCAATCCATTACAGCCAACAGTTGTCCATAGAAGTGGTTATGTCCTCTGGAGGGTTGAATGAGGGGATTTACCCTTATAGAGCTAATAGTGGTCATTGCTATAATTGGTATCCTTGCTACCCTTACAACAGTAGAGCTTTCCTGGTGGATGAGGGAATCAAAGCTTACAGAGTATAGAGATAGACTTCTTGCTGACCTGGAGTTTATAAGACTAAGGTCTATGACAGGCACACCTTATGGAATAATATGCAGAGATACCAACTACGAGGTAGTTGCTCTGAAGGATCTGAGATGCAGTAATGACCCCAATAGGCCATGCCTGCCTGAAACTTCCGTTACTGATTGCGGTGCTCCAAATAGTTGCACAATCCTCGGTAACTTCTTAAAAGACCCTGAAGAGCCTACCTTCCGACTTCCCCTTGCTGATAATCCCTTAACTCTTCGGACAAACTATCTCCTTAACTGTCCTCCAGAGGGGCAAGAATTCTGGTTTGACAGGATGGGGCTGCCAAGGACAGGGAACTGGGGAATAAATGGAAGAACCTTCACTATTTATTATGATAAAAATAACACCAGAATCTTTGACTCAGATGAATTAAACAGACAGATTGTTATTAATCCAGCAGGAAGGATAAGGTATGAATAAAGGTTATACCCTCATAGAGATGCTCATTGCCATAACTATCCTAACGATAGTCACCCTCGGTTTTTTTGCCTGGGCAAGTACAGTCATACAGACAAACCTTTATACCCAGAAGGCTAACATAGGGTACAGTATTGCAAAGGACATTGCAGAAAAGCTCTCAAAGGTATCTGATAATTCTTCTCTCATAATGCCAAGGTCTGGCAACGATAAGTGCGCAGGTTTTGACCAAGAGGATGGTTCATTAAAAAAATGCACTCCCTGTGGTAGCGGAAGCCGCGGAAGCCTTGGAGACACTATTAATCAAGATCCAGCAGGCTTTACAGAGTTTACAAATCCATGGAATAATGGTCTTCTTTATATGTATGATAATAATAATTGTGAGAATAAGACATGGCTTGACACGAGTTGTAAAAACGGTATTACCATAAACCAAGCAGCAAATCCATTCATAGACCATCCTGCAAGTACCACTGATTATGACCTGATACCTCCTGTAAGATATGAGAATAATACAACCTATTATGCAGTATGGAGTGTTGTCTATCTTTCATGCACAGGTGCTCAAGACAGAAGAAAGATTTTCGTCACAGTCTACTGGATAGACCCGGAGCCAGTGGATACAACCCCAGGAGGTGTGCAAGCAAAACTTTTAGCAGGAACATCTACCCTGAAGAGCGTCTCCGTAGTAGTAGACAGGGTTGTGGGAATTGAAAAATGAATCGCCTTAGAGATATAAAAGGTGTTACCCTTGTTGAGCTGATAGTCACCCTTGCCATATTTTCGATTATATTTGGTATGATCTACTCAGTCTATAATTCCTTTATAAGACAGGCAACCATAGAAAGGAAATCAGAAAAGACAGAGCTCGATATACTGCAGACATCATGGTCAATGATAAAGACCATAGAAAATGCAGGCTTTGGAATCCCGAAGACAGGACCTTGTGCCTTACCGATCCAGTTACAGGATGGTGAGCTCATTATACACAGCCAGGCTGTAGGTGCTGATAGATATGCAGGGAGATGGAGTCGGATAGAAAAAGATTGCTCCGTACCAAATCTTTCAGACCTTCCGAATAACGAATGGGTTGTCATCCTTACAGGAGAGGATAAAAAATTACTTGGTTACGCCCAAATCTCAGGAGGGAAGATAACACCCTGCAATCCCACCACCCACGGTGGTCAGTTTGCCTATCGAGTTCCAGATAATACCTTTGGATGCTACGAGATCAGATACCAGCTTACAAATTATAATTCAGGACAGAGACCTACTATGTGTGAGAATACTGGTGCAATGGTTCTCCGAAGGAGTCTCTCCACCAGCGATCAACCTGTATGGAATCCCTTTATTGACTGCGTATATCCCTCAAGTGGTTTCAATGTAAGATTTGGATGTATTGATTCAAATGGTAATCTTACATGGAGGCAAGGTCACGACTGCGGACTCTCAAAACTTAGGCTCATAAAACTCGGTATCCTTATACAGGCAAGTCCGAGGAAGGATCTTCAAGGACCAGCGAGTATAACATTATTTGAAGACTTAGAACCAAGCCTAAGGGTAACAATAAATCTAACTGATGAACAGAGGTTTTACAGATGGAAAAAATTAGAACAGACAATAACTCTAAAGAATCCGGAATAGCATTAGTAACAACACTCGTAATAACAGTGGTTATAATGATGTTAATAGGTGGCCTCTCTTATCTTTATCTAAAAGGCCTTGGAGCTGTTGTGATTAATAAAGAGTTTACTACTGTCTATGAGGCAGCAAATGGAGGGGTAGAATACACCGTAGGGATTATCATTGATTATCTAAAGAACCCAGATAATCCACCCTCTCAGATACGCCAATTCGATACTGTAGGCCAACTCGATCCTGATGATGAAGAAACTTTCAAGAAAATCATTAAATGTACTGATACGAACCTCACTGCCCAGCTTATTATGAAATCGGCTGATGGAAGATTTTTAATAACTGCAGAAATAAGGTGTCTCGGACACCAGAGTCTTCCAGGCGAAGGAGGTGTTTTGAGATTTCCCCCACCTCCTGGAAGAGGTGGCCTTAAAGGCAAGGCTAATATATATTCATTTTACTCTATTAGAGCAACTGCAACAGAGGCAGGTAGGCCAGAGAATATAGCAAGGACAGAGGCTGTCTACAGGTACCTGCAATAGGCAATGAGGGTATGCGATAAAAGGCCTTTTGGTGTATAATTCTTTATGAATTGCAATAAGTTAAATCTCTTTATCATATGTATGCTCTCCTTATCCCTCATTTTTGCTACCAGTGGATGTAAGGATAAGAAAACAGAGGTAGCTCCATCTAAGGAGATTAGCCAGGGTTCTGAAAAATCGCCCAATCTTGCAGGCAAGGATTCTGATGCCAGCTCGATAAAACCCAACCACAAGCCAAGGATAATTGGTGTTGACATCATCCCACAAATACCAAAGATAGGAGATATCTTAAATGTTAAAGTACTGGCAGAAGATATTGATGGAGATGATCTTTTATTCAATTATAAATGGATCAAGGAAGGTGAAGTTGTGTCAACAGAAGAAACCTTAGAGCTCAATCCTGATAAATTTAAAAGAGGAGATGAGATAAAACTCATGATAATACCATTTGACGGAAAGGAAGAAGGTGAACCCGGCTATGTCTATATAGTAATCGGAAACGCTCCACCGGAGATAACATCTTCACCTAATAGTGGGAAAATTCATAACAGGATTTTTACTTATTCCTTCAATGCCTCTGACCCTGATGGAGACCCCCTAATCTATTCCCTTAAAGAAGCACCACAGGGTATGACAATAGATAACGCCGGTCTGATAACATGGAATATCCCACCTGATTTTAAGGGTAAGGCAAAGATAATTGTTTCAGCCTCGGATGGAAACGGTGGAGAGGCACTACAGAGTTTTGAGATTAAGGTGGAATGAGGTAAAAAAAATTATTATGCTATAATAAAATATGCTCTCTACCTATAAGATAGAGACCTTTGAAGACCTCATTAAAGCATTAAGGGAAAGGCCTGAATGGCTTGAGGAATTAAGAAGACTAATCCTCACAGAGGAGCTCCTTGCCCTTCCCCAAAAATTCCAAAACTTTGTTGAACAGGAGTTTAAACCCTTAAAACAAAAGGTTGACAGGATTGAAGAGGATGTAGAAATCCTTAAACAGGATGTGGCTGTCCTTAAACAGGATGTGGCTGTCCTTAAACAGGATGTGGCTGTCCTTAAACAGGATGTGGCTGTCCTTAAACAGGATGTGGCTATACTTAAACAGGATGTGGCTATACTTAAACAGGAAGTTAAGGTTTTAAAAGATGATGTGGCTGACCTTAAGGGAGATAATTTTGAAAGAAAGGTGAGAGAAAAGGCACCTGCTTATTTTGGAAGACTTATAAGAAAATGCAAAACAATGAGCTTCGAGGATTTAGCAGATTATCTCGAAGAGGCTGCCGAAAAAAGAATAATTACTGAAGAAGAAAAAGACAGCGCCCTCAATATAGATGTTGTTGTAACAGGATTTCTTAAAACAGATAAGGAAAAAAAGGTTGTATTAGCAGGAGAGGTCTCTATAAAGGCAGATAAAGTAGATGTAGAAAGGGCTTATGAAAGAGCCAATGTGATAGGAAAAGCCTTAGGATTGTCTGCTATAGCAGTTGTTATAGGTAAAGAGACAACAGAAGGTGCCATTAAAAGGGCTGATGAACTGGGTGTTGTCCTGATATAGAAATTCTTCTATTTTAAATAGGCTGAAAAATAGGGTTTTATCCCTTCTACAGTCTCTTCAATCGTAAGGGGTATAAGATTTGCAAAGCAGTCAAGGTTCACAAGGGCATTAAGGTTTGCATCCCTTTCTGAGGCAGCCTTGAGCCTTTCTGAAAAGTCCCTGTTTACAGAGCTCACATCCCTATAAATTTCCCTAAGCCCATCAAAGTGAAATCCTTCAATACCCTTCTCCTTAAAGACAATATACCTTGCCATGAGATACATACTCATCATTCTGAAGGCTGTCTCTTCTATAGATGCAAAAGGAAGATGAAACCTCACCATGGGCTTGAGATACTCAAGGACAGGACAACCACTTGTGGCCATAATAATCCCAACAAGGGAGCTGAGACCCTCCTGAACAGAAGTCTCCTTCATGTATATCCTTTCATTCACCCTAACCGAAACCTCAACCTCTTCATAGGAAAAGATATCTTTAAACTCCACAGCAATATCAGCAAGATTCACTGCCACAGGGCAGTAGTCATAAAGCCTCTCATCAAGACTGCACACGGAACATCTCCTGTAGTTAAGCCTTGTCCACTCAAGGGGATGGCTTTTTGCCTTTGAAATCAAATTGAGGGTTTCCGGATCAAGGCGTATCTCAAAAAGCTTTTGTGATCTCTTCTTAAAACGAAAACTATAGATTATCCTGAAAGGTTCCATGGAATATAATACCAGAATCCCTATAATAAATCCAAAACTTGATATAATATAGCATGGGTATTCAAGAACGGTGGAAAGGTGCAAAAGAGATCAAGAAAAGTAGTGATGAGGTAATAGAACTTCTACTTCCTATTATTAAAAAGGATAATCGAATCCTCGCCTGTTATATCTTTGGGTCAAGGGTAGGCAAAAGAGGAAGTCCCGCCTCTGATATAGATATAGCAGTACATACATCAACGGACTTCACATGGGATGACTACTATCTTCTTTATGGAGAGCTTACAAAAAAACTTAAATCTGATAGGCTTGACCTTATCTGGCTTAATAAGGCAGAACCTGTTATCTCTTTTGAGATCCTGAAGAATGGAAGGCTTCTCTTCTTCAGGGATGTTGATGAACTGAATGAATTAGAGTTAAGGATAAGAAAGAACTATTATGACCATGTCCTCTATCTAAAAAAGCACAGAATGGCATCAAGATATGGTTTATAGAAAAGAGAGCCTCATAAAAAGACTGGAAAAGCTTAAGGAATTCAGACATGACCTTAAAGAACTGAGGGATCTGTCCTTTGATGATTATACTAAAGACAGAAGGACAAGGTATGCCATAGAGCGATTGTTATTTTTAATATCTGAGACTATTTTCGACTTTCTTGAACATATACTCTCTTCCAAATATGAAATTGTAAGTGATAGCTATGAAGAGATTATTGATAATGCCTACGGAAAAGGACTCCTTGACAAAAACCTTTATAAGAACCTTAAAGGTCTCGGAGGATTCAGAAATATCCTTGCCCATGAATATATGAATATATCTAATGAAGAGGTCTTCAGAAATTTTAAAAAATTCATAAACATAATAGACACGGTGATAGAAAGACTTGAATCACTATTATAAAAACATTACTCAAACTCCTCTCTTATCTTTCTCAGAAACTCTGATGGAAGAACAGGCTTAAAGATAATTACACCTCCTTCTGGAAGATATTGTTTATAAAGACTATCTGCTGTGTGGCCACTGATGAATATCACCTTCTGGGAGGGCTTTATTGCCTTTATATCATCATAAAGACCTTTGCCATTCTTTCTCGGCATTATGAGATCTGTTATCACGAGGTCTATCTCATTGATCTTTTGCCTGAATATCTCAAAGGCCTCCACTCCGTCAGAAGCCTCAATCACTTTGTAACCCGCAAATTCAAGGACATGCCTTATGGATTCCCTCACACCAGGGTCATCATCAACAAGAAGGACTGTTTCTCCAAGGCCTTTTGTGAAGACAACCTGTTTCTTTTGTAAGAGGTCTGCTTTTTCCTCTGTAGTATAAAGGGGAATGTATATCTTAAATGTAGAGCCCTTGCCAGGCTCACTGTAGACATTTATATAGCCATTATACTGCTTTACAAGTCCATAGACAATAGCAAGTCCAAGGCCCGTTCCTTTACCCTCCTCTTTTGTTGTGAAGAAGGGCTCAAATAAATGGGCTTTAATATTCTCATCCATTCCGATACCTGTATCAGAGACACTCAAGAGGGCATATTCACCAGGCTTTCCATAACCATGAACATCCCTGAATCTCTCATCCATGTAGACCTTTTCTGTCTTTATTGTCAGAACACCTCCCTCTGGCATAGCATCCCTTGCATTTGTGGCAAGGTTCATTATAATCTGCTCAATATGTCCAGCATCTGCCATTATTATAAGCTCCTCATCAGAAAGTCTTGTCTCAATACTTATGTCTTCCCGGATGAGCTTTGTAATGAGCTTTACAATATCATTAAGGTCAATAGCCTGAGAATTGCCAGGTTGTTTTCTGCTAAAGGCAAGGAGACCTTTTGCAATATTTGAACCCCTCTCCACAGCCTTCATTATCTCAGAGACATATTCCTTAAGAGGACTATCGGATGGAAGTCTCATATCAAGAAGGCTTCCATATCCACTCACTGCAGTCAAGATATTATTAAAATCATGGGCAACACCACCTGCAAGCTGTCCAATAGCCTCGAGTTTCTGGGCCTGCCTTAGCTGTGCCTCGAGCCTCTTCTGCTCTGTAAGGTCAATCATAGTCTCTATAAAACCTGTTATCCTTCCAGAGAGGTCCTTTAATGGATAGGCCCTTATCTCAACATAAATAGGCTCACCTTGAGATGAAACATGAGTATGGACAGCCATAAAAGGTTCTCCTGTCTTTAATGTCTCCTTTACAGGACAGACCTCACCAAGGAGATAACAGGGCTCATTCTGCCTGTGGGAGACCTGCCAGCAGTATTTACCTTTGATTGATTCCATATCTGTCTTAAGTCTCTCAAGATAAGCCTTATTTGCTGAGATGATTCTATAGTCCCTATCAAGGATAAGGAATCCCTCACTGATACTCCCAAGGATATCATTTATAAGGTTTTCTGTCTTTGCCCATTCTGTAATGTCAGAGCAGTTTATAATAAGGGAGTCCTTTTCTTTTAAATACTTACCTTTAGCACTAAGAAGCCTTAAAGAACCATTTCTGTGAAAGACCCTAACAGTTGTGCTCTGAAACTCAAGGCTCTTTCTGGCCTGCTCAATCTTTCTCTTTACCTCAGGTGCATAAATAGGGTCGATGAATTCAAAGATACTCCTTCCCCTAACCTCTGATGCATTATATCCAAGTTGCTGGACTGACGGGCTTGCATAGGTAATAAAACCATCTGGGCTGGTCATGAGGATAATGTCTGAGGAATTCTCTATAAGACAATGATAAAACTCCTCACTCTCTACAAGGGCCTTGTGAAGGGAACTGAGCCTTTCTCCAAATTCATTAAAGGATCTTGAGAGTTCTGCTATCTCATCACTTCCTTTAACAGGAATCCTGAAGGAATAATCTCCTTTTTCCATCTCCTTTATGCCCTTAATAAGAAGGTCAAAACCTCTCTTCAGTCTCCTTGAAAATACCAGGGCTATTGCTATTGAAGCTGCGCCAAGGAGGAGAATCACTAATATAAATCTCCTGCTCATGGAAAAGACCTCTTTTTTCACAAGACCTAATGGCAAACCAGTAATCACCTTCCAGCCGTGCCTTGTTGTGGTAAAGCTATAAAGCCTCTCTACTCTGTCAGGACCTTTCGCCAGAAATGTCCCTTCCTTCTGGGTCAGGTCTATACCAACAGTCCGGCCAGGATTCTTTGTATTAAGTATCACCTCACCGATTCTGTCAAGGACTATGACCTCCCTGTCAGGCAGACCATAGGTCTCCTTGAGCCTTCTACTAAGAGTCTCAATATTCAAGGGGATGCCAAGGACTGCTACCTGCTTTTTTTCTTTAAACACGGGCATTGTGACCATTAAAGCAGGTCTTTTAATGTATTTGGATATGTGAAGATTTCCCACATAGGGTTTACCCTTTGCTCCTTCTCTAAACCATTCTTTATCCATATAATTCAGTCTTCTAAACTCTGGGTCAGGAACACCACTACAGAAATTCCAGCCATCCATCTGTGCACCAAGGATATTAAGATATAGAGGATCTTCCTTCAGGAGAAGTCCTGCAAGTCTATCACATTCAGTGGAATTTAGA
>Ga0197142_1003598_pt1 | contig 12924 bp, 15 predicted proteins | sample GBS60_MetaG_FD_148614 | JGI IMG/M metagenome (GOLD analysis project Ga0197142, IMG submission 148614) | Sediment microbial communities from Great Boiling Springs, Gerlach, Nevada, United States - GBS 60_MetaG | ecosystem: Environmental > Aquatic > Thermal springs > Hot (42-90C) > Sediment... | reverse complement strand
TCGAGGAATACCAGTCTGGCGGGGTGCGCGAATACTGGCTAATTGACACGCGGTTGGAGGTGGAACCGGAGTTTTACGTGTTGGGCGAAGCGGGCAAGTTTGAGCGCGCAGTGTTAGAGGACGGCGTGTTTCGTTCGCGGGTGTTGGCAGGCTTCTGGTTGCGAGTGGAGTGGGTGACCGCTGCGGAGATGCCAGAGCCGCTGGGCGTTTTTGCGGAGATTGTGGGTTTGCCGGAGGAGGTCAAGCAGACCCTTCGACGGATTGCAGAGCAAGGACCGCAAAGCCTGTGAGAGGGTAGCCGAGAACTGTCCGTTCATTCACGTCGCTGTCGCTTTGGTGGTAGTATGGTTTTTAGAGTAAGTCGTCCTATTGCCGAATCACGGCTGCGACAGGAGGTTTTGCCATGTCATTAACTGTATCCAAGTCCCCGCCCGAAGGGGTTCGTCGCCTGCGCATGAGTTACGAGGAGTTTCTGGCGTGGAGCCATGACGATACCCATGCGGAATGGGTAGAGGGGGAGGTTATCGTCTTTATGCCACCGAAAGATAGACATCAGGATATTGTGCAATTCCTTGTGGCTCTGCTGAGCAGCTATGTGAGCTTTTACGGTTTGGGTAAGGTTCGCTCTGCCCCCTTTGAGATGCGTTTGGAACGCTCCGCGCGGGAACCCGACATCTTGTTTGTTTCTCAGTCGAACCTGCACCGCCTGACCGCCGAACGATTGCAGGGGGCCGCTGACCTGGTGGTGGAGGTGGTCTCGGAAGAGAGCCAGCAACGCGACCGCGTGCAGAAGTTCGAGGAATACCAGTCTGGCGGGGTGCGCGAATACTGGCTGATTGACTCGCGCCCAGAGGTGGAACCAGAGTTTTACGTGTTGAGCGAAGCGGGCAAGTTTGAGCGTGCAGTGTTAGAGGACGGCGTGTTTCGTTCGCGGGTGTTGGCAGGCTTCTGGTTGCGAGTGGAGTGGGTGACCGCTGCGGAGATGCCAGAGCCGCTGGGCGTTTTTGCGGAGATTGTGGGTTTGCCGGAGGAGGTCAAGCAGACCCTTCGACGGATTGCAGAGCAAGGACCGCAAAGCCTGTGAGAGGAGACGATGCAGCATGACTCCACGCGAGCGATTCCGCGCTATCGTTCGCGGACAGCAGCCCGACCGGATGCCATACTTTTTTGGTGGTCCTCGCGCGTCTACCTTCGCCGCCTGGCGTAAGCAGGGACTTTCCGACGAACAATACCGCCACTGGAGCGCGTTCATCGGGGAGGAAGGCTTCACAGGCATCGGCAAGTTCGACTGCGGACCTATCCCCCGCTTTGAGGAGCGGGTGCTGGAAGAGCACGGCAACGTGCGCATCTGGATCGACCATTGGGGCGTGAAGCGGATGGATGCTATCCATCAGCCTACCGCCGGTTTCGCCACCAGACGCTATCTGGAGTTTCCCGTAAAGACATCTGCCGACTTCGAGGAGATGAAAAAACGCTTCGACCCGCATACGCCCGAACGCACCATCCCTCTGCCCGGCGAAAATGAACGCCCCACCCTGAACCCCGACGGCTACCGTGTGTATCAGGCGACCGTCTGCTGGCGCGACCGCGTGGAGGAGTGCAACCGGAGCGAAAATCCCGTTTCGCTCGGCGTGCCCGGCTTGTGGTGGACAGCGCGGGACTGGGCGGGCTTCGAAGGGCTGTGCATGATGTGCGTGGAACAGCCGAACTTAGTGCATGAGATGATGGAGTACTGGACGTGGTTCATCACGGAGCTGTTTGACGAACCCCTGCGGTCAATCAAGGTAGACCTGGTCATTCTGAACGAGGACATGGCGTTCAAGACGCACGCCATGATTTCTCCCCGCATGATGCGCGAGTTCATGCTGCCCCGCTACCGTCGGCTGTACCAATTCTTCAAGGAGCGCGGGGTGGAGTGCGTCATGATGGACTCCGATGGCTACATCGGGCAGATTCTGGACGTGTTCCATCCCGACGCACTGGACGGAAGCACTCCGGTGGAGATTGCGGCGAACAATGACCCCGAGCGTTACCTGCATCAATATCCCCACCTGTTCCTGATGGGCGGCATCGACAAACGGGAGCTGATGCGCAGCAAGGCAGAGGTGCGCCGGGAGGTAGTGAAACGCTACCGTGCCGCCCGAGAGCTCGGTCGCTATATCCCCACCGTGGACCACGGCGTACCACCCGATGTGCCCTTGCGCAACTTCCTCTACATGGTGGAGCTCATGAAGGGCTTTGCGCAGGGTGAGGATTTGGATACCTACGAGCCTCCCTGCCTCCTCGAACGCCAGCTGGGACCGATTGAAGAGCTGTTCGACCCGCTGAAAGCCATCGAGGAGGCGTATGGGGAGGAGTAAGCGCAATCACTCCTCCGTCAAGGCCACTCGTGGTATATACTGGCTACCTGCATCGCGAACGGCTTCGCTCGCTCCTCAAGCTGACGTCGGGCTTGGCGAGATAGTGGTCGGAAGTTTCTGGCAGCCTGCACCAGTTCGCGCAGTTCTCGCAAGGAGTTGGGCAAAATAACCGCTGTGTGGACGGGATGGCTCATCGCGTAGCGGAACAGCTCCTCTACCGAGAAGCGCCCATCGCCCACCAGTCTCCCGACGCCCATTACCTTCATCACCGCCAGACCTATCTGCTTCTGCACGGCGAACTCCAGAAACTCGCGAGCAAAGGTACGGGTGTGATGCGGCTCCGCCGGGTTCAAGGGGAACAACACCATGTCAAAGGGAAACCGTTCGAGCATTGTCCTTAAGACCCTCGGGTCATTATGCCCCGAAACACCAAGATAGCGCACCATCTTCTGTTCCTTCGCCTGCTGAAAGGCTCGCATTGCGCCGTTCGGGGAAAAGAGTTGCTCTACCTCGTGTGGGTAGGAAACGTGGTGCACAATCCACTGGTCCAGCCTGTTCGTGCGCAGGCGGCGGAGGCTTTCCTGCAGCTCGCGCCAGGCTCCATCGTAATCGCGGCGTGCGCTCTTGGTGCTGAGGAACACCTTATCGCGGATGCCCTGTATGGCTTCCCCGAAGATGATCTCGCTGTTGCCGTTGGCATACTGCACGGCGGTGTCTAGATAGTAGACGCCTGACTCTATCGCTTCGCGGATGATGGCGACCGCCTGCTGACGGCGGTTAAGGTCTTGCAGCACGCCCGCCCCACCCAGAGCCAGAATGGGCATCCGGATGCCCGTCTTGCCGTAAACACGAGTCGGAATAGTGTTTTTCATGGTTATATTGTACCCTTAAGTTGAGGCGGATCACGCTTCCCTGACCTGCGAGCTGAATGCCAGATTGACAAAAGCGACTGAGTTTGCATACTATAAAGTAGACCTTCCCACGCGGAGAGGAGCACCAATCGATGCAGCACGATATCGTTTTGCCAGGTTTCACGCAAGAAAACGAGCCTGTTATGGAAATCGAGTGGGGTGACCAAATAATACACGAACCTCTGTCGGCAGTTTATGCTGCCGAGGGACGCCGTGCCAATGAGCTGGACGGAGCAACATGGACACGGTTCTCTATATCCATCTGGAGTGATATCCGCAAGAGTGCAGAGGAAATCGCTCTGAAGCATCCCGCGATGTTCCCTGCGGCACTGGCAGGGCGACTGATAGAATGTTTTACGACACAGGGGATGGTGGTGCTGGACCCCTTCGTGGGTGTTGGAAGTACCGTGATTGCGGCCAAGCAGCTCGGCAGAAAAGGAATAGGCATTGAGCTGAACCCTGAGTTTGCAGAGATTGCCAAAAAACGCCTGCAGCAACGAGACCTGTTTGACAGCGGTGAAGGGACCGAAGTCACTATCATCACCGACGATGCCCGCAACCTGCGGCGGCACGTAGATGCGGAAAGCATAGACCTCGTGGTAACCTCTCCGCCCTACTAGGACATTCTGCTGGAAAAACGCACTGCGGATTACAAACCCATTCGCCACTATGGTGATGAAGAGCAGGATCTGGGCAAGATCGACAACTATGAACAGTTTCTCACAGAGCTTCAGGGTATATTTGCGCAGGTTTACGGCGTTCTGCGGCAGGGCGGGTACTGCTGTGTGGTGGTTATGGACATTCGGAAGAAGGGCAAGTTCTACCCGTACCATGCGGATTTTGCAGCCAGAATGCAGCAAATCGGGTTTGAGTGGGACGACCTGATTATCTGGGACAGGCGACAGGAGTACAACAACCTGCGCCCGCTCGGTTATCCAAGCGTTTTCCGCATTAATAAGGTCCATGAGTTCGTCTTGATTTTCCAGAAGAGGTAACTACCGCGATGGACTACATGGATGCGGATGTTGCCTACTTGCTGGGCTTGATTGTCGCGCAAGGTACATTAAGTGCCTCAGACCAAGTGCGCCAGCTGACCATCGAGTTTCCCTACCCATCGCTGCATTTACACGGGGAGACCTCCGAGTTCGATTAGGAGACGGAAATATCTCTGGGACTGCACAACATCCGCAGTCGTCTGGTGAACCTATTACATCTGGTCATCGCGCGGTGGGACCCATACACGAAGAGCCTCGATTATGCCTCTGTTATCACAGGGAATGATAACGTGGGGCGCATTTGAAGGCAAGTCAGCGCCCGCAACTTCTCCCCCACATCTTCAGCGCGCATGAGCGATTCGCCGACCAGCACAGCGTGTGCCCCTGCCTGTGCGACGCGACGTACGTCTTCTGCTGTATCGATGCCGCTTTCGCTGACGATAATACTCCCAGGGGGTATCATTGGGGCGAGGCGTTCGGTGACCTCCAAAGTGGTGTGGAAGGTGGTCAGGTCGCGGTTGTTGATGCCGATGATAACCGCACCCGCGTCCAGCGCGCGTTGCAGTTCCGCCTCTGTATGCACTTCGACCAGCGCATCCATACCCAGCTCGCGTGTGAAGGCAATCAGCTCGCGCAGTTCGGCATCGGTGAGTGCCGCCACAATCAAGAGAACGGCATCTGCCCCGGCGACGCGCGCCTCCACCACCTGATACCGGCTGATGAGGAAATCCTTGCGCAGCAAGGGCACGTATACCTGCTGGCGGATGGCACGCAAATAGTGCAGATGACCCTGAAAGAACCGCTCGTCCGTCAGCACACTGATGGCGCTGGCGCCATGCTCGGCGTAGACTCGGGCGATATGCAAGGGGTCAAAGTCCTCCCGCAGTACCCCTTTGGAAGGCGAGGCTTTCTTGACCTCGGCGATAACCGCTACCCGACCGTCTGCCCGTTGCAGGGCATGACGAAAGGGGCGCACCGGGGGCGCACCGGATAGCTGTTTCTCCAGCTGGGAGAGGGGCACGCGCAACTCGGCTTCGGCAACCTCCTGACGTTTGTAAGCCAGGATGGTGTCCAGAATCGTCACCTGCCTGCCTCCTGCGTGAACTGAATGTAGCTTCCCAGCACCTGCATGGCTTTTCCGGAATCGATGATTTCCCCAGCCAGCTGTATGCCCTCGGCGATGGTCTGCGCCGCACCGCCGACAACGAGTGCCGCGCCCGCGTTCAGCAGGAGAAGGTCGCGTGGAGCCCCTTTTTCTCCGCTGAACAGACGACGTATCATCTCAGCACAGGATTGCGGCGAGTCTGGCGCGCTCACCTCCTCTGGCGAAGCACGCCGCAAACCGAATTGCTCGGGGGCGATTCGCTCTTCGCGTATCTGCCCATCCTGTACATGCACGATGATTGTCTCACCCAGTGTGGAAAGCTCGTCCAGACCGGGCTCGCCGTGCACCACCATCGCGCGCTCCGTGCCCAGCTCCCGTAGCACCTCCGCAATCAGCCAGGTGAGACTGGCATCGAACACGCCAAGCAGCTGGCGCGGCGCACCAGCAGGGTTGGTCAGCGGACCAAGAATGTTGAAAACCGTGCGCACGCCCAGCTCCTGTCGGACAGGGGCGGCGTACTTCATCGCAGGGTGATGCGCCCGTGCAAACAGGAAACCGATGCCGATGTTGTCAATCGCCCGCGCCACCTTTTCGGGAGGAAGGTCCAGCCGGCAACCCAGCGCTTCCAACACATCCGCGCTGCCGCACTTGCTCGTCACGGCACGGTTGCCGTGTTTTGCGACAGGCACTCCCCCTGCGGCGGCGACAAACGCTGCCGCCGTCGAGACGTTGAAGGTCTTCACCCTATCCGCGCCGGTGCCGCAGGTGTCTATCAGTTCTGCTTTTCGCTGGGGATGCACCGCCACTGCATGGCGGCGCATGGTCTCGGCACAGCCGGCAATCTCTTCGGCGGTCTCGCCTTTCATGCGCAGCGCGACCAGCCAGCCAGCGGTTTGGGCAGGCGTCGCTTGCCCGCTGATGGTGGCTTCCATCAACGCTGCCGCTTCGGCACGCGTCAGGTTCTGTCGCTCAATGAGTTTGGCAATTGCTTGTTGAACAGTCATAACTCCTATCCTATCTCCCGAATATGGGGTGTGGGTTCCGAGTTCAGGGACTGACAGCCGTCCGCCGTTACCACGACGACGTTCTCAATGCGCACTCCGAATCGCCCCGGCAGGTAGATACCCGGCTCGATGCTGAAGCACATACCCTCCTCCAGTATCTGCTTGTTGCCTTTGACGATGTAGGGAGGCTCATGGACGGACAACCCGATGCCATGTCCCGTACGATGCACGAAGAACTCGCCGTAGCCAGCCTTCTCTATCACCGTGCGTGCGGCGGCATCTACCGACTCTGCAGTGACGCCCGGTTTCACGGCAGCGCGCGCGGCGTAGTGTGCGTCATAGACAATCTTGTATATCTTTTGTATCTCCGGAGTTGCCTCGCCGATACACACGGTGCGCGTCACGTCGGAGTTGTAACCGTTCAGGCGTGCCCCGTAGTCAATAACGACTACGTCTCCCGGATGTAGCACCGTCTTAGTCGTGCGGTAATGGGGCTGGGCGCTATGCTTGCCCGCCGCGACGATAGGTAATCCGAACGCCATCTCAGCGCCTTGCGCTTCCACTTCCGCCTCAATGGCGCAGGCAACCTCCCATTCGGTGTTGCCCGCGGCGCACAGTGCCAGTCCCGCCGCGAAGGCGTTATCCGCATAGCGCGAAGCCTGTGTCATATGCCACAGCTCGTCCTCGTCTTTGCGGATGCGCGCTGCTGCCCAGATTTCGGTGCCCGGGCGATACAGGGCAGTGGGCAGTATTTGCTGCAGCTTCAGCAGAAATAACGCCGGCAGCTCCTCGTCGATGGCGATAATGGCGGTGGCGAGGTCCATTTCCTGCGCCACCTCGCGCAAAACGGGTTCCACGCCCTCATGGTCTTCCCACACCCGAATGTCGCCGACCCCGAATGCCTCCTGTCGTGCGCTCTCTGCGCTCAGTGCCGGAACAACCAGTGTCGGTTCACCCTCGGCGGGCACGAACAATGCCATGAAACGCTCGTGCGCTGGCTCCACGAAACCGGTCAGGTACTGCATATTCACCGATGGCGCGGCAATGAAACAGTCCACCCCCTCGCGCAACATCGCCTGTTGCATCATCGCAAGGCGATGGTGAAGAACGTCCGCGTTCATCGTTGTCCCCCCTCCATCCTCTTCATCAGGACACAACAAACAGCATATTATGCCGAACGCATGTTCAGGAAATTGCGCAGCAGGTCTTTGCCCGGCTGCGTCAGGATAGATTCGGGATGAAACTGCACTCCTTCGATCGGGAACTCCCGATGCCGCACACCCATAATCTCTCCGTCATAGGTCTCCGCTGAGATTTCCAGGCAATCCGGCAAACTTTCGCGGGCGATCACCAGCGAGTGGTAACGGGTGGCTTCAAAGGGATTGGGCAGAGAACGAAACACTCCGCGCCCATCATGGTAAATCGCGGAGGTTTTACCGTGCATGAGTTGTTGCGCCCGCACAATCTCTCCACCGAACGCCGCGCCAATGCACTGATGTCCCAAACACACCCCGAGAATGGGTACTTTGCCTGCGAAACGTTGTATCAGGGGCACGGAGATACCCGCCTCCTTCGGTGTGCAGGGGCCCGGCGAGATGACGATGCGCTCGGGCTGCAGTCTCTCGATCTCCTCCAGCGTGATGGCATCGTTGCGGTAAACCTTCAGGTCTGCACCCAGCTCGCCGAAATACTGCACCAGATTATAGGTGAAACTATCATAGTTGTCGATAATCAGTAGCATCTCTGACCTCACTCGAGACCGGCTTCTGCCATCTCGACCGCGCGCATCAGCGCACGTGCTTTATTCAGGCACTCCTGATGTTCCCGCTCAGGCACCGAGTCCGCGACAATCCCCGCTCCTGCCTGAATATAGGCAACTCCGTCTTTGATGACGATGGTACGGATGGCGATACAGGTATCCATGTCACCGCTGAAACTGAAGTAGCCAACGGCGCCTGCGTAGATACCTCGCCTTGTCGGCTCTAACTCCTCGATAATCTCCATCGCGCGCACTTTAGGTGCCCCCGAGACCGTACCCGCGGGGAAGCAGGCACGCAGGGCATCGAAAGCATCCTTGTCGGGGGCAAGCCTGCCTTTCACATCAGACACGATATGAATCACATGCGAGTACTGCTCGATGGTCATCAGCTCTTCCACGCGTACCGTGCCGTAGGCGCACACGCGCCCTAAGTCGTTGCGCCCGAGGTCTACCAGCATCACATGTTCGGCGCGCTCCTTCTCATCCGCCAGCAGCTCCTGCGCCAGCATTTTATCGTCTTCAGGGGTTTTACCTCGTGGGCGCGTGCCCGCGATGGGACGGGTGGTGGCGATGCGTTTTTCCACCGTCACCAGAATCTCCGGCGAAGCTCCCGCCAGCACCACGTCGTCCAGCTCCAGATAGAACATGTAGGGCGAAGGGTTCAGCGAGCGCAGGGCGCGGTATATATCGAAGGGATGCGACTGGATAGGGGCATGCCACCGCTGAGAGATGACCATCTGCGTGCCGTCGCCTGCCATGATATACTCCTTGGTTCGGGCAACTGCCTGCTGATACTGCTCGGGCGTCTGGTTCGGTGTGAAGACAACGGGCGTCTGCCTCGCCGGTGTTTTTGGGGCTGGCGGTAGCGGGGCGCGAAGCCTTTCGACCATCTCGTCCACTCGCGCACAGGCTTCCTCGTACGCTTTGTCCGCGTCTCCCTCCACATGCGCGTTGCTTAGCGCGATGATGCGATGGCGCACGTGGTCAAAAATGAGCAGGGAATCCGCCAACAAAAAGCAGCTGTCGTCCACCTGTAAGTCGTCTACCGTCTCTTCGGGCAGCCGCTCGAAGAAGCGCACCATGTCGTAGGCGATGTAGCCCACCAGTCCACCCACAAAGCGCGGCAGCTCCGCTGGCAACGCGATGCGATAGGGACTGAGCAGGCTTTTGAGACGGTGCAGCGGGTCCTGCCCCTGCGGAAGTATCTCGGTAGTTACCGTTCCGTCCTGAAGCAGGCGTATATCGCGCCCCTTGCTGCGGAACACGAGGGCGGGCTCAGTGCCCAGGAACGAGTAGCGGGCGATTCGCTCGCCGCCCGCCACGCTTTCCAGCAGAAACGAGTATCTCCCCCGCGCGATTTTACGGAACGCCGAAACAGGCGTCTCCATGTCCGCCAGAATCTCGCGGTACACGGGTATCAGGTTGCTCTGCTGCGCCAGGCGATGGAACTCCTCTCGCGAGGGAGAGAACATGCGCGTTTCTCCTCCAGCAAACGCAAGGAATAACTGTTAGCGTATCGTTATTATAGCAGATGGAGGCAGGAGGCGTCTACTGTTTGCGCACAGGGCTAATCGCACTTTCAGAAACCACTGACTCATCCCGCTATCCTCAGCAGTTGGGTGGCTATCAAAGCAAGCGTATTGTTCAGGACGTGCATCCAGATGCAGGGCACCAGACTGCGTCGTTCTACAAACAGCCCGCCCAGCATCACGCCGATGACAAAAACCGCCACCCAGCCCAAATACAGCTGCGGATGCAGCACCGAGAACACCAGCGCAGAACCCAAAATACCTGCCCACTTACTGCCCGTGCGCGCCCACAGGGCGTTTAGAAGCACACCGCGGAAGAATATCTCCTCGAACAACGGAGCAAATACCGAGACTACCAGAAACAAGAGGATGGTAACCCACCACGGGTTGTCCGACATTGCCACCCCCGCGATAGGATGGGCGGGAGTGGGTATCGCAGGCAGGAGCACCTGTACCAGCACCACCGTTACCAGTAACACGGGCACAGTGGCCACATAAGCCGCCGTTCCCCAGCCAACGTGCTGCAACAAGGGTTTCCAGACCATGCCGATGTCGCGCCAGCCCATGCCCGCACGCTTCATGAACAGGTGCAGAAACCAGACGGCGACACCACCCGTCGATGCCTGCACCAGCACGACCAGCACCACCAATAAAGGGGTAGAAACAGCCAGACCACGTACAAATCCCCCCGCTATCCACCCACCGAAGTATGTCGCGGCGAAGTAAGCTACCAGTCCCCACAGCATCGCTTCCGTACAGCGGTAAGGCAGGGAAGGCGGTGCCGGCTGGGCCGGGCGTGCACTGCTCTTCCACACTGCGTATGTTAGCCACAGCATCAGCCCAACCAACAGCAATATCGCGACGACCAGGAAAACCCCGATGAGTATCTGCTGCAGCTGGTTTGCCTGCTGGCGAGCCTCGACGTCCCACCTGCGTGCCGCTTCGGTGTTGCCCGTCAGAAACTCCAGATGCTTCAACGCAAGCAGACGCATCCATCCGAGTTGGGAGTTGTCAATCGTTCGTCGGAACCGTTCGTAGTCTGCGGGGGACAGAGAGCCACCCTTCCCATATACCGTTTCGCACCAGCGTTGTATCTCTTTCTTCTGCTCAGCGGAAAAGCGGGTAGGGGCGGAAGGCATGCGCTGCAGCAGCTGCCGAATGCGTTCTCGCGCGACTTGCTGACCGATGACGCCTTCCCGGTCGTGCAGCAGGATAATGGCTCGTACCAGCGCACCCAGCGGAGCGTCTTTAGCAGAGAGCAGTCCCACCACCTCGTTCCACTCCGCCCTGCGCACCGCACTGAAGGGTAATACATCTCCATACAGCATTCGTGCGCTGAAATCAGCCTGCATCACCTTCGTGGTCCACGTGTCCATGCGGTCGACGACGCGAGGGCGCAGCATCAGCAGGTTTGACAGCACAATGAGCGCAAACAGGAGTAGAGCTACCCAGAGAGCTGCACCTTTGCCCTGTGGACTTTCCTCAACCTGAGGCGGATTGTTCCACATGCGACTGCTCCGGTTCGGGCCGCTCGGTCTTCTCCTCCGGGCACGCCGGTTCTGTAGGGACGTCGGCAGGTGGTAGGGACAGGTAGCGCTCGACGAATTCCAGCATACCGTTCAGGGCGGAGCGAAGTTCAATGGCGAACCGCTGACGGGCTACCTGTAAATCGGCGATGGCTTTTCTTTGCTGTTCGAACTGCTGGCGTATCTGCATCTCCGCCTGCGCCCGGAGGATTTCTGCCTCCTGATGCGCCGTCGCACGCAGCTCGTCGGCGGTACGTTGCGCCAGCACCAGCGCCTCCTTCATCGCCTCTTCCATCGCACGATAACGGTTCAGCTCCTCCTGCATCTGCGCTACCTGCTCGCGCAGACGGGCATTTTCCAGCACGACCGCCTCGTAATCCGCACCAACCTCCGCGAGAAACTCGTCGACCTCGCTGGTGCGGTAACCACGCAGCGCACGCCGAAATCGCTTGTTGGTGATGTCAATGGGTGTCAGCCTTACCGGTGTGGTCATTGCTACAACCGCCATATTATCTGACGAACAACCTGTATGATAATCAGTGCTACAAAAGGACTGAAGTCCAGCCCATACCGCCACGGAGGTACCAGTTTGCGAATCGGGTCGAGTATGGGCGAGGTGATGCGGCTGAGCGTGCGCGGCACCGGGTGCCATGGGCTCCACTTCACCACGTTCGCGAACATCAACCACGACAGGATGACGTCCGCCAGTATTGCCCACGTCAACAGCTGTAGAAGCAGGTCCAGCACACCAATCATTGCTGTCCTATCTCCTCGGGGGGCGGTGAAGAGCCGCGAGTCACGATGTCACGGATATTCTTCCGTACTGCCTCCATCTGTGCGACAGGCATCATCGGGAAGCGACGCAAAAGCTCCTGCCACGTCTCCAGAGCCTTTTCGCGCTCCCCCAACTTAGCATACACGTGCCCCAGCGTGTTCCACACGAACCACTCGCAGGGAAACTTCACCGCCTGCTCCAGATACTCCCGCGCCTTGGCGTAGTCCTTTTTGCGGATGTAGTAATACTGTCCCAGTTCATAGTACATGTCATAGGCGTTCGGGTTATTGCGCAGACCACGCTGGTACAGTGCCACCGCTTCATCGTCACGGTCCGAGCTCCACAGTAACCACCCGGCGTTCTCATAAAGGTTGATGTTGCGGGGGTCCAGGGTGATGGCGAAATAAGTCATGTTAATCAAATACTCGTGTTGACCATCATGCCACCACCGGTCCATTTGCACTATCCAGCGGTCTACCACCCGTTCCATGATGGTATCCACACGCTTTTGAATCTCTGGGGGCAGGGGGCGAGGTTGCGCCTGCGCCGATACGAAACACACACATACCAATCCGATAGTCCAGAGCCATTTCATGGTTGCTGTTCCTTTCTCATTGCGGTGTTTTAATCCTATTGTCGGCAACCGCACTGTCCTGTAGTAGTATACGGGGAATCGGCGGCAAAAATCAACGTGATTTGACCGGCAGAGTGCATTTGGGCTATACTGCGTATGCCAACAGGAGCGTATCCATGCGTCGTCTGGTGTCTACACTGGTGTGGCTGGAAACTGGGCTAGCGATAGCCGGTTTCGGATTGCTTGCTCTGCGCATAACCTGGCTGCGTACTGGATGGCAACGGGTGATCGTTCCCACCTGGCAGGACACGCTGCTGGGAATAATTCTCACCGCCGTCATGCTGGCTCTGGCGGTCGCTGGTTCCGCCGCATCCGAACGATGGGCG
>Ga0197142_1003596_pt1 | contig 12929 bp, 8 predicted proteins | sample GBS60_MetaG_FD_148614 | JGI IMG/M metagenome (GOLD analysis project Ga0197142, IMG submission 148614) | Sediment microbial communities from Great Boiling Springs, Gerlach, Nevada, United States - GBS 60_MetaG | ecosystem: Environmental > Aquatic > Thermal springs > Hot (42-90C) > Sediment... | reverse complement strand
CTCTTGGCACAGACCCGACGAGGGGAGAGAGTTAGTGTCCAGCTCGCACCGGCGAGGAAGGCCGAGGAGCTTTGGAACGTCACTGCGGTTCCCTTGAGGGGCGAGGCACCGCGAGTGCTTTTGGTTCTGGAAGACCTCTCGGAGGTGGCCCGAGCGGAGCGGTTGGCCTCGCTCACTGAGCTGGCGCGCATTGTGGCCCACGAGGTGAAAAACCCCCTCACGCCCATCCGATTGTGGATGGAAGAACTGCAAGCGACGCTCACGAAAAACCCGGAGCAAGTGGTGGAGGTGGCCAGGCTTGCTGTGGAGGAGACACTGCAGCAGGTGGCTCGGCTCAAAGAAGTGTCTCAAGGTTTTGCCAACCTGGTGGCACTGGAGCGGTGGCAGCCGGAGCGGGTTGATGCCGTTGCTTTGGCCCGGGCCGTGGTTGAAGAGTACCGGGTGCTGGAGCGACGGGGGGTGAGCGTGGAGCTGCACCATCCTGAAACGCCGCTCCCGGTCCTGGCGGACCCATCCTGGGTCTCCAGAGCTTTGCGGCATCTCCTGGACAACTCGGCTAAGGCGCTTTCAGGAAAGGGGGGGCGGATTACGGTGGAGGCACAACGGGAGGGGCAATGGGCTGTGTTAGCGGTGCGGGATACCGCTGGGGGGGTAGCGGAAGCTCACCTTCCCAGGTTGTTCGAGCCCCACTTTTCCACCACCTCCGAGGGTAGCGGTTTAGGCCTTGCGGTGGTCAACCGCGTCTGTCAGAAGGCCGGGGGCCGAGCGGAGGCTCGCAACCTGCCAGAGGGGCTCGAGGTGCGCATGCTGCTGCCCGTTGCGCTGTGAGATGCCGGCTCCGGCGAAGCCGCGACTGCGCTTACTGCTTTTTCGGTGGCTGCGGCAGGTTCACGGGTTTGCCCATCGGCAAGCGGGGCCTCTGCTCGGGCGGTACGGGGTTTTCAAAGAGGCCTGCAGTTTTGTCGGGGGAAAGGGTTTGCCAGCTGACCTTGTCCCTTCGGGTATGGGCCTTCTCGTTCCCAAAGGGATCCAGGCCCACAACCAGCTGCTCGGTGGGCAACCGGACCCCGCCAATGGTGGTGTAAGCGCTCCAGGAAAAGCGCATGCCGTCGGCCACTACCCCTTTGCCCAGGTCGGTGTAAGGGCTGTCTGCCCGGAGCACCCGATAGGTTTCCTTGTCGATGTCCACGGTCCACTGGGTAGCGATTTGGGGCGAGTGGAAGAAGTTGCGTGCAAGGCTGACCGTAAGGCGCCAAGTTGGCCGGTTCCCAAGGGTCGCCTCACTCACCCCGGTCACGGTTACCCCTTGCCAAGTGAGGCTGAAGGGCATCGTGAGGGGGAAAGCGTCCGCAGTGATCATACGCCGTACCAGCACCGTGGTGGAAGGGCGAGGGTCAGGCCTGCCGCCAATCACTGCCCAGCCGCCGCTTCCATCGTCGCCGGCCACAACCCCTACGGTGGGGATCTCCAAGCGCACAGGTACGATGGCATCTGGACGGAAGATCAGCACCTTGCTGGTATCGTTGGTTTTGCCGTCCTGCGTGACCTCGGAAGAGCTCAGCTGCAAACGGAGGAACCCGAGGTCTTGGAAAGCCTTCAGACCCCCGGCGGCTTGACATGCCCGAGCTACGATTTCCTGGGGCGTGGGTGTCTGGGCCGCTCCATGGGGAACAAAAGCAACGGCAAGCAGCAAAACCGAAAGATCGACCTTCTTCTTCATACGACCCCCTTTGACAGTGCTGCCGGAGCTACCGGCTGGGATTTTTGCATGCGAGGAACGTGCCAGCTTTGATACGGTTGGTCATGGTCGGGGCGAGAGGATTTGAACCTCCGACCACACGGTCCCGAACCGTGTGCTCTACCAGGCTGAGCTACGCCCCGACCTGGGAGGCCAAGCTTACCCCATCTCCGAAGGTGAGTGCAAGGGAGAAAGGTCTTCGCGCGAGCTACTTTCGTATTACCTGCCAAAGGGTTGCAGGCCGCCGCGGATATCCAAAAGCGTACCGATCCCGGTCAGGTCCAGGACGATGCGGTAGTTTCGAACCTGGTGTGGCGGGATGCGGTAATCCCGCAGCTGCAGGCTCACCGCCCAACAGCTTCCCCGGTACGAAACGGTGTGTTCCTGGCGGAGAAGGTTCTTTCGCCACACATCGTAGGCCAGCATGCTTTGCCAGCGCCACGGGGAGTCGGACTTGGTACCCCCTACAAAGAGCTGGACCTGGGAAGACGTGGTGGCACCAGTGCGCGCGTCGAAGCTTGAAGAGTAAGTGACATTCAGGTAGGCCAGGTCCGAGCGCACGATCCCGGCCAGGGAGAGGGAGGAAAGCTTGCTGGTAATGGCGTCGTAAAAAGCACGGGCATCGACGAGCAGCCGGTCGCTGGGGTTCACGTGGAGCGCGAGAGTGAGCGGGCCACGCTGGCTTTCCTGGCGGGGGCTGTAGCGCACGGTGAGTGGTTGGGAGAACGAGTATTCTTGGGAAATCTCCAAGGAACCCAGCTCGCGGCTTGCCCCACCGCTTTTCACGAAAAGCCGGTTGGCGAGGCTCCACCGCAGCCGGTTGGAGACCGTGACCCCGTCCCGCTCGTCGAACAAGGGCACCCGGCTTTGGGGCCCTGGGTCTGAAACGAAGGTGTACTCAGCCCGGGGTTCGAAAAGGTGCTTGAACTTTCGCTCGTTCCGGCTAAAGACCTTGGAAAACGCCGGGCCGGTAAGGGTTAGCCCCGCGGTGGCGTACCGGCGCAAAAGTGGGGAGTCGGCGAAGGCCCGCCGGTCTGGAGTGTACGTGGCGGTGTAATAAGTGGCTCGGGCCCCAACGGTTGGGGTAATAGAAAGCCAGGGCAGCCCAGGGGTGAGCAGGGAAAGCTGGGGGAAGAGGTCAAAGCGGGCGTACTTACCTCGGAGCGTGGCAGAGCGGTTGACCCGAAAATGCGAAGCATCTGCGGTGGCGGAGAGATAAAGGGGCGTGCCCCACAGCTGGGTGGGACGCAAGCGGTACTCCACCTCTGGCTGCCGTTCGAGGACCACGGCGAAGTTTTTCCCTCCGGTTGATTGGAAGAAGGTCTTCTCGTAATCGAGGCGGAAGTTCACCGTTTGGTTGCCCACGGTTCGGGTCACGGTAAGGTAGGCGGGTAGGCGACGCAAAGCGTTGGGATCGAAGGTGCGCTCGAAACGCTGGAAGAAATCCAAGTTGGAAAGATTCAGGGCGTCGGCCTTCACCGCCCACCCCCCAGGGAGAAGCTGGCGGTGCTTGGCGCTGAGCTTCCACTCCCACCGGTGGGTGTCAGGGTCCCGGAAGTAGTTCACCTGGAACTCCCCGTAGCTGTTCTCTGCCGGCGCCCACCGCAGCTCCTGCCCCAGCCCCACATACCCCTTGCTGTAGGTGTCCAAAAAGAAGGTGGTGTCGAAGGAGCGGGAAATAGGCCAGAAAAAAGCGTTTCCGAGGTACGCACCCCGCCGGGTGTTGTAACCGATGTTTGGGACCAAAAGACCTGCGGCTCGGTCGCGTTTCACCGGCCAGAGCAGCCGCGGGGTGTAAAAGATCGGAAGCCGCCGCAGCCACAGTGCCACTTGGCGAAAGTGCCCATACCCTTCAAGTTGGACTATCGCCTGATCTACGGTGATGCTCCAGGGGGGGGCACGGTCGTCCAAGGCACAGGAGGTGAACACCCCTTTCCGAAAGCGGTAGCGGTCCTCGTCGAGCTTTTCCACCTCTTCTCCGCGGAAGTGGTAGGTGGGTGCGAAAAACGCCTCCACCTGGTAAAAGGTGCCGGTTTTTGCCCGCAAGTCGAACTCCAGCTTCTGGCAAGCGAGCCTGTGAGGCCCTTGGTCGAAGACCACGTTCCCCTCGGCGTGTAGCTTGAGCCTGGCCAAGTCCACTTCCACCGCGTCGGCCCGCAGCGTGATGTCCTGGTACTTCACCACCACCTCACCAATGCCACACCAGAAGCTCTCGGCGACCCATTGCTGGCGCCGCGCGGTAAGTTCCACCGGTGGCTGCGCACCCTGGGCAGTGGCCAAGAGCAACAGGAGCAGCTTCACGCGAGGTTTTCGAAGATCATCGCTGTGGCTTCACCGCCACCGATGCAAATGGCGGCAAGACCAAAGCGGGCTTTCCGTCGCCGCAGGGCGTGCAGCAGCGTGGTGACGATGCGGGCCCCCGAGGCACCGATGGGGTGTCCCAAGGCCACCGCACCGCCGTTGACGTTGAGCTTCTCGTGCGGGATCCCCAGCTCCCGCATGGCGGCCATGGCAACTACCGCAAAGGCTTCGTTGATCTCTATGAGGTCCATCTGTTCCAAGCTCATCCCCGCCTTTTCCAACACCTTACGGATCGCTCCCACCGGCGCGGTGGTGAACCATTCTGGGTGCTGGGCAAAGGAGGTTTGCGCCACGATGCGGGCCAAAGGACGAAGGTTGTGCTTGCGCACCGCCGAGGTCGTTGCCACCACCAAGGCTGCCGCCCCATCGTTGATCTTGGAGGCGTTGGCGGCGGTCACCGTACCGTCCTTCTCGAAGGCGGGTTTAAGTGAGGGCATCTTTGCAAGATCCGCCCGGAACGGTTCCTCGTCTCGATCTACGAGCGTGCTCTGGCCCTTGCCAATGCTCACCTCCACAGGTACCAGCTCATCAGCAAAGTCACCGGCCTCAGTGGCGCGAATCGCCCTCTCGTAGGAGATCTTGGCAAAGCCGTCCTGTTCTTCCCGGGAAAACCCATAGTGGCGTGCGCAAATCTCTGCGCAGTTGCCCATATGCTTGTCGCCGTAGGGATCCCAGAGCCCATCGAAAACCATGTGGTCCAGAACCTGCCCATGGCCGAGCCGCATACCCTTGCGAGCGGCTGGGAGCAGGTACGGCGCGTTGGACATGGATTCCATCCCGCCGGCCACCATGATTTCCCCCTCGCCACACCGAAGGTCGTTGGCAGCCATCATAATGGCCCGCATCCCAGAGCCGCACACCTTGTGCAACGTCACCGCGGGCACGGAGTCGGGTAGCCCTGCAAAGCGCAGCGCTTGGCGCGCCGGCGCTTGCCCTTCACCGGCTTGCAACACGTTGCCCATGATGACCTGATCCACCGCTTCCGGCGCCACCGCCGCCCTTTTCACCGCTTCCTGGATGGCGATGGCCCCGAGGCGCGGGGCGGGCAGCGAGGCCAGCTGTCCCAGGAAGCTACCAATGGGGGTGCGCACCGCAGAAACCACGAGGATTTCTTCCATAGACCGTTGCCCTCCTCCTGGGAATGATAGCGCCAAGCCGTGAAAAATCTCGCATACACTTGGCCCATGCGTTGGTTGGCTTTGGACGTAGGGGCAAAGCGGGTGGGGGTAGCTCTTTGCGACCCCAGCGAAGCTGTGGTCACCCCGCAGCAGCCCCTCTCTGGTGGACCACCCCAGCTCCTGGCTGCCAAGGTCAAAGCGTTGGTGGAGCTTTGGGGCGTGGAGGGGGTAGTGGTGGGCGTTCCAGTCACCAAGGGAGGGCAGAGCCGGGGGGAGGCCCGGGTAGAGGCGCTGCTCCTGGCGCTGCGGGCGGTACTGCAGGTTCCGGTTCTTCCCTGGGATGAGCGGGGCACCACCCAGGAAGCCCTGGTGCGGCTTACCGAGGTGGGGCTTTCGGGTGATGCAAAGCAACGGTGGGTGGACGGGGTAGCAGCAGCGGTACTTTTGGAAGATTTTCTCGCCGTGCGCAAAAGGCGAACAGGATCCGGGGAGAGTGAATGTTGACCTGGCAGCTTGTGGGTGCTAGCTTTTGGTCGTGAACGGGGAGGGAGAGCCATGGCTCAGGGATACGCGACCTTCGGTAAGTTCCTGCTTTTGAAAAAACGCTCTGAGGATGCCCTCGGTTCCCTTTGGCGGGCGGGGGAAATGGAAGCCACCGGTTTCAAGCGCATCGTTTGGCTCCGGCGCTTCGACAGGAGCGGGTTTGATCTTCAGGCCGTCGCCGCAGAGTTTCCTCGGGTGGAGCAAATTGCCAAAACCCTCAAGGCCACCAACGTGGTTTCCGGGGCCACCGTAGGGAAGGTGGACGGGGTGCCTTTTGCCGCTTGGGACTATTTCCCCGGCCAGCCCCTAGACCAACTGCTCCAGCGGGTGCGCCAGGAGCAGTTCCCGGTGGCCATCGATAACTGCCTTTTGATCGCAGAAAAGCTTGCCTCGGCTCTGGCGGCGGCTTTGGCCTTGGAACAGGAGGGGGAGCCGCTGATTCACGGCTTTCTCGTCCCGAACCTGGTGGTGGTGAGCAACGACGGTGAGGCGCGGCTTGCTGGTTTTGGTTTGGCCAAGGGGCTTCTGGCCAACCTGGACCGCGTAGGGATGCACGAGCTGGCGGCCCCATACCTCGCCCCCGAGGTCCTGGCCACCGGGCACCCCAGCCGACGGGGCGACGTGTACGCCTTGGGCGCCATCCTCTATGAGCTTTTGGCTGGGCAGCCACTCCCGGTGGATCCCCAGGCTCGCGCTCAGGTTGTGGCAGCGCCGCAGTTAGCGCTGGAAGAAGGGCCAGTACCTGAGGATGTGGCCGCGGTGCTCCGTAAGGCGCTGGCGGCCCGTCCCGAGGAGCGGTACTCCTCGGCAGTGGATTTCAAGCGTGATTTGGAAAAGCTGCTGTACGGAGGCGCGTACTCTCCCACCACCTTCAACCTGGCGCTGTTCATGGACCGACTGTACCGCCAGGAAATTGAAGAGGAAGATCGAGAACTCCAGCGGGAAAAAACCCTGGACGTGAGTGCCTACTACAAGCCCCCCAAAGCACCAACAGCTCCTGCTCCAGCCGTGGCAGCCGCTCCGCCCAGCCGCCTCGGCATGTACGTGGCGATCGGAGCCATCGTGGTGCTGGTGGGCGTGGTGGGGTTTTTGCTCACCCGCCCCAAGGGCCCCAGTGAGGAGGAAACCCGGGCTCAGGTTCAAGCCATGGTAGCCCAGGAGCTGGCGAAACAGGAGCGGCTGCTCCGGGAGGAGTTGGAACGCTCGCGGCAGGAAACCGAGGCCCTGAAGCAGCAGCTCGCGGAGATGCAAAAGAGGGCCGCTGGCGGAGCCCAGAAGCTCACCCAGGAGGAGCAACGGAAGCTAGAAGAGGCCCAGCGCCTTTTAGCGCAGCGGGAAGAGGAACAGCGGCGTAAAGAAGCGGAACTGGCTCGGCTGCAGCAACAGAAGGCTCAGGCAGCCGCTGGGGTCCCGGTAACTTTGCCTACCGCTACCCCCACCGTGCCGCCCACTGCTCCGCCAGAACCTACCCAAGCACCGATGGCCCTGCCCACCCCTGTGCCCACCCCTGAGCCCACCAAGCCCCCAGTGGTGGCCCAGGCTCCCCCAGCGCCCCCTGCACCGGCAGAAAATCCGCCAGCCGGGGTCCGGGAAGACCAGTTCTTCCCGCCTGAAGAGGTGGACACGCTCCCCTCGGAGCTGTTGACCGCAACCCCGGAAATCCGCATCGCCCCGCAACTGCGCAGCCGCATCGCGGTGGCCAAGGCCGTGGTCATCGTGCAGGTAACGGTGAACGCCCGGGGGCTGGTTGAGGACGCCAAAATCCTTCGCGGCTTTCCCACGCCGGGGCTCGGGGTAGATGAGGCCTGCTTGGAGGCCGCTCGCAAGTACCGCTTCCGCCCGGCCACCAAGGGTGGGGTCAAGGTGAAGTCCACCGCCACCCTTACGTTCCCTATCGATCTGAGCAAGGCGATCCGTTAAGACGAAAAAAGCAGGCTACACGGGCGGGCCGGGTAGGCCCGCCCATTTTATTTGGCTGGGGGTTTGAGGCTTTGAAGAAACTCGTGGTTGGTGTTGAATTGGCGCAGCTTGGTTAAAAGCAACTGCATGGCTTCGTGGTTCGGCAGCGCCGCCAGGGCGCGGCGCAGCAGGTAAAGTTTCTCCACCTCTTCTCTGGAGTACAGCTTTTCCTCTTTGCGGGTCCCCGAGGCGGCGATGTTGATGCAGGGAAAGATGCGCCGCTCGAACAGGTCGTGGGTAAGGACAATTTCCATGTTCCCGGTGCCCTTGAACTCTTGGAAGATCACCTCGTCCATGCGTGAGCCCGTATCCACAAGGCATGTGGCGACGATGGTAAGGGAGCCCCCACCTTCCACGTTCCGGGCGGAGCCGAAGAAACGGCGGGGCTTTTCCATGGTACGGGCATCAATCCCTCCCGAGAGAATGCGTCCCGAGCCTTTCTGGGCGTTGTTGTAAGCCCGGGCCATGCGGGTCAAGGAATCCATGAAAATCACCACGTCGCGCCCCAGCTCCACCAGGCGCCGTGCCCGCTCCAACACCATCTCCGAGACAGCAATGTGCGAGGTCACTTCTTGATCCGACGAGGACGCAAAGACCCGGCCCCGCACCACCGAGCGGGTCCATTCTGTTACCTCTTCCGGGCGTTCGTCCACCAAGAGCACAAAGATCTCCTCTTCCGGGTGGTTGGTGGCGATGGCGTGAGCCAGCTGCTGCAAAAGCGTGGTTTTGCCGGCCTTGGGCGGTGCCACGATAAGGCACCGCTGTCCCTTGCCGATGGGGGCTAAAAGCTCCACCACCCGGGTCTCCAGCGCCCCGGGGTTCGTTTCCAACCGCAAGCGCTCGGTGGGGTCGATAGAGGTGAGCTCTCCGAAGGGGATGGCTTTTTCCCTCCAGACCTCCGGAGCCATCCCTTCCACGCTCACGAGCTTGGTTACAGCGGCCCGCTGGCCGTTTACCCAGGCCAGCTCACCCACAATGGAAAGTCCCGGGGCAAGGTGCCAGGCTTCCACGAGCTCCTTCGCCACTGGTGGGTCGCTGGGTTTTGGCACAAGGGTTCGAAGGTCGGTGAGCAGCGTCGCCCGCTCCCCATCCAGGTGGAGCAGGCCCTCCACCAGCTGGGGGGTCAATGCGTGCCCCTTGTGCCGGCGGGGGTGCCGCCGGGAACGGCGTCGCCTCGGTTTGGGCTGATCGGTGGATGGAGAGGTCTCACCCATGCACGTTGCTCCTTCATCTATCGCGGGGGGCACGCTCGCGCTCCCCCGCCCAGCCGCGAGCGGCTTAGCCCCCCGAGCCCCCACGCGCGCACCGGCAAAGCCGGATGCGCGCTCGACTCACCCCCGCCGCCCCTGTGGCGGGGCACGCTCGCGCTCCCCCGCCCAGCCGCCGCCCCGGCACTTTTAGCCGCTGGCCGGAGAGTCTCCCCGGGAGTAACCTGCCGGCACTGCTGCTCCCTTCAAGCAATCCTGCGGTGGCACCGCTGCGTGCCGGGCCACGAACCCGCACGCCGGCGCCAGCGAACCCAGTCGCCACTCAACTTGCCTTCGCCCGCCTCAGCGCTGTCCGTGAACCCCCGGTCGGAAACCACCAGGTCGGCGCTGCGCGCCGCGCTTTCCACTTTACCCCAGTTTTGTTTTTTGGCCAAGAAGCCGCATGTGTGCGTCGGCGCCAAGCTCCTTTACGCCACGGGTGAATACCTGCACCAGGTGCGGGTCCCAGTTGCCCCGGGCTGTTTCGTCCTGCAGGACAGCAAGCGCTTGTTCGGGGGAAAGGGCTTTGCGGTAAGGGCGGTCCGAGGTCAGTGCGTCGTAAACGTCAACCACCTGGAATACCCGGGCGAGGAACGGGATCGCTTCCCCTGCAAGCCCGTCGGGATACCCGGAGCCATCCCAACGCTCGTGGTGGTGGCGAATAATGGGAAGCACCGGCCGCAGGTTGCGCAGCGGCGCGCAGATCCGCACCCCGATCTCCACATGGGAACGCATCACGACCCACTCCTCGGGATTGAGCGGGCCGGGTTTGTGGAGAATCGCGTCGGGAATACCAATCTTCCCGATATCGTGCAGGTAACCGGCACGGCGCAAGCTTTTGAGCTCTTCGCGCCCCAAACCCAGCTGTTCGCCAAACCAGACCGCCAGGTGCGAGAGGCGGTCACAGTGTTCCCCGGTGCCCTCGTCCCGGGCCTCCACAGCCCGGGCTACCGCAAACAGCATGCGCTCCGCGTCCTCGAGGTCCTGGGTAAGGCGGCGGTAGCTCACCAAGTTGCGCACCCGTACCTCCAGCTCCACCAGATCAAAGGGCTTGGTGAGGAAATCCGTGGCTCCAGCTTCCAAGGCAGCGAGTCGAGCTTCCCGGGAGTCCATGCCTGTGACGACCACCACCGGGAGGAGCTGGGTCTCCGGATCGGCTTTGAGCTTACGGCACACCTCAAGACCATCCATGCCCGGCATGCGGAGGTCCAAAAGAATCACGTCTGGAAGATGCTCCCGGGCGAGCAAGAGTGCGGTGGGGCCGTCCAGCGCCTGCCACACCTCGTACCCTAGGGGCTGGAGGGCTTGGGCCAGCGCCTCGCTGTTGCGAGGTTGGTCATCCACCACAAGCACTTTTCCCGCCTCACCCATCTTGCTTCCCTTTGCTCATTCTAACCCCAGCTGGCGCCATAACACGAAGCCCCCGCGGGACGGGGGCTTCGTGGAAAGGAGGAGGGTTATTCGTTCAAGGCTTTCGAAGCACAACGAAGCGCTTACTGCCCTTATGCCACACGTAGAGGCGGATCGCTTGACCCTTGCGGATCTTTTCCAACGTCTTGTTAAAGTCTTCCACGGAAATCACTTCCTGCCCATTGAGCTCAAGGATGACGTCTCCCGGGGAGATCCCCGCATCATCCGCCGGCGATAGCTGCTCCACGTCCAGTACCAGGACCCCATTTACCGATGGTGGGATGTCGAAGCGCCGCCGGAGCGCCGGAGTGATGTCGTTCACTTCCAACCCCAGCTGGGAAGCTCCCTCCCTGGCTTCCTCTTTTTCACTGGCCCAGGCTTCGTTCGGACGTTCCGCCAAGGTCGCGGTAAAGGTCTTTCGCTTACCATCGCGGATGACCTCCACCTGAACTTTCGTACCAGGGGCCATGGAGGCCACGGTGTCGATGAGCTCCCGCTGATTTTTCACGGACTTGCCGTTGACCGCTACGATCACGTCCCCGTGTTTGAGACCAGCTTTTTCCGCCGGACTTCCCTCGGTTACCTCTTGCACCAAAGCCCCTTCCCGGGAAGGCAGACCAAAAGCGTCCTGGGCCTCTTGACTCACGTTGCTAATCAAGACCCCGAGATAGCCCCGGGAGACACGACCCTTTTCCTTCAACTGGGGAAGGATCGCCTTGGCCGTGTTCACCGGCACCGCAAACCCCATGTTCTCCGCGGCCATGTTCATGGCGGTGTTGATCCCTACCACCTCGCCTTTGATGTTGACCAGGGGTCCACCGGAATTGCCACGGTTAATAGCCGCATCAGTTTGAATGAAGTTCTCGAAAGATGCGGTTTCTTCCGAAAGGTTCAAGCTGCGGCCCTTTCCAGAAACCACCCCCACAGTCACCGTTTGACCAACGCCAAGGGGGTTGCCCACGGCCATGACCCACTCCCCAACGCGCAGGGCGTCGGAATCACCCAGGGTGAGGAACGGGAAAGGCCCCTTCCCTTGGACCTTGATAAGCGCCAGGTCGGTGGCGGGGTCGCGACCCACTACCTTGGCCTCGTAGCGGGTCTGCTCGGTGGTAAACGCGAAGATCTTTTCAGCGCCTTGCACCACATGGTTGTTGGTGAGGGCAAGTCCATCAGGCGAGATGAAAAACGCGCTTCCCATACCGATAGCCCGCTGGCGAGGCCGGGGCCGGCCGAAGAAAAACTCGAAGGGATCCATGCCGGGGTGGGCTCGCCGGAGGTTCCGTCCGCCCACCACCTCCTCGGTGGTCACCGCCAGCACCGCTGGCATCACCTGCTCCGCCAGCGAGGCGAAGTCCGGAAGCAGCTTGCTCGCAGCAGCAGTGGGAGCTGGCTGCGCTTGGGTTTTGGAGGACAGGTTGCTTCCTCCGGTGAACACCATCCCGGCCATAAAGCCTGCCAAGGCCACCGCACTCAAGGAAAGCAACCAAGCTTTCTTGTTTGCTCGCATCCCAAAGCTCCTTTCACGGGCTACGCCCGCACCATGTTGGGAAGCAAAATATATGCCAACTTCTCGGCGGCGCCAGCGAGGCTATCGCGTCATTTTGGCGCTAGCTTGTGCCCGCCCGCCACCATTACCCGATCTTTCCCCGAGTTTTTGGCCGCGTACATGGCCTGGTCCGCCTCACGCAACAGCAAGTTGCGCTTCTGATCTGAGCTGCCCTCCCGGGGCACATGATCCGGGTAAACGGCTACCCCCACGGAGCAGGTGAGGGGGCCTTGGAACTCCACCGGTCCGGGCGCCCAGGAGAAGCGGCCACGGAGAAACGCTTGCCGGCGAATCGCTTGGCGAATTTCCTCCGCCACCTTTGTCGCTGCCGCTACATCGAGCCCGGGGAGGATGATCACGAACTCGTCCCCCCCATAGCGGGCCAGCGTCACCCCGGGCAGCCTCACGGTGCGGCGCAACACGTACCCCACCTCCTTCAGCACCTGGCTCCCCGCAAGGTGGCCGTGGGTATCGTTCACGCTCTTGAAGTTGTCCAGATCGAGAAAAAGCAAGGCTACCCGGGTACCGGAGGCATCGGCTCGTTCCAGGTCTTCGGCGAGGCGACGGTGGAAATAACGGTCGTTAGCGAGTCCCGTGAGGTCGTCGGAGCGAGCCGTTTCCCCGGCCCTTCTGGCGTCCAAAAGGTTTTGCAGGGAAACCGCGGTGTACGCGGCGAACATGGAAAGCAAATCCCGGTCCCGTTCATCGAACGGCTCGCCATCCAGGCGGTTGACGAGCTCCAGAACACCACACACGGTGCTGCCCAAGTGGATGGGCACGGCCAAGAGGGTTCGGGTTCGAAACGCTGCCCGCTCGTCGAAGCGCGGGCAAAAGTGGGGGTCCTGGGCAACGTCCCTCACCAGGTAAGGCAACCCCGACCGGTAGACGTAGCCCACCACCCCCTCCGAAGCCGCAATTCTTTGGCCCAAAACCGCCTCAGCTGCCGGCCCAAAGGCTGCCACGAAGTAGAGGAAGGGAGCTTTGCCCTCGGGGGTGCGCTCGAAGGG
>Ga0197142_1003595_pt1 | contig 12930 bp, 10 predicted proteins | sample GBS60_MetaG_FD_148614 | JGI IMG/M metagenome (GOLD analysis project Ga0197142, IMG submission 148614) | Sediment microbial communities from Great Boiling Springs, Gerlach, Nevada, United States - GBS 60_MetaG | ecosystem: Environmental > Aquatic > Thermal springs > Hot (42-90C) > Sediment... | reverse complement strand
ATATCAATTATCATATCTAACGCCATGATGGGCGAGGTTACACCGGAAATTGCTATAGCAGTAGGATCCGCTCCAGCTCATAAACTGTTACTTCCTCTTACTCAGGAGCCAATCTCAATAATCGGTGTCGTAAAAGAGCCTTTACCACATTTAGTCGATCTCCTTGTTATCGAACACCTTAAGCAATTCATCGAGCCGTCAGAGGGTAACTTATGACCATATCACATCTTGTTATCGGTGGCGCTAAAAGCGGAAAGAGCCTCCATGCTGAAAAAATTATTTCAGTTGCAACACCTCCTTACTTTTACGTCGCAACGGCAGAAATACTGGACGATGAAATGGCTGAAAGAATAAGACATCATAAAAAGCGACGTGGAAGAAATTGGATAACCTACGAAGAGCCATTGAAACTTAACGAATTGTTGGAAAATTTGATCCAGACTCCATCTCCAATCCTTGTAGATTGCATCACTTTGTGGATTTCAAATCTCCTTATAGCAGGAGAAAATGTGGAATCTCATGTAGAACGTCTTTGTTCTATTATCAACCGTAAAAGGTCAGCACCTGTTGTCTTGGTTTCTAATGAAGTAGGGTGGGGAATTGTACCTGATAATGAATTAGCAAGGCGATTTCGAGATCTTGCTGGCTGGACAAACCAAAAACTGGCTTCTGTGTGTAATCATGTGACCTGGATGGTTGCAGGAATTCCGATTTTAATTAAACATCCCCAGAGTGGGATAGTGATATACTCTAAAACGACAGAAAAGGAATCAACTGATTACAATCCCGGAGTTCCATATTAACTCATGACGAGATATTTTTTACTGGCTCTAGGTTTTCTTACACGATGTCCAGTTCCACATCGGGTATTCGAATCTAAAAATCTGCGGTTTTCAAAATCCTTTGTCTTTTTTCCTCTTGTTGGGTTTTTAATCGGAGCAGTAATAGTCGGATTTCTTGCTCTATGCCGTCACTTCTTTCCTGCTTCTGTCTCCGGTTTTCTCGGAGCAGGACTACTTCTGTGGCTCACCCGAGCCCTACATCTCGATGGCTTTGCCGACTGGGTAGATGGGCTGGGAGGAGGTTATACTCCGGAAAGACGTCGAGAAATTATGAAGGACAGCCGAATAGGAACTTTTGGGGCGGCTTCCATCGTAATTATCATCGGAATTAAAGCCTTTTCTATGAGCACTCTTCAGCAAACCGGAGCCTGGCAGGGTATTGTTATGGCAACCGTTTGTGGACGATTTTCAATGGCACTTCTGGCATGGCAAGCACCAGGAAACAACCAAGGCCTCGGAGCAAAATTTATCGAGGGCTTTTCGTGGAAGATTCTGGTTTTGTCATCTATATGGTTATTGCCATTCTTGGTTTTGTATCCTGATTTTTCTATTCTAGCTATCGGTTTTTCCATTGGCGAAGTGTTTGTTCTTAAACGTTGGTATTTGTCATCTTTCGGGGCTATCACTGGGGACCTTTTCGGTGCTACCTGTGAGACTGTGGAAACAACTATTTTTATATTCGCAGTAGCTTTTTTTAGAAATCCTTAAACATTACTTCCGAGGGAATTTGCCAGTATGAATGAACGATATCTTGTAGAAATTATTCGCATACTTAAGTCTTCACCCGACCGAGAGATATCGGGAGAGGAACTGGCTTCTCGGTTTGGTATAACGAGAACTGGTCTCTGGAAGAAAATCAGAAAATTCGAAGAAATCGGTTATGTTTTCGATAAAAAACCCAAATACGGTTATAGATTAGCTCTAGTGCCGGATCTACTGCATCCTGTGGAAATTTTAAGTGAACTAAAAACTTCATGGTTTGGAAAGCATTACTTCTATTACGAAGAAATCGACTCCACCAACATAGAAGCAATGAAACTTGCATTGCAAGAAAACCCTGAAGGAACGGTGGTTGTAGCGGAAAGTCAGAGTGCAGGACGAGGACGACTTGGCCGAAAATGGCTCTCTCCTCCTAAAAAAGGACTTTATTTTTCTTTTATTCTACGCCCGCCTATTGGTCCTCGGGAAGCTCCTCAACTTACTCTTCTAACAGCTCTTGCCTTGGTCTATACTCTACGAGAACTTTATCAAATACCCGCCATGATCAAATGGCCTAATGACTTAGTTGTTGAGGGTAAAAAAATAGCCGGCATTCTCGCAGAAGCTCATATGGAACCGCAGAAACTTAGATTTGTCATCATAGGCGTAGGAATAAACGTCTTTCACGGTCAGGATGACTTTATCGGCGAATTCCGATATCCCCCCACATCTCTATTCATAGAACTCCATAACAGCAATATCACCATACGCCGTCAGGAAATTCTAGCCAATTTCGGTAAGACCTTTGAAAAATTCTACGAAAAATTTCTAACTTCAGGCTGGCAACCATGGATAGAAAAACTTCGAGAAACTTCTATACTTCTGGGCAAATTTGTGACCATAAATACCGGTCATGACAAAATATCAGGGGTCGCCACAGATTTTTCACCGACCGGAGGTCTCATCCTTCAGATTCCTTCCGGTGGGTTTCAAGAAATATGGATTGGCGACGTAGAACAGGTAACATGGAAATAGTAAAATCTACCTACTCCCCTTTGATTTTTTCTAAAGCCTCCTGCTTGCGTTTACATTCAATACAGAGAGTTGTTACAGGACGAGCCTTAAGGCGTTCAATATCAATTTCATCTCCACATTCTTCGCAAATCCCGAAAGTACCGTTTTCTATTCGCTCAAGAGCCTCACGGATCTTACCGATAAGTTTTCTTTCCCGCTCTCTAATTCGGAGTAGGAAATTTCTCTCAGCTTCCGCCGACGCACGGTCTGCTGGATCAGGGAAAAAGGTGCCGTTATCGCTCATATCCTGAACAGTCTTCTCGGCTTCCTGCAAAAGTTCCTGCAAGCGATCCTGAAGAAGCTTCTTAAAGTAAAGCAAATCTTCTTGCTTCATTGGAATACTCCTCGCATTTGAAAATCATTAACCACCACAAAAGTGGTCTTTCACACAGGGGTAATTCTCAAAAGTTTTTGAATACACCGCTTTTCCCACCAGATTTATAAACAAGTCGTATTTGGTCTATAGTCATAGTTTTGTCAAGAGCTTTGCACATGTCGTAGATAGTTAAAGCAGCGATAGAAACGGCGGTAAGAGCTTCCATTTCCACGCCGGTTTTATCAGTAGCCTTTACATAAGAGCGTATAGCAATAGCCGGGGGATTCCATTCTATTTCAAAATCCACACTAATGGATGTGAGAGCCAGTTGATGGCATAGAGGCACAAGCTCCCATGTCCTTTTAGCTCCCATAATGCCCGCTATACGAGCAGTCTCCAGAACATTTCCCTTAACTGTGTCGCCCTTAATAACCGTTTCTAGAAGTTCTCGTGACATCTTAACTTTGCCCTCTGCTCTGGCTTCTCGAACAGTCGGGAGCTTTTCAGTCACGTCAACCATCTTTACCTGGCCCTTTTCGTCCAGGTGAGTAAAAGAGCCATCCGCATAACTCATAACAGTACCCTCTTTGAACAATTCCCAATAAGGCAAAAAGCCATATTCACATTAACACAAAACCGATCAAGTCATCAAAACTTTCAATTATTTTACATGGCGGTAAGTTTGCAAGAATTTTACGACCGTATCTTTTCTTTCTGATTCTTACATCGAATATTCCAACCACACCACGATCTTTAGATGATCGTATTAGACGACCGATCCCCTGCCGAAGAGCGAGGATCATTCTTGGCATGCAGTAATCCAAGAAAGGATCCCTTCCAGATCTGGCAATATATTGGGAATAACCTTCAACAAGAGGATCTGATGGGGAAGGGAAAGGAAGTTTATCGATAAGAAGAACCTGAAGGCTTTCACCTGGCACATCAATCCCTTCCCAGAAAGTGCCTGTCGCAACCAAGATGGAGCCGGTGTCAGCACGGAATTCTTCGAGTATATGTGTGCGGGAACTCTCTCCTTGCACAAGTATCCTGCGATCAGGTAATTCTTTCCTAAGATTGTCGGCGATAAGTTTCATATTGCGGTAGCTGGTACATAGAAAAAGAGTTCCCCCTGGAAAGGCTTTTATTATGGGTACAGCATACTGTAAAACGGAATTCATGAAATCTGGATCCTCAGGCATAGGAAAATGATCCGGTGGTATAAAACAAACCATCTGTTCTTCGTATGAATAAGGGGAGCCAATAGCTATAGCCTTAGTCGACGGATCAACTCCCACATGTTCTCTAAAAAAGTCGAAATTGTGATCACCGTTAAAATTAACCATGGCAATGGTAGCAGATGTAAAAATGATGGACGAATACGATTCAAAAAGCGGTTTGGTAGCGTAGGTTGTAGCATTAAAAGGGGTAAGATGTATTGCAAAATGTCTATCTCCAATTTCAAACCACACAAAGGAGTCAATAGATGGGTTGACAGCAATTTGATTTAGAACCCCGTGAGATGCATCGCTCATGGCAATAGGTGTCAAATGTTCCTCTGAACCTTCATCAAAAAGAAGCCTTATAAAATGGTAATTTTCGGCAATCTCTTTTACAATATTCTGAAAGCTATATACGTCTTTTTCATCCTGAAAAATTTGTTGAAAACTCGCCCGTCTATCCCTTGCCAACATTCCCGACAAATCACTTGATCTGCTTGCAAGTAATTTCTCCAGAAGGTTGAACAGATCTTCATGGCGATCCATAATGATTTTTTCTATTCTGACGAACTTTTCCCAGATTCTCCCTTTTCTACCCGTGGCAATTCCTACTTCCTCTGCAAGTTTCTCCAAGTAGGAAGAATGGTAAGAAACTGTAAAGGCATGCCTAATTGCATCGCCAAAATGATGAGCCTCGTCGATAACAAGCACATCAGCCGATGGTACAATTTCAAAACTCCCAGAAATCTTCCCCATCAAATCTGTGCAAATAAGGTAATGATTAACAACAACTAGCTTTGCCGATGAGGCTCTTTTTCTGGCATTTACAACAAAGCAGGAGTTGAAAAAGGCACACCGAGGCCCAGCACACTGGTCAGTCGAAGCGCCAAGAACATGTCCCAGACGTTCTTCAATATTTAGGGTATCTGGAGAAACCGAAGCAAGTCTCTTGTTCGCAAGTTCCGCAACAAGTTCGGAAATCTCTCCTGTGGATGTTCCTTTGATCCACTTTTTGAACACTTTCATGAATTGCCCAAAGGCTTTGTAATTTTCGTATATCCCGAACAAGTGAACCAATCGGCCTTTTAATATTTCCTCCTCAAATCTGCCAAGTTTTCTTTTGCAAAGATAGTTCAATCTACCTTTGAGAAGGCATACGCTGTTTTTATCTCTGAAATGGTTGGTAGCAACTACATTCAAAAGGAGAGGAATATCTTTTCGGACGAGCTGATCCTGGAGAGTCTTTGTAGCTGTCGAAATAACCGCTTTTTTCCCCGAAGCAACAATAGGCGCAAGATAGGCAAGAGTTTTACCCACACCTGTACCGGCTTCTGCAATGAGATGTTCCTGGTTATCGAGAGCTTCGACAACAGCAAGAGCCATTTCCAATTGCTGTTTGCGATATTCGTAGGAAGGGAATAACCTGGCAAAAAGACCTTCCTTTGCTGGAGATCCAAACCACGAAATAAGCAAGTCCTTTACATTAGACATCAGAAAAGCCCTGATTTATACACGGATTCTCCAGTGTTTTCTTCGGTATCTGCTGGAAGTTCCCTATCGTCAACAGTAGCACTCTCTTCTTCTGAACCATAAAAAGATTCCAGTCTCTCCGATGAAGAAATCGTATCCGGTTTGAAAGGAATATAAGCGATTTTTTCTCCATCGCCAGAGCTGGCTTTTACAAAAACAACTTCTGGGGGAACTGTAAAGGGCTTTATAGGCTTATCAGCAAGCCACTCTTTCATGAAAGCCGTCCAGATAGGGCAAGCCACTTTACCTCCAGTTTCGCCTGCACCGAGAGACTTAGTGTTATCATTGTAACCAACCCACACACCGGCGATATAATCTGGCGTATATCCAATAAACCAGGCATCTCGGAATTCGTTACTTGTGCCCGTCTTTCCTGCCACAGGCCTTCCAAGGGATTTTGCCGCTTTACCTGTGCCTTCCTGAACAACGGCGGTAAGCATATCTGTGATAATATAAGCCGTATCCGGAGCAATAGCTTGCTTCTGGACCACAGGAAACTCCTCAACTACTTTCCCATGCCGGTCAAGAACACGAGTGACAAATCTGAATGGCACAAGCACTCCGTTGTTGGCAAAGACAGAGTATGCTTGGGTTAACTCAATAAGAGGCAGTCCAGAAGCACCAAGAGAAAGAGCGAGAGTAGGGGTTAGAGGTGATTCGATACCAAGCTTTCGAGCCATACTTATTACTTCGTCGATACCGACAGCGTTAGCGAGTTTAACGGCAACAACGTTTCTGGATAGAGCCAGAGCTTTCCTCAACGTCACAGGACCCATGAAAGAACCATCGTAATTTCCTGGTTGCCATAGTCTGCCGCTAACACCTTTGAAAACCACGGGAGAATCAACCACTGTGGTAAGCTCGGTAAAACCTTTATCTACAGCGGCAGCATAGACTATGGGCTTGAAAGCGGAGCCGGGTTGGCGACGGGCCTGAGTAGCTCGGTTAAACTGGCTGGAGCGAAAATCCCGTCCTCCTACAAGAGCAAGCACATCGCCGGTTTTAAGATCTGCAAGCACAAAAGCCCCTTCAACTTCAAGGCTTTGCTCCATTACCAGAGTTTTTGTTGCTTCAGAACTGTTAGCAGATCTTTTGGATTTCTTTGGCTTCTCAACAAAACTCCTAACCGAAACCTTTATTATGGATCCCGGCTGGAGCAGAGACTTTAGGGTATAATAACTTTTCCCGGTCCACTCCCAGCCGTTACGTTCCAGAAGAAGCTCTTTCTCGCCAATGGACACAATAAAGGCTTTTTTCTTATCGTCGCTTCCGATAACCAGCCCATCCAGCACTTGTCCTTCAGCAATATGTTTTTGCCGCTCTTTTAGTTCTCGTATAAAGCTTTTCCATTGAGCTTTTGGAATAGCTCGAGCGACACCTTTGAAGCCGTGGCGCTTTTCATATTCTGAAAGTCCATTTAATAAAGCTTTTTCGGCAAGAGCCTGAGCTCTTGGATCATAGGTAGTATAAATCTGGAGTCCCTCTTCGTAGAAAGTTTTCTCACCATAACGATCTATCATGCGACGACGAACTTCTTCGATAAAGTGGTTCATTTCCTTAAGAGATCTACCTCGTTCTCCTTTTAATTCAATAGGCTGCTGGCGTGCAACTTCAGCTTCCTTACGTGAAATGAAATGTTCTTCCTCCATTCGTTGAATAACGAAGAGTTGTCGTCTGCGAGCTTCTTCAAAATTCTCGTAAGGATTAAATTTGGAAGGAGCTTTTGGAAGTCCTGCGATAAGAGCCGCTTCAGCAATTGTAAGATCCTGAACATGCTTTCCAAAAAAAGTTCTTGCAGCCGCCTCCACTCCATAGGCTCCCGCTCCAAAATATACCTGGTTAAGATAGAGTTCCAGAATTTCATCCTTGGATAGAAACTTATCTATCTTGTATGCCAATATTGCTTCTCGAATTTTTCTTTGCCAGGTTCTTTCAGGGGAAAGAAGAAGCGACTTGACAACCTGCTGGGTTATAGTACTTCCGCCTTGAACTATAGTTCCAGCCTTAAGATTGGCAAGAGCAGCTCGGAATACGCTCCATATATCTATACCAGGATGTTCATAGAAGCGAGCATCTTCCACGGCAAGAAAGGCTTTAATAACGTGCCGGGGAACGTCCTGGATCCGGACAAGATAGCGCCTTTCGTGATAAAACTCAGCTATAGGGGTTCCATCTGCAGCGTATAAGGTAGTAACTATAGGAGGATGGTAGTTTTTGAGAGCGTCAACAGATGGAAGTCCTTCGGTAATCTGTTTATAAATCGAAACGCCTATCCCTACCGCAAAGGCAATAAAAGATACAAATACCAACAACAAAACCGTAATCCAAAAAGATAAAGAGCCTCTTCGATCCATGTAATAAAGCTTTCTCCTTGTTTTTCCAAAAGTTTTGGTGTCAATTTCTATCCAATACGCTGGTAGTTCTAGAACATGGAAATGCGACTGTAAAGCGGTTTTTCCCAATAGATAGGTATTAGTAAATTGCAAACAAGCGGGCAAGGAAAACTTTACCGTATGCATACTTGGAGCAGATAAAAGCAACGACATGTCGCATATCGTAATAGAAACACGAGACGCAAATGATCCCTGACTTTGGACTGTAAAGACATCATAAAAATGTTTCACGTGAAACAATTACGAACAGACTTCTATCTTCCGCGATATCGTAAATCATGCTATTGGTGATAAACCTTTGGATTGGGCCAAATTTCTTTGAAAAAACTAGTAAAGGCATAGGGGGCAGAATTCATGGTCGGAACTATTATCAATATTGCCACAGTATCGGCGGGCTCGGTTCTTGGTGTTGCTCTTGGGAACAGGTTCCCTCAACGAATTCAAGAAATCGTATTCGATGCTCTTGGCTTGCTCACTCTTTTTATCGGATTTCATATGGCTTTTAAAACCGAAAACGTCCTTATTGTTCTGGGAGCACTTCTCGTTGGAGGTATTACTGGAGAACTACTCCGCATAGAAGATCGTCTAAACAGAATCGGAACATTTCTTCAGCACACTTTCTCTATGGAAAAACAAAAAAAATTCGTTGAAGGTTTTGTAACCGCAAGCCTTCTTTTTTGTGTTGGTCCAATGGCTATTTTGGGATCAATTCGAGATGGCCTCACGGGAGACTATACCCTGCTTGCCATAAAATCCATGCTTGACGGTTTTGCATCCCTTGGCTTTGCTTCGGCTCTGGGATGGGGAGTCTTTTTTTCAACTCTCACCATCCTTGTTTTCCAGGGAAGCATTACCCTAAGTGCAGCATGGATCCAAAAACTTCTCACCGCTTCAATGGTGAATGAAATGACCGCTACAGGAGGACTCATAATTGTAGGAATTGGAATACGACTCCTAAAAATAAGGGATATCCGTGTAGGAAACTTCCTTCCCGCTCTTGTAATAGCTCCCGCCACGGTATTTATCCTCGACCAGGTAAAACCATGGCTTGAAATGGTAGCCTCAATAAAATATAAATGACCTGTTGTTTTGGTTAAATGTTTGATTTGATCTCGACAATCCCAAAATGGGCAAGGGGAAAGTCTATGAACGAACACGATAAAACCTTAAACAACCAGATTTCTCGAGCTCAAGCTACTGTCAATGCTATGAAAAACAACCGTAAATTGAAAAAAATCTTCGCAAGTTTTTCTGGGCTTGTCATAATCGCAGTAATTATATGGTGGTTTTATACCAGCCGTTATGTGTCTACCGATAACGCCTACGTTATGGCGGATAGCGCCACTGTAAGTAGCCGAATCCCTGGTCGAGTGATTAAGATCTATGTGGAAAACGATGATTTTGTAAAGGAAGGGACTCTTCTCTTTGAACTCGATCCTGCTGATTACGCTCTTAAAGTCCAGCAAGGAGAGGCTTCTTTAAAAGCCCTGCAAGAGGAATACAACTTTCATAAAGCTAACCTAACTTATATAGAAACCACAATGACAGCCAATGTTGACTCTGCCAAAGCTTCACTAAAAATGGCTCTCGATAGAGAACAACAGGCTCAGAAAAAAATCGACGAACTGGAAGAAAAAAGAAAATCGGCAGAAGCTGATCTCAAACATGCTGAAAAGGATTTCAAAAGATTTGAAGCTCTCTATACTCAAAGAGCCATAGCAGAACGGGAATTCGATCGAACAAGAACGGCCTATAAAAAAGCTCTGGCTCAGTACGAAGCAACATCGGCAGAAGTAGCTTCAGCCAAAATCGCTCTAAACGCCGCTCGTAAGGACACCGAACGTGCTCAAGCCCAACTCAGAGTTGCCGAAGCTCAGGAACTTCAGGCTCAAATGGAACGCTACCGTATCAAAAACCTGGAAGCACAGATTCAAAAGACACAGGCAGAACTAGAGCTTGCAAAGCTTCAGCTTTCCTATTGCAAAGTCCATGCACCCATTTCTGGTTATATAGCTCAAAAGCGTTTCCAGGTTGGGGATTGGATACAACCAGGACAGCCTTTACTCGCTATAGTGCCGCTTCAAAATGTCTACATAGAGGCTAATTTCAAGGAAACTCAACTCAAAGAAATGCGCATTGGTCAGAAGGCTGAAATAAAAGCAGATATTTATCCAGAGCACCGATATCACGGAAAAGTCGTGGGCATCAGGGCAGGAACAGGAGCGGCTTTTTCTCTCCTTCCTCCAGAAAACGCAACAGGAAACTGGATTAAGGTAACCCAACGAGTGCCGGTAAAAATCGTTCTCGATGAACCACCACCAGCAGAATATCCATTAAGAGTTGGGCTATCTCTGGAAGTAAAGGTTGACATTTCCGATAAGACAGGACCTAAGCTTAAACAATAAGAGGTCTCCACGGTGGAAGAAAAAGCTTTTCAACCATCTAGCACACCCAATAAGTGGTTTGTCGCTTTCACTGTAATCCTACCAACTTTCATTGAGGTAATGGATACAAGCGTCGTTAACGTATCACTTCCCCACATTCAGGGTAGTCTAAATGCCGGCGTTGATGAAGTCACCTGGGTTCTCACCTCTTATCTAGTGTCAAATGCTATCATAATTCCAATAACTGGATGGCTATCAAGCCTTTTCGGTCGAAAGAATTATCTCCTTTTCAGCATTGTGATCTTTACCTTGAGTTCCATAGTTTGTGGTGCAGCACCTTCTCTGGAAGTCCTTGTTATTGCCAGGATTTTTCAGGGACTGGGAGGAGGTGGACTCCAGCCGCTTTCCCAATCAATTCTCCTTGAAACCTTTCCACGAAAAGAACACGGAATGGCTATGGCGATCTTTGGAATGGGGGTTGTCTTCGCTCCGATATTAGGGCCGGTGGTGGGAGGATGGATCACAGACAATTGGAGCTGGCGCTGGGTATTCTACATCAATCTCCCGGCAGGAATACTCGCTGTGCTTCTGACCACAGCTTTCATTTTTGATCCACCCTATATTCGTCGGAAACTCGTCTCTATTGACTATTGGGGATTAGCTCTTCTGTCGATAGGACTTGGTTCTCTACAGATTGTACTCGATAAAGGTGAAAGGGAAGACTGGTTCAATTCAAATTTTATTGTAACCCTCAGCGTAATTTCGGCTGTAAGTCTCCTACTTTTTGTGATTGTAGAATTGCGTTCGGAACATCCAGTAGTAAATCTAAGAGTTTTGAAAGACCGAACATTTCTTCTAGGAAACATCATAATGTTTTTGGGATTTTTTTGTATGTTTGGAAGCATTGTGCTTCTGCCGCTCTACCTCCAAAACCTTATGGGTTACACCTCTTTCTGGGCGGGACTTGTGCTTGGTCCAGGTGGCATTGCAAGTCTTATTGTGATGCCCTTTGTAGGGCAACTTATTAAACGAGGCATACAAGCTAGGTTTTTTCTCATTTTAGGTCTAATTCTGGCAAGTTTAGGATTATTCGAAATGTCCAAATTTACGCTCGATGCCGACTTTTTCCACGTAGCTTTACCACGTATCATACAGGGATTTGGTATGGGAATGTTCTTCGTTCCTCTGGGAGCAGCTTCTTATGTCAACATAAGAGTAGAAGACATCGGTAATGCAACCGGCATCTTCAATCTTATCAGAAATCTCGGAGGAAGCTTCGGAACAGCCTTTTCTACAACTCTTCTTTCTCAACGAACTCAATTTCACCAGCACATGCTTGTTGAGCATATTACGCCCTTTAATCCTATCTTCCAGGAAAGATTCCAAGAGGCTTTGCAATTCCTTGCTAAAGGAGAAATTCCTTCCTGGGTTCAACAAAAACAAGTTCTTGCCTTCTTTTACGGTGAGGTTTTAAGGCACGCCAGCATGTTGTCTTTCAACGACGTGTTCTGGATTCTTGGATGGATGACCGGATTCCTTATCATTCTTCCTTTATTTATGAAGGGACCCAAAAAAGCACTACCTCCTACAACAGGGCAAGGCGAAGAGGTTGGATTTGTTCACTGAAAAAAATCGAGGATAGAGATAACAAAATTTTCCGGTTACTAACTCTGGATTTTGTTATAACGAAAAAGCTATAAACAAAAAGAACTCCAAGGTAGGAGCAAGCTGTTTTCGGTACCTAAGTAAAATAGAGAGGTGAAACATATGAAGGCACTTATTTTATCGGGAGGAGCAGGAACAAGGCTGAGACCTCTAACTTACACCGGGGCTAAACAGTTAGTTCCGGTCGCCAACAAACCGATTCTTTTTTACATTATAGAAAACATTGTAGCTACAGGCATAAAAGACATCGGTATCATCATTGCTCCTGAAACAGGGCGAGAAATAATGGAAAGGGTAGGTGATGGAAGTCGTTGGGGAGTTTCTATCCAGTATATCCAGCAAGAAAAACCTCTGGGACTGGCTCATGCGGTATGGGTCGCAAAGGATTATCTGGGTGAAAGTTCTTTTCTAATGTATCTAGGTGACAATCTAATAGGATCTCGTATAACCGATCAGGTGAAAGCTTTCGCTGAAAACGAACAACTTTCGGCAGCGATCTTTCTGAAATCGGTGCCCAATCCCAAAGCTTTTGGAGTGGCTGTTGTGGATGAAAATGGGCGAGTAATAGACCTTATAGAAAAACCGGAAAAACCACCTTCTGATCTTGCTTTAGTTGGTATCTATCTTTTTCGGCCCATAATTTTTGATGCGATATCTAGCATTAAACCTTCATGGCGAGGAGAATTGGAAATAACCGACGCAATAGCTTGGCTTATCAAGCAAGGTTACAATGTTCAAAGTCATATTGTAACATCCTGGTGGTTGGACACAGGGAAAAAAGATGACCTGCTTCTTGCAAATGACACCGTT
>Ga0197142_1003594_pt1 | contig 12931 bp, 13 predicted proteins | sample GBS60_MetaG_FD_148614 | JGI IMG/M metagenome (GOLD analysis project Ga0197142, IMG submission 148614) | Sediment microbial communities from Great Boiling Springs, Gerlach, Nevada, United States - GBS 60_MetaG | ecosystem: Environmental > Aquatic > Thermal springs > Hot (42-90C) > Sediment... | reverse complement strand
CCGCCTCCTCAGACCCCTTGGACGGGCCCATAAACGCCCCATGATCAAAGGCAAAAATCAGAGCCCTACCATCCTGCCGGAAAATCCTAGCCATCCTCATCCTCTTCCCTATGGACATCGTAAACCCACCTCTACGGTGTTATCATCACCTTCAAGCCTCTCTTCTCAGCATGGATTTTAAAGCCTTCCACAAGCCTCTCCAGCGGAAGTTTATGGCTTATTAGGCTCCTAACGTCAACCATACGCCTCTCAATAAGCCTCAAGGCCGTTCTAATATCGTTCTTGGACCCGCTGAAGGAGCCTGTGACCACCAGTTCACGGTAGTGTATGATGTTGGGATCTATGTGGAGCTCTGTGTGTGGATGTGTAGATGCGAAGATATTAAGCGTCCCAGCCCTAGCCAGAAGTTTCACACACATCTCAATAGCCTCCCTACCGCCTATCGCAGTGATAACGTGATCCAACCCCTCACCACCGGTCAACTCCATGGCCCGATTGACTGCATCACCCTTACTAACGTTCACAACATGATCTGCGCCCAGTTTCCCGGCAATCTCAAGCCTCTCATCCAACATGTCGAAAGCCACAACCTCAGCACCCCTCAACTTAGCCAGCTGGACATGCATAAGACCTATCTGCCCAACACCCACAACACCCACGTAATCACCAGGCCTAACATCCATCTTCATAATTCCATTCACGCATGCGGCGAGAGGCTCGGTGAAGGCCGCCTCCTCAAAGCTGATATCACCGCCGAACTTCATCATCTTCTCCGTATAGGAGGCGACATATTCACCGAATCCAAAATACCTGGGTTTGTACCGTTGTAGGTTTGAGCAGAGGTTATCCCGACCCATAACACAGTATTTACATACACCACAGGATCTGTTTATCACGCCGGCAACCCTATCACCAACCTTGAGATTGAAGACATTCTCACCCACAGCCTCGACAACACCAGAGATCTCATGCCCAGAGATACCGATGGCCGGCAGCGTGACCCAAATGTTCTCACCCGTGTAAACCCTGATGTCAACCGGGCATATGCCGCACGCTTTAACCCGGACAAGTATCTGGTCAGCGTCTATCTTAGGCTCTGGAGCATCCTCAATCCTCACATCCTCCTTACCATACATTACTGCAGCCCGCATACCATAACAACCACATATCCAGCTTTATACCTGTGGGAAATCTATGAGAGGTTTGTAGCTACACATTATCCGGTACAATGTATGGTATAAAGCCTTAACTATTTATTGGGATTGTGGATATCTGTAATCGGTTAAAATGTCGCACAGCACTAGTGGCACCCTCCCCTATGTGCCCGGGCTGGAGAACATACCTGCTGCTGAGACCACCATATCCACGATAGACACTGATGCTGGTAAGATATGGATCAGGGGCTTCAGCCTAGAGGAGCTGGCTCTACAGTCCACCTACGAGGAGGTCCTCTACCTACTCATCCACGGCAGATTACCAGACGCTGAGACGCTCTCAACCTTCAAACAGAACATACATGAAGAATGGCTCATACCGCAGGAGATATGGGATATCATCACCACTCTTCCCAGAGACACTCATCCGATGGACGTGTTGAGGACCGCAATCTCAGCCCTAGCTGGATTCGACAGGGAGCTTGACAATCAATCCCATGAGGCCAATATACGGAAGGCTGTGAGGCTGGTGGCCAAGACAGGCTTCATAGTGGGGAATCTGGAGAACATAGCTAGCGGTGGGGTTATGGGCTTCCGCAGGGAGCTGGGCCATGCAGCCAACATCCTCCAAGCAATACTCGGGAGAACAGCCGAGGATTATGAGGTGAAGGCCTTCGAGACCGCCTTCATCCTCTACATCGAGCATGAGCTAGCCGCATCAACCTTCGCATCACGCGTCATAGCCTCCACGATGACCGATATCTACGGAGCGGTATGCGGCGCCCTATCAGCCCTCAAAGGACCCCTACATGGAGGAGCCAATGAGAAGGCGCTTGAGATTTTCCAGTATGACGTGGCCGGGGCTGAGAAGCTTGTAAGGGATAAGCTTGCCGCTAAGGAGAGGATAATGGGGTTCGGACATCGTGTTTACAGGCGTGGGATAGACCCAAGAGCCCAAGTTATGAAAAATATCCTCGCAGAACTATGCAAACGCCATGGTGATGACCGGCTCTACCGTGTCGCTGTAAGGGTTGAGGAGCTAATGGCCTCTGAGAAGAACCTCTATCCCAACCTCGACTTCTACGTAGCACCTGTCTATAAGATCCTAGGCATACCCCCCAAGCTCTTCACACCGTTATTCGCAGCCTCGAGGATGGCTGGATGGTGTGCCCATGTTATAGAGCAGCAGCATGACAATAGGATCTTCAGGCCGCGTGCACTATACAAGGGCGCCCGCGGGATTAGCTACCGGAGGCCCTAGGTGTAGGATGGCATGACTTGGGATGCGAAGGCATCCATGGAGGTGGCGTATGAATCCCTGGGGAACGATACAACATAGTAGCCACATCCAGCGTTTAATGCCTTCTCAATATCCTTGAAATATGCTTCAGGCTCGAACTTGGGTGTAAGCGGCGCCGTCCTACCGCCAGCAAAGGCTATCACATCACCTCTACCAGCCTCGGCCGCAGCAGTCCTCACCGTGAGTAGGGCCCTCTCAAACCCCATCTTAATCCATGCAGGAATATAGCAGATGTCGGCATATTTTCCCGCAAGCCTGAGCATCCTCAGATGCTCGCCACCGAACACAAGTGGTGGATGGGGTTTTTGGACGGGTTTAGGCTCTAAGACCCCCTCCCGCACAGAATAATATCTGCCGGTAAAATCAACCCTCTCCATCGTCCAGAGCCTCTTGACAAGCTCTACCGCTTCAGCGGTCTTATCCACCCGCTCAGCCGCCTCAGCCCATTCACCATACACCTCAAACTCACGTCTAGACCACCCAGCACCAACACCTAGAAAAACCCTGCCCCCAGAGATGACGTCAACCGTGGCAACGATCTTAGCGAGTATGGCGGGCGGCCTGAGGGGCATAGGTGTTACGAGAGTGCCAAGCTTGAGCCTCTCTGTTTCAGCCGATAGATAGGCTAGGGCTGTCCACGAATCTAGGGTTGCATCAAAACCTTCCACAATACCCTCCCATGCGGCGGCTTCACATCCCCAGATGTAGTGGTCTGGAAGAGCGAGTCCATAGAACCCGAGCCTGTCGGCCGCAGTCGCCGCATCCCTTATAATATTCCACATGCTACACCAATTCCCAAGCCCAGCCACTATGAACCTCATACTACACACTTCTGAAAATGTATAATTTAAGGCGATAAACCGGTCCTTCAGGCTTGAAGATCGCATCAGTTAACCTGACGGATAATGTTATTGAATATACTGAGGTTGATGATGGTGTCCTCACGGTCTTGGCTGGTGGGAGAGGGTTAGGTGTTGGCCTTCTGGAGCGTATAGGCTTCAAGGGCGGGGCCCTAGAGCCTAGAAGCCCTCTGATAATATCACTCGGACCTCTGATCGGAACAGGCTTCCCATTGGCCAATAGGCTGACCATGGTATTTCGCTCCCCATTAACGGGCACAGTTGCTTGGGCGCAGACAGGAGGATATGCGGGATATGAGATGGCCAGCCTAGGGCTGAGCGCCATCATAATCACAGGAGCCGCTGAGAAGCTCTCATACCTCCAAGTTGATGTGAGTGGCATCTCCATAGTTGAGGCCGGATGGCTGAAAGGCCAAGGTGCAGTGGAGACATGTGCCCAACTTAGGTCAAGGCTGGGTGATGTTAGGGTCCTATCGGTCGGGCCTGCTGGTGAGAATCTCGTAAAAATTGCTACGGTGATAAATGACATGGGTAGGTCTAGTGGTGTCCGCCATGGCGTCGGCGCCATATTAGGGTCTAAGAACCTGAAGGCTATTGTATTCCGTGGGGTGAGACAGATGCGGAGAAAACCCTACGATGGGACCGCATTCACCCAGCTTCTCAGAAAACTCCAGCTGAAACTCAGACAATCACATCTGCTAAACCATGAGCAGGGCCTGCTATCAGTCCATGGGACCGCCATAGCAGCGGAAGCCATAGGGAGGTGTGAGGCCCTACCCGTCAAAAACTACAGACTCACATCACATGAGAGATATGAGACGGTCGGCGGCCACGCCATGAGCAGCACAGTCCTGATAAACCGGCTCACATGCTCGGTCTGCCCTGTCTCATGTAGGAGGGAGACGGTGGGTATGGGTGTGAGGAGCGAGGGACCCGACTACGCCCAAATCTCATCACTGGGAACAAACTGCATGCTATTCAACCTAGAGCAAATATCATATCTAACCTACCTCTGTTATGATCTTGGTCTTGACCCGATAGAGATGGGAAACACCCTGGCTGTCTATGCTGAGCTCTCCGAGAGAGGGGCTGTTAAAGATAGACCATGCTGGGGTGACTTCAACCAGATGGCCCAGCTCATAACCCAAACAGCCAACCGATCCGGAGTCGGAGCTATCCTAGGACATGGAGCCCATGAGACAGCCAGACAATTCAACATGCCCGACATAGCACCATCGATCAAGGGCATCTCGATTCAAAACGCTGATCCACGGGTGGAGCATGCATGGGGACTTCTAAACGCAGTCGAAAGCTTCGGAGGAGCAGCCCACATATGGATCTACCCCAGACTGATCAAAAGCTTCCAGACATTCGGAATAAACACAATACATGATCCGAGCTTGGCTGATGGGGTTTATGCCGCACAGGTTAGGGTTGCAGCACTCGACTCACTGGGCGTCTGCGCCTTCTCCAACCTCGCATTCCAAGATGAAGAATACATCGATGGCGTGAAATACTTTTATGGGGTCAAGCTGGAAGATGACATGTTAAGAGAGATAGGTATGAGGATTCTGGCCATTGAGAGAAGTTTGAATGAATCCTATGGATTTGATGAAAGCTCGGACATACTTCCCAAAAGGTTCCTAGAAGAGCCTGTTCCAACAGGTGTGAATAAAGGCCTGGTATGCCCCTTAAGGACACTCCTACGGGAATATAGACATATTCGTAGGGATCCGCCGATATCTGAGACTCTCACCCTCCTACCACATTTCACCTCATAAACAGGCTGAGCAGCCTAGCGCCAAAGTCTAGGACATCACGGGTAGATATCACGCCGACCACCCTGCCATCCTCCTCAACCACGGGGACATGTCTGATGTTAAAATCCCTCATCTTATCAATGACAGAGGCAATCTCATCATCAGGCTTGCTTGTGACAAGATTCTTGGACATGATCGACTTGACACCCTTGCTCAACATCATATGTGATGATGCGTAGAGAATATCCCTCTCGGTGACGATTCCCACGAGTTTCATCTCAGGATTCACGATTAAGATACTCCCCACACCCTTATCCCACATTAGCTTTGCAACCTCCTCGATAGACATGTCCTCATGGGCTGTCACCGGTGGAGAGGACATGATATCGCTGGCTTTTACAGGCGCGTATCTCGTGTATCTTTTGAATAGAGGCATGATGGAGGATGCTGCCGCCAGCTTAAAAATATGTACGATAAATTTCACCACACGCCCTCTAGACATTTTTAACTAGGGATGTTCTCCAATGCTTCATGAGTAGGAGGTGTCTGGTGGGGGTTGATGTTGGAACCACCTCTGTGAAAGCTATTGCAGTGGATCTCGAGGGCAAACAGGTGGCCGGCGCCAGAGCTACCATACCACTCTACTCGCCCGCCAGACACCAATACATACAAGACGCTTGGGAGATGAGGGATGCGCTCTTCCAGACGCTTAGAATGCTCATGACGCGGATAGGTGATATGAAGATCGAGGCTGTTGGTGTGACCGGTCAGAGCGTCTCCCTGATCATAGCTGATGCGGGTGGCAGGCCCTTACACCCTGTGATAAGCCATTTGGACACTAGGGCTGTGGATCTTTTGGATGAGCTTTCGAAGCTTACGGGTCCGATGGGCTATATTGGAATGAAGCTTGTGGGGAATCTCAGCTGGGTTAGGAGGTTTAAGCCTGAGGTGTGGAAGATGATCGGCATGGTGATGGATGTTAAGGAATATGCCGGTTATCTACTCACAGGCAGGCCTTCAAGCGATCGGATATGGTATCAGATAGAGGATGTGGAGAGATATTTCCGAGAGCTGGATATTCCTTTTCAATGGCTGGGCCAGCCGACAGGCTTCACAGAGGTGTTGGGACACATATCTGAGACAGCCCAGCTGAGCACCTCACTGCCCACAGGGATACCGGTCATCATATCGCTCGGGGACAGCCTCATAAGCCCTTATGGCTCCGGAGTCATGAGAGAGGGTGACATGGCGGATGTATGCGGGGCCACGGAGATAATGTCGGCGCTCGCAAGGGAGGTCCATGGTGTTCTGGCCTATCCATATCTTCTAGGAGGTCTTAAGATGGCATCCCACTCCCCACCTATAGGGCTCATTCACAAGTGGATTGTGGAGCGGTTGGCAGAGATGTGGGGTGTAGAGATGGAGAAGGCCTATGTGATGTTTGAGAACATGGCTGAGAAGGCCGGGCCCGGCGGCGGTGGCGTGATATTCCTCCCCGGATCTTTCAAACTATCCCCCAAAATGGCCAACATCGCCTTCACAGACATCACATACTGCAACGACATGCGGCAGATCGCACGAGCCTTCTATGAATGCTCTGTCTTCGAGCTTAGGAGAACCGTTGAAGTCTTCGAAGCCGCTGGTTGCAGAGTCTCTAGGATTGTGGTGAGCGGGGGTGGGGCCACACCATTCTGGTGCCAGCTAAAAGCTGACATATTGGGACGGGAGATAGAAACACCCGCCATAACAGAGACAGGATGTCTGGGAGCCGCCTTAACCGCCGGCTATGCGGTAGGGCTCTATCCAAGCCTAGAATATGCAGCGTCAGTGGTGAGAATCGCCAAATTATATAAGCCGTCAGAGTCCTACGACTACGGAGAAAGGTATAGCCAATATCTCAAAGCACGGGAGGTATGTGGCCAGCTCCTCTAGAGGCTATCGCTCTTAAATACCCCCCCGCCCCATCTAACCACATGCTTACGGATGAGCGTCGGCTCATCCTCCAGACTGTCAACAGGATAGCTTCTAGGCTGGGTAGACGCTACTGGTTGGAGTGTGCCCGTGCCGGTAGGCAACCCCATGAGCTCTGGTCGGAGCTGGCCAGCGCTGGTTTGACGGGTGTGGGTGTACCCGCCGAGATGGGCGGCTCTGGCTATGGTCTCGTTGAGGCTGTGTTGGTTCAGGAGGCTCTTGCCAAGCATGGGATACCGCTACTCCATCTCTTGACAACACAGCTTTCAAGGATTCCGATCATCAGGTATGGGAGTAGGGAGCAGGTTGAGGAGTATGTGAGGCGGACATGCGGTGAGGGAAGGAGGATAAGCCTATGCGTAACGGAGGCTGAGGCCGGCTCTGATACATGGCGTATAAAGACCTTCGCCGAGAGAAGGAACTCAGGCTATATCTTAACAGGGCAGAAGAGCTTTATAACAGGAGCGGCAGAGGCGGATTTCCTACTGGTTGTAGCTAGAACTAGGAGATACGAGGAAGTGGTCGATAAGAAGGATGGAATCTCACTCTTCATACTCGAGTCAGGGCTTGAGGGAATAAGTTTCGAGAGGCTCAACATAGAGATGCACTCGCCCGAGCATCAGTATATCGTCTACTTCGACGGTGTCAAACTGGATGATAGGAACCTAGTCGGCGGAGAGGGCATGGGATATCAATATCTCTTTGACGCCTTAAATGTGGAGAGGATACTCATAGCAGCCATCAGCGTAGGGCTGGGCGACCACATACTCGGCAAGGCCGTGGACTATGCCAAACAGAGGATTGTCTTCGGAAAACCCATAGGCTCATACCAGGGTCTCCAATTCAGGCTGGCCCGTGCAAAAATACACATGGAGGCCTCACGGCTCATGGTCTATGACGCAGCCTCCAAGTTTGATAGGGATGAAAAGGTGGGGGGCGAGGCGAATATGGCCAAGTATATCGCAGCGGAGGCATCCCTTGAGGCTTTCGAGGCAGCTATGCAGACCCTTGGAGGCTATGCCTATGAGCTGGAGACCGATGTAATAACCCTCTACCCCATTATCAGGCTCTTCAAGACTGCGCCGGTCACAGATGAGCTGGTGCTCAGCTACGTTGGTAGACATGTGTTGGGGTTGCCCAAATCCTACTAACTGGTGAAGTTCATATAGGTGGTGTGTCTATCGTTTAGTATGTTTAAGGTTGTCGTGGTGGGGGTTGGGGAGATTCCCTGCAGTCCGAGACATGCTGGGATGGATTTCAGGGAGCTTCTCTACCAGGCTGCCAAGGAGGCTTACAGGGATGCTGGGATCAAATCCGATGACGTGGACGCTGTTATCGCTAGCGGGTTGGATTTCCTAGATGGAGTAAGCATCACCGACTCCTACACGCCGGACCAGGTTGGCGGTAGGCTCAAGTTCAACACCCTAGTGTCAGGTGACGCACTCAACGCCTTCATACATGGGTGTATGCTGGTGGCCACCGGGATGCATGAGATCGTAGCCATCACGGCCCACTCCAAGCAGTCTGACATCATAAACTACCATGAGATTCTCATCAACCAGCTGAACCCGCATACCATAAGGCCTTTATTCCCCCACCCGCATGTGATAGCTGGATTGGATGCAGCGGCATATCTTGACAGGATGGGTGCTGATCCACAGGTGCTCTCACATGTAGCAGTAAAGAATATGGAAAATGCGTTGGAGAACCCGGTTGCAGCATATCCGGCCAAGGTGGGGGTTGATGAGATTGAGAGGGCTGAGATCGTGGCCGCGCCGGTGAAATCCGGTCATGTGGCGAGGCTCTGCGACTACGCCGCCGTGGTGGTGGTGGCGAGGGATGGCAGCAGGAGGATTAGTGGTAATCCGATCTACGTGGGTGGTTTCGGCTATGGGGTAGGCTCTTCATCCATGGAGCTCAGCTTAAGGAACTGGGGTGAGGCTGGATGGGTGAAGCCGGCCCGGCGGATGTTAATGGATATGGTGGGTGGTATTGATGCGGATCTGGTGGAGATATCCGAGCCATACGCCCACACAGAGCTTATGACTCTCTCCCAGCTGGAGGTCACGGATGAGAAGCCCCATAAGATGCTCCTAGACGGCGAGCTGGGAAGGAGCGGCATACTCCCTGTAAACGTCTCAGGCGGATGTCTTGGCATGGGCTACCCGCCTAACGCAGCCGGCCTCCAGAGACTGGTTCAGGCTGTAAAGCTTCTCAGAAAAGAAGGCTGGGAGACAGCCTTGGTAGCATCGCCTGAGAATGAGCTGGCCGACGCCGGAAGCCTCGTCTATCTCACTGTAGAGGTGTAGGACTTGAGAAGAGTCGCCATAGTGGGTGCTGGGATGACATACTTCAGGTCGATGTTGCCCCAGACGCCGGCTGAAATGTGCTTTGAGGCGTGTAGGAAGTGTTTGGATGACTGTGGACTCTCGGTGAAGGATGTTGACGCCGTGGTTGTTGGATCCGCGCCCGATGCCTTCGACGGCTACCATAACAAGGGGCAGGCGGTTGTTGAGGCGGTGGGAGGGTTGGGTAGGCCTTTCTCAAGGATTTTCGTAGGTGGTGGGACGGGTGTTGGTGTCGCTGTAGCAGGATGGTGGCATGTGGCGTCGGGTGTCTTCAACCATGTACTAGTGGTGGCTTGGGAGAAGATGAGCAGCCCATACCCCCACGCCCAGACCCTCTTCCAGACAATCTTCGACCCTGTGCTGGAGCAGCCCTTAAGGCCCAACCTGATCTGGATATTCGCGCTAGAGATGAGACGCTACATGGAGGCTCATGCTATTACGAAGGAGCTTATAGCCGAGGTGGCTGTCAAAAACAAGGCCAACGCACTGGACCATCCATACGCCCAGCTTGGAGCCAAGATCACAGTGGATGACGTCCTCAAATCACCCATTCTAGTCTGGCCGGTCAACAGACTTGACATCAGCCCAACATCCGACGGAGCTGTAGCCCTACTCCTCGCATCCGAAAAGGAAGCCAGGAAGATAACCGACACACCAGTATGGATTGACGGCGTTGGAGCATGTCTCGACTCACAGTACTGGACCAACAGAGACCTCTCATACCCCTACTACCTGTATCTCGCCGCTCAGCAAGCCTATAAGATGGCCGGCATCACAAACCCTCTCAAGGAGATAGACGTCTATGAGCCATACGACCCATTCACATACAAGGAGCTCCACCATCTCGATGGGCTTTTGGGCAAGCCGGGGCTGGCGCCTAAACTGCTTGCTGAGGGCCAGCTGGCTAGGGATGGCTCTTATCCCACATGTCCTTCCGGCGGCCTACTCGGTGTGGGTAATCCCATAGCGGCAGCTGGGCTGATGAAGGTGGCTGAACTCTATTGGCAGCTTTCGGGAAGGGCTGGCAGGAGGCAGGTGCCAAACCCCTACGTAGGCGTTGCACAGGCCTGGGGTGACTTGATGCAGGTCGCCCAAGTGGTCGTCTGTAGAGTTTAAGGCCGTGAACAATCCATAAACCGCCAATGGATTTTTCAACGGACTGGTTAGGGGTGGGAAGGCCTGCTCCATGGACAACCTTTTTTAACCCGCTCACTGCAGCATGAATGGATTTGTCCTTTGAAGAGATCGAGCTACTCAAACGCCGTGCCAACGCCTTCCTGCATAATGCAGAGAGGTTGATAGAAGAAGGAGAATGGGACTTGGCGATGTTTAACCTCGAACAGTATTGCCGGCTGACACTCAAATATAAGCTGGCGAAAAAGGGAGCCTACCCTAGAACTCATTCCCTCAGATCTTTAATCCGGATGCTGGGTGAGTTGTGATGGTTGTGGAGGTTTATAGAAGTATTGAGGCACCTGTACAGCTCCACGTCACCACACCTGAGAAGTTCGCAGACTGGTACCTTCGGTTTATACCAGAGGATGAGATTGTTGAAGTTTAGTGCGTTTTACAGGCTTGGCTGGTGTAAATATGGATATGCGGTCAAGTGGTTTGCCGGAAACGCTGAAACAGATATTTTAAGGATGCAAGAGTTTTTAATACTACAGGGAATAAGAAGCGGGGTGACATTTGGGATTTGAGCCGTGTACACAGGGCGGGATTAACAGCCAGCTATCTAGCCACACTCCCAGCAGATGTGAGAAAGATGTTCACCAGCCTAGGTATCATGGGTGATTGGGGTCGGATTTCCAGCTGGGATGAAGCAGTCGGCAAAACCCACACAGAAATAGCAGGGATGAGGGCTGAAGAGATCATCCTAACCAACTGGAGGATATCCTGCCGCTACAGCAGAGATCCAGGAGATGCTGTTTCCAAGTTTCTTGAGGGGCTGAGGAAGGGCAGGATACTGGCAACACGATGTGGAGGATGTGGGAGAACACTCCTCCCCCCACGTAGCTTCTGCGAGTGGTGCTTTATAGACGTCACAACTTGGACTGAGCTTTCGGGGCTGGGCGAGGTTGCAACATACTCACTCTCCTATATCGGCACAGACCCAAGGGAGAGACTAACAGATCCCAATATAGTCGCGGTCATATGGTTCGAGAATACCAAGATAGCGGCTCCAGCCTCAAGGCATACGCTCCATGCGGCAGGCCTACTCCACATGATAGAGGGTGTAAAGCCTGAGGATGTCAGGATAGGTATGAGGGTTAAACCTGTCTGGAAACCTGAGGGTGAGAGGATTGGAAGCATACTCGATATCAGCCACTTTACAGTGGTGAAGTAGATGAGGACAGACTATGGAATAGAGAGCTTCTACGAACATACGGCCGGGGCAGCCCTCACAAAATTCCTTAATGGGTTAAAGGAGGGGAGAGTAATCGGCAGCAGCTGCGGGAAATGCGGTAAAACCCTCATACCCCCAAGAGCCTACTGCCCCCACTGCCTCTCCCATGAGATCACCTACTCTGAAGTTGAGACGGAGGCTTACATTGAAACATACACCATATCCCACATAGCATTGGATGGTGAGAGACTTGAAACACCAATAACATGGGTCTTCGTCAAATACCGAGGCGTAGATGGTGGCATACTCCATAGACTGGATGCTTCTGTGAAGCCGGTGAGGGGGCTGAGGGTGAGGCCTGTCTTCAGGGATGAGAGGATAGGAAGCATCTGGGATATAGTATTTTTCACATCCCTTTGAGATCTTCTAGGAGCTCCTGCTTCTCCTCATCAATATACCATGGCGGCACTGCATACACATCATCCAATATCACGCTAGGATGTAGCTTTGGCTTTGACTCAACCCTCTCAACCTCCTCAACCACCATCTTCTCCAACCTCTCATACAGGGCCCTATCATCGCCTTCACTCCATAATCCACCTCTTATGAGATAGTTCTTGAACCGCTTTAGAGGATCCCTAGCCCTCCACATAGTCTCCTCCTCCCTAGACCTGTATCGGCTGGGGTCGTCAGCAGTGGTGTGGGGGCCAAGCCTATATGTGAAGGCTTCAATAAGTGTAGGGCCTCCACCACCACGGGCCTTGGACACAGCCTTCTCAGCGGCCGTATAACATGCCAGCACATCATTCCCATCAACCCTCACACCCTCAAAACCATATGCCACAGCTTTCTGGGCTAGGGTCTGTGCAGCTGTCTGCCTCGAGACATGGGTTGATATGGCATACTGATTATTCTGGCAGACGAATACTACGGGCACTTTGAATACTCCGGCCATGTTGAGGGCTTCATGGAATTCTCCCTTGGATGTGGCGCCGTCGCCGAAATAGTTCATAACAACCTGCTTCTCACCCTTCATCTTAAGAGCGAGGGCAAAGCCAACAGCCAGCGCTATGTTCAACCCCACGGGTATCGCTGCGGGGACTATCCTATAGCGGATATCACCATATACTGCGAAGTCACGTCCCTTAAGACAGTCGTCAACACTGCAGAGGGCCCTGTCCAATATGGATG
>Ga0197142_1003593_pt1 | contig 12932 bp, 13 predicted proteins | sample GBS60_MetaG_FD_148614 | JGI IMG/M metagenome (GOLD analysis project Ga0197142, IMG submission 148614) | Sediment microbial communities from Great Boiling Springs, Gerlach, Nevada, United States - GBS 60_MetaG | ecosystem: Environmental > Aquatic > Thermal springs > Hot (42-90C) > Sediment... | reverse complement strand
TGAAGAGGAAAGCGCTTGAAAACGGCAATCAGCGCCTAACATCCGAAAAGGTCTTCGTTGCCGCCCACTTGGGCGGCAATCATTTTTTATGCCTGTTTGTGACGGTGCCAGCAAAAGCCAAAGAATCCGCCGACATAGGTGCTACAATAACCGATGGTTTGCAACGCATTGAAGAAGGAGGCGAGAGAAATGGCGGTGCTGAACCGAGGTGAAGTGTGGAGGCGAACTTACGCATGTTGGATGGGGAAAAATGCTGGCGGCACTTTGGGCGCCCCCGTTGAAGGTCAACCAGGTCCACACAACTTTGACTGGTATCCGAAACTTCAGGAAGGCGGAATCCCCAACGACGATTTGGAAATGCAACTGGTTTGGTTTGATGCTGTCAAGAGAGCGAATTGGCAAATTAACGCGCAAGTTTTGGCTCAAGCATGGCTGACGCACATCGGATACAACTGGTGCGAATATGGCATCGCCAAACGCAACTTGCGTTGGGGATTGCTGCCGCCACTGTCAGGCGCTTACGACAACGATTTTTGGAACGATTGCATGGGCTCACCAATTCGTTCGGAAATTTGGGCGTGTTTGGCGCCTGCGTCACCGCGCATTGCTGTCCGATTTGCTTTTGAAGATGCCATTGTTGACCACGCAGGTGGGGAAGGGGTTTGGGGCGAGATGTTCAACGCTGCTCTGGAAAGCATAGTCTTTGTCAAGCACGATTTGGACGAAGCGTTGGATTTGGCTCTGGCGTTCATTCCGCCAGATTGCCAAATTGCCCGCGCAATCACTGACACCCGTAAATGGTGGCAGGAGTTGAAGGATTGGCGGAAAGTCAGGGAACGCATCGCCGAAAAGTATTGGCACCGAGAACCGACCCATGCACCGCAAAATTTGGCGTTCACGGTTTTGGGCTTATTGGCAAGCGAAGGCGACTTCGGCAAAGCCATCACAACTGCTGTCAACTGCGGTCAAGACACTGATTGCACGGGAGCGACGGCAGGTTCGGTGATGGGGATTTTACTGGGTGAAGTCCCGAGGAAATGGGCAGAGCCTTTGGGTGAAGCGATTGCCACCAATTTGAGTTGGGGCGGCATCCGCAACATCGTGCCGATTCCAGATGTGCGAGTTTTGACCGATGAGGTAGTTTCGGCGGCTCAAAAGTTTCTGGCTTGGCACGGGGCACCGATTCGCATCGCCGATGCTCCCACCGACCTTTCCGACCTGCCTGAGGATTGGTTGCGACCTGATGACGGCGTTTACGAACTTTGGGAACGAAACAAGTATCCTTGGCGGGTGGATTTTGAACTGAATGCCGTCCAAGTCGGTGTGGATTATCGTGGTCTGCCGACCATCAACCCTGAAGTTGCAAAAACAGTTTCCGTTTGGCTTCGCAATCGCGAACCTGTCCCGCTCACGGTGACAATTGCTTGGGATGTTCCCAACGACTGGCAAGTTGAGCCGATGAGTTCATCGGTGACCATTCCAGCAAAGGGCATCGTCGGCATTAACGCTCACATTTGTGCCCCCGTCAACCTGCCTCAAACCCAAACTTTATGGGTGCAAGTTAGGGTTCATGAGAGACCTTCAGAGGTGGCGGTGCCTGTCACACTCATCAGCGAAAGAAAGTGGCTTGTCAGGAAAAACGGTGGCGAATGGCAGACAGAATGGTTGCCTGATAGTCAATTGCCGTTGGAGCGATGGTTAGGAGGAAAGCCTGGCGTGGTTGAGGCTAAGTTGTGGGTTTGGTCGCCCTCAACCAAAATTGCCGTCATTGGTTTCCCGTGCAACGCAGCCTTTCAACTTTCCTTCAACGGAGCAGAAATTCTCAACACGCACCAACCTGATTACCTTGTCCGACCAGGGCAACAAGGACCGGCAAGTCACTATGCCCAAGTCACGCTGCGACAGGGTTGGAACGAGGTTGCTTTGCGAATAGAGCGCCACGACCGCCCCGTTGACGCTTACTTGCTTTTCACTGACCCAACCGACTTGCACCGACACTTGACAGATTTAGTGCTTACCCAATCGCCTTAGCAGCGCTTTCGGGCGGGTTTGACTTGCACCGTTGTAGGGGTTGGACTCGGACGCTGAAAATGGATTTTGAGCGGTGTGCTGAGAAAGCATGGTTGCTGAAACGAGGTGAAGGATGGGGCGAGTTCTTAGAGCCGAGATTGACGAAATGCGAGACTGAGGTGAATGATGTCCAAGTTGATAAACCTGTTCCTGACGAGTTGTTTGAAGTCCGATGAAACCCTCAATTGCGGGTGTAGAAAGCAAATCACTTTGCCAGCCAACTTAGAAGCGCGATGACTAACGGCACAAGTGCTGTTATGAGCCCGCCGCTGATCAACCCGACCAATGCGCCTTTTGGGTCTGTTGATTTTGCGATGACTGGTAAAGTCGTGTCGGCTGCTGTTGCGCCGCACAAAGCGATGGCTGCCAAGCGGGAAAATTTTGCGAGAATTGGGATAAGGCAAAAAGCGAGCAGTTCCCGCAGGAAGTTGACGGCAAAAGCCACTAACCCAATTTCGGCGCCCCAAACTTTCGCCACCGCCACACCACTCAGGGAATACCAACCGCAAGCACTTCCAATTGCTGCTCCAACAGTTATCGGCATTCCGAGAAATTTCCCGACTAAGCCGGCAGTTAAAGCGCTCAACAAAAGAGTGCCTACGGGGAGTAGGAGAAGTCGCCACCCCTCCTGAAATGCCTTATGCCAGACTTCTTTCTGTGAGCCGACCATCACCCCAACAACGAAAACCATCCAGCAAAGCGCTGCGAATCCTATTACATCGGCGGAGTTGAGAACAATTGTCGGCAGAAATTTCAGTTGGGCAAACAAAACACCTGCAGCGAAGGAGAGCAACGCTAACGCCCCCGCCACAGCAACGACCACCCCCGCTCAAGCAACCATCCCCACGCGACGCTGACGACGGAGACGCTTATCAGCAAAGTTGCCACTGAAAGTCCATGACCAGAAAGGGCTTGGTCAAGTTTTGGGTTCTGGGCAACTTCAATTCCAAGGGCTGTCAGCATGATGACCAAACTGACAGTAAGTGAAAGGTCAAGGAACTTCGTGATTGTTTGGGGAAGACGAACTGTCAACCCGAGCACAATTCCTGCCATTAAAGCGAAAACGAGCCAACCCATTTCACCACGCTCCTTTCAGAGAACTTTGCAGGTTTGAAGGAGATGAACCCCAAAACCTTCTGTGCTCCAAAAGGCGTGTCCGCAAGTGATGCAATTATTTTGCTGCGGCTCATCTCAAGTTTGCCGAGCATCCAAGTCACTTAATTGCGTGGTCGGGAATGCAATCATACCACAAGCGATAAACTTCGCCGTTGAAGTTTAACTCAGGATTGCCTTCAAGTTGCTCGTAGTTGCGAGACCCACGACCGTTGTATCGTCGGAAAAGGACTGTGCGACCTTGCTCGGAAATAAACAGTTCCGCCAGTTTCAGTGGTGAACCATCCCTCTCAAAACTTGTCCAGACCTCGCGAAGGCACTTAAAATGCTTTTCCCCAATCCTCACCTCAGCAACGCCTGTCACTTCCGTTCGCGTGACAAAGTCGCCTCGCTTTTCGTCACCACAAACTAGATTTCGTGCCTTTCAGTTTTCAGCCTTTTGCCCGAAAGTGTAGACATAAAAAGGCACGGAACGCAACAGGGCAGTTGGGGGCGCTTTATAAACAAGCAGGTTGTTCGCAGGCTAATTTGTCACTGCCTTACCAATCGCTCGTGGCTCGTTGATGAGCCAGTTCAGGCGACACCCTTATGGCGCTACATTGACCGTGATGCGAAGATCGCTTTCAGTTGGCATTAAACACCTCTTTTCATCGCAGGCTTGGTATCTAAGCCGTAAGGTCAAGGTTTCGCTGCCGTAGGCATTGGGCTTTGTGCGAAGCCAAACTGTGACGGTGATTGTGCCGTCATAAACTTTCAGAGGCTTCTCAGCGAAAACGAGACGAACCTCTCTTGCTGGCGGAAACTCCACCCGTTCAATTTCCACCAAGTGGCTTTCAATGCCTATTTGTGTTGGCTGCAAGTTTGGTTGCGGTTCGTTGCTGTTTATGTGCCAGCCTTCAGCGATGACGATGTGCAACTTAACCGACCTTGTTTCGCCCGCTTTCAATGTCAACTTTTCGGGCTCAACCCAAATCCTCTCAATAGGTCGCTCAACAACTTTCGTTGTTTCCTTGCGCGTCATTTGCCACTCATTCAAGGCAGAGAGAAGAGTTGTTGAGCCATGTGGCAGGCGAACCATGAACCCGCCAAAAGTTTCCAATGTTCGCTTGGCAATTTGAGCGTAACGCTCTTCTTCAGTTGCCTTTGCCAACCTCAGCAAACCTAATGCCACCATCCCGTTAGGTGATGGTTCTGCTCCATCAAGGGCGGGTTTGCTGCGGGTGAGCAAATCCTTCCGCTCTGTCGTGAACCAGAAACCGCCGTTTCTCTCGTCCCAGAACAAACTAACCATCGTGTTAGCGAGTTCTTTTGCTCGTTCCAACCATTTGCCTTCATTTGTCGTTTCGTGCAAATCCAGAAGGGCGACGAGCAAGTAGGCGTAATCGTCCAACATCCCGTCCACTTTTGCTATGCCGTTGCGGTAACTGTGCCAAAGCGTCCCATCGGGTTTGCGCATTTTTGCCCACAGAAATTCAGCGGCTCGTTCCGCTGCCTGTCGGTAACTTTCTTCGCCCAAGTAACGGTAGCCTAATGCCAAACTGCGCACCATCAATGCGTTCCAACTTGTCAGCACTTTGTCATCGCAGTTTGGTCTCGGTCTTTTGTCGCGGGCTTCAAGTAACTTTGCTCGGCACTCGTCCAACTTCGCCCAAAGTTCATCAGGGCTAATGCCTAACGCTTTTGCCCAATTCTCCACGGGCGCTTTCAGCAAATTGGGGATGCAGCCACTGTAGCCTGTATGGGGGTTGACAAAATTTGGTTCATTGCTGATGCCGTAAACTTTGCAGAACAAGTCACCGTCCTTCTCGCCCAAAATCGCTTTCACTTCTTCGGGACGCCAAAGGTAAAAAGCGCCTTCCTCTTTGGAGCGACTGGCGACTGGCGATTGGCGACTGGAAGGTGGGTTGCTTTCGGCATCAAGGGCTGAGTAGAAAGCACCTTCGGGAGAAGTCATTTCCCGCAGGACAAAAGCGTAAGTTTCTTTGGCGATGCGACGGAGGAAATCGTCGCCACTTAAATGAAACGCCCACGCGTAAACTTGCGCCAGTTGGGCGTTGTCGTAAAGCATCTTTTCAAAGTGAGGCACGAGCCACTTCTCGTCCACGCTGTATCGGTGGAAACCGCCACCAATTTGGTCGTAAATTCCACCATGCGCCATCTTCCGCAAAGTCAATTCAACGGCTTCCCAAAGGGGCAACCGTTTCGTTCTTTCGTAACGGCGCAGCAAAAATTCCAACGCTTGATGGGGCGGGAATTTGGGTGCACCGCCAAAGCCACCGTGATTTTTGTCAAGGTTTTTGAGCAACACATTCTCAGCGGCTTTGAGAACCGCTTCGGCAGAAGTTTCATCAAAGGGTTGTGCCGTTGGGACGGTCAGTTGCAGTTCGGCAGCGATGGCTCGGGAAACTTCTTCGGCAATTTCTAAAACCCTCTGTCGCTCATCACGCCACAATCGGACAATCTCCAACAATATGCGCTTGAACTGTTCGGGCGGGAAGTAAGTCCCGCCGAAAAAGGGCTTGCCATCGGGGGTAAGGAAAACAGACATCGGCCAGCCGCCGTGACCGTTGGTGAAAATCAAAACGGCTCGCATGTAAATCTCGTCAACATCGGGTCTTTCCTCTCGGTCAACCTTGATGCTGACAAAGTGCTCGTTCAAGATAGCGGCGATTTCTTCGTCCTCAAAACTTTCCCGCTCCATCACATGGCACCAGTGGCAGGTTGAGTAGCCGACTGAAAGGAAAATGGGCTTGTCTTCTCTACGGGCTTTTTCAAAGGCTTCATCGCCCCAAGGGAACCAATCAACGGGGTTGTAGGCGTGTTGGAGCAGGTAAGGGCTGGTCTCTCTGACGAGACGGTTAGGACGGCGGTTTCCGCTTGACATTTTTGACCCTCCATTCAAAAGCGTTGTGGCGAGGGCAAAGATAAAAGCCCAAGCCGTAACTCGCTTCAAAAGTTTGCGATTGGCGAAAGCCATTAGCGAACCCATCCCTTTTGCCTACAAGGCTCAGTTTTTCAGTCCTGCCAACCCACAATGATGCCTATCGTTTTGAACTTGAAGGCGAAAATGCCTGCCCGAAATTCTCCTGCCCGTGCACTTAAGACACCATGCCATTTTCGCCCATCCATTTGCACCGTTGCAGAAACCCCTTTCGCCACTTGAGATGAGAAACCCAGAAGGGGCACCCAACTTTTGTCAAGTGTTTTGCCGTCCAAAGTTATCCTCCGTCCAGTCCCGACATAAAGGCTTGAGGGCATTTTGAGGAAGTTGGTCAGCGCCCAGTTGGCTGTCGCGAAGATGCCTGGGTTGCCGACTCCCACCTCCTGAAGCCCGACGCCCACCGTGATTGACGGAGCGCTTCCCTTTTGCCGCTGCAACTCGCAATTAAGCAGCCATCGGGCTGTTTGCGGCTTCGCCAACAGACCAACCCCAAACTGGAAGCGACCTTTCGGTTTGTGCCAGATGAAAATTTCCGCTTCGGTCGGCATGCCGCCGTTAACAGCCCCGCTCATCAACCACGAACCGCTGGGCAAATGAGCGCTAAAACGGTCGGTCAACTCACCTGCTGGACCAGCAGGCTCTCCTTGAACGGCGTAGCCTGCAGGCACTCACATCGGACAACCTGTCCCCGATTGAGCCAGCGAAAATGAAATCGCCACAGAAAGGAAAAAGCCCGTTAACAACCGCTGCAGCATCCAGATTCACCCCTTTCGTGCTGATGATGTCTTGGCTGTGCCGACTTTTCACCTTCTTCGCAACATTCGCATTGGTGGTCGTTACGATGCTGGTGCGAAGTTTGGTGGATGTTGAGTTTTTGATGGTCAGATGACTTGAACCCAGCACGGCTCAAAGTTGCAATCAAGTCCTGATAGCGGACAGACGCTTTAGGCTGAAAGGTGACAAGTATGCCTTGTTCATGCTCCTTCGCTTCTAACACGCCCTTAACTTCCTTGACTGTCTTAACGGCTTTCCCTCGGTCAACATTAGCCCAGTTTTCAATGGGCAAAAGCAAAGCCAGCCGATAAGGCACTGTTTTATGAACCTGTTCAATGGCGGATACAAGGTTGGCTTTTTCGTCCAGTTTCACGACCGCCCGCTTTTCTTTGAAACTCACCGAAGCATCTTGGATACCTCCGACGCTTTTCAATGCCCTCGTCAAGTTAACGGCGCAGTTGTCACAATGCATCCCGTCAACGACGAAAGCAACAATTGTTGCCTTTGCTTTTTGCTGCCGCTCTTGCTTTTGCGCCATTGCCACGCCTCCCAAAACAGCGATGCCCGCAATCACTGCCAGCCAGCGCATTTTGGCATACCTCCTTTCGCACATTTTCGGATTACCAACTCCATATAACGCCCAAAACCCTTGAACGGTTTCATCCTTGCAAACCGAAGGCAAAATGGCAAAAGCCATCTATCCAACGTTGGGTGAGGCAGGTGTCCAGTTGTGGCGAAGGCAAATGTTTGGCTCGTTGTCGCCAGCGAGCGAATTAAAGGCAAGCAGGAAGGTTGGCACTGGGACGATTTCTTTTTGCGGCGACACGAATGGGCTCCCGCCGAATTCTCTTGGGGCGGCTACGAGTGGATTCGCTCACCACTGTCGCTAAAGTGCATCAGAGAGATGAAAAGAGGCGATATTGTCGTCGCTTACCAAGCAGGCGAAGGCATTGTCGGTCTGTGCGCTTTGGCAAGTGACGGTTACGAGGAAGTTCCGGGTAGTGGTGACTTAAACACATTTGACCTCGCAGCCGAACCTGCTTTGAGGCTTGACAATCCTGTCACCCTTGGGCAGTTGAAAAGTGACCTTGAGGTAGCATCGTTGTTTCGCCAACTTCAGGGGAGCGTGTTCAAAGCGACCGAATTTTGGCAAGGGATTCGCAGGCACATTTTGACCCTTAACCCTCACCTTTCCGATGCCCTTCAGCGCTTTGAAAGCGATGTCGCAAAATTGAGGGCGACGAAGGGAGAGGAAAAAGACATTTGGCAAAAGATGGCTGAAGAGCGCTCCCCAACTTATCAATGGCGTGGTCGGATTTACAGGCGCAAAGGAGAACAAAGCGCTTGGCTCAGGAAACTTTACGACTTCCGATGCCAAATTTGTGGCGCCCAATTTCCCACGCCCGACGGTCGCATGGTCATTGAAGTTCATTACATCCGACCCTTGTCAGTTATCGGTCCAGTCGGTGACCACCCAGCGAACATGCTCGTCCTTTGCCCAAACCACCACCTGCAAATTGAACTGAGCGAAGAGGTCAAGGTTGATTGGGAGAGGCATGAAATTCGCTTTGACGGGATCAAGCGTCGCTTGAGGGTTCACCCTATCCATGCGAAATTGGTAAGGGCATGGGTCGCAGAAAGAAACATCGGTGCAAGGCAAAGGTGACGAAGTGTTACAATTTTTGAGCAAACGGAGGTGGCGATGATGAGACTTGCGGCAACAATTTTGGTGCTGTTGGAGGTGACAGTGATGGCTCTGGGACAAGAGGTTTTGGTGCGGGAAAGACCGCGACAAGGGCAGTTGAGTTTGTCAAGTCCGTTGAGCCCCTTCGCCTTCGTTGAAGAGGTGGGCAAGTGGGTTCGGCTGACTTTCAAGGGCAAACCAGTTTGGCAATACAACTATGGCGTCGCTGCACCACCAGGTGCTGGTGAGTTGAACGCGACGAGCGGCTTCCTTCATCCCGTTTGGAGTCCCAATGGCGCTATCGTCACCGATTGGGGACCTCAAGACCACTACCACCATCGTGGCATCTTCTTCGCTTGGACGAAAACGAAGTGGGGTAAATTGGCGCCCGACTTCTGGAACCTTTTTGCCGGCTCTGGTCGCACCCGATTTGAAGCCTTTGAGCGTTTAGAACTTCACTCTGACAAAGCGGTCATGATTGTCCGCCATGTTTGGCATGCCAGAAAAGACAACGAGTGGGTGCCCGTCGTGAGCGAACGGTGGACAGTAGTGACTTACCTTCCCGAAAGCGATGAACCCGACTACTGGGTTTTTGACCTGACAACCGAACTCGTCAATGTCACCGACGAGCCGCTGGAAGTTGAGGAGTATCGCTACGGTGGTTTGGGCTACCGGGGCGCAAGGGCTTGGCTTGACAAAACTAAGCGTGAGGTCATGACATCGGAAGGCAAAACCCTCGGCGATGCCGATGCAACTGATGCCCGCTGGGTTTTGCAAGGCGGGTTGGTGGACGGTCAGTGGGCAGGTTTGACACTCATGGACCATCCAAGCAACCTCGCCTTTCCTTGCAGGTTGAGAGTTGCCGATAGTTTCCCGTATGTCGGTTTTGCCCCCATGCGGAAAATGAGTTTCGTCATGCGACCTAAAGAGCCAATGCGCCTCCGCTACCGAATCGTCGTCCACGCCTCAAAGCCGACACAAAAGCAGTTGGAAGAAATGTGGCACGAGTTCCAAAAGTCAAGCAAGTGACTGCTTGACAAAAACTCATTTAACGAAGCGGGGGATGGGACATGGCGGAAGGTCAGGAACAAAGAGTGCGGTGGTATGAAGGCTTGACAGGTTATCATTGGCTCGTTTTGACCGTTGCTGCTTTGGGTTGGGCTTTTGACACGATGGACCAGTGGCTTTATGTCCTTGCAAGGCAACCTGCAATGGCGGAACTTTTGAAGGCTGCGCCCGAAGACCCACAAGTTGCTCGCTACGCTGGGATCGTTCAAGGCATCTTCATTTTCGGTTGGGCGACAGGAGGTTTTCTGTTTGGCGTCATTGGAGACAAATGGGGACGGACGCGGACAATGATTGTCACGATTTTGCTTTACGCCGGCTTCACTGGGCTCACGGCTTTCGCCCAAAATTGGTATCAGTTTGCTGTCTTTCGGTTTCTCGTGGGCTTAGGCGTCGGTGGCGAGTTTGCAGCGGGCGCAGCCCTTGTCGCAGAAGTTTTCCCGCCTCATGCGAGACCGATGGCTTTAGGCATCATGCAAGCAGCGTCCGCTATAGGCAACATGACCGCTGGTCTCATCAACTTGACAGTCGGTGCATCATTGGGTTGGAGGTGGGTTTTCGCTGTTGGCTTCTTCCCTGCGTTGCTTGTCCTCATAATTCGCATGTTCGTCCGAGAGCCAGAACGGTGGGAACATGCCCGTCAAGAGGCGTTGGTTGGAAGGACGCAACTGGGAAACATTGCCGAAATGTTCGGCGACCCGAGATGGCGGCGAAACGCCATCGTCGGAATTAGTTTGGCTGCTGTCGGAGTTATCGGTTTCTGGGGCATCGGGACTTGGTCGCCTGACTTGCTCAGGTTGGTTTTGAACCCACAAAACTTGCCTGAGTTGAAATCGCACACGGAACGGATGGTCAGCATCGCCATCATGGCTCAAAACTTTGGTGCGTTCTTTGGCATCTTGTCTTGGGCTTGGGTCGCCGAGCGAATTGGTCGCAAGGGAGCGTTTTCCCTCTCGTTTTTGAGTTGCCTTTTCGTCGTGCCGTTGACATTCCTCGCAACGAATTCCTTCGCCTCAGCCCTCATGCTCTTTCCTCTCTTGGGCTTTTTCACCACCAGTTTGTTCGGCGGCTATGCCGTTTACTTCCCTGAACTTTTCCCGACAAGGCTTAGGGCGACGGGGACAGGATTTTGCTACAATGTCGCCCGCTACCTCGCTATCGCAGGTCCTTACACTTTCGGGCAGTTGCGGGCAATTTTCGGTATCAGGGCTGCGGGCGCAATCCTTTCGGGCATCTTCCTTTTGGGTTTGGCAGTCCTTCCTTTCGCACCGGAAACGAAAGGCAAACCGCTGCCTGAGTGAAGGTGATGACAGTGACCGTTTTGGAAGCGGTTGAAGATATGCTGCGAAGCACTTACCAACAAGGCAAGTGGACTGAAGGTCAAAGGTTCTTCGTGCAAGTGAGAGCCTATCTCGGTTCGCAAGTCCATATCCGTTTGCACAACATGGAAACTGGCGTCACTTACGACAGGCTTTACGATTTGTCAACGGGTCAAGTTGTAGCCGAACACGAGCGAGCAAGTCGGTGATGCGAAGATGCTGCCGAAGTCGTGGCGATGGTTGGAGGATTACGCTGCCGCCAACGAAAGGTTGGTTGTCGGTTTGATTTCTGGGACATCGGCTGACGGCGTTGATGCTGCTTTAGTCAAGGTCATCGGCGAGAAACCGAAGCGGGTGGAAACTTTAGCCTTCGCAACACTCCCCTACCCAACTGAAATTCGCAAAGCGGTTTTGGAAGTTTCTCACAACGGCGACATTGAAACTTTGTGTTGGCTCAATTTCGCGTTGGGCGAACTGTTTGCCGAAGCAGCGTTGAAGGTCATTGAAATTGCTGGCGTTGACCGAAAACGAGTTCAACTAATCGGAAGTCACGGGCAAACTGTCCGTCACTTGCCGCCAAATCGCAAACATCGCACTACGCAAAGCCTTTCACGCATCGGCACACTCCAAATTGCATCACCCGCTGTCATAGCAATGAAGACGGGCATCCCTGTGGTCAGCGATTTTCGTGCGAAAGACATGGCTGTGGGTGGACAAGGGGCTCCACTGGTGCCGTTGGTTGACTGGCTTTTGTTGCGCCACTCAAGAAAAACCCGCATCGCCTTGAACATCGGTGGCATCGCTAACTTGACGGTTCTGCCTGCCAAGGCGAAAGCGAGCGATGTCCTCGCCTTTGACACTGGTCCTGGCAACATGCTCATTGACGGCGCCGTTCGCCACTTTTCGGGTGGTGCGTTGAACTACGACCGAAACGGCGAGTGGGCTCGGCAAGGTAGGGTTGACAAAAATTTGCTTCGCTGGCTGATGAGCCACCCTTTCCTTCGCCAATCGCCGCCGAAATCAACGGGGCGAGAAATGTTCGGAGATGCTTTTTTGCGGGAAGTTCTGGAGCGAGCAAAATTGCTTGGATTGACGGAGCGTGATACGGTTGCAACATTGACCGCTTTTACTGCCGAGAGCATTGCCGACGCAATCAGGCGGTTTGTTTTGCCGAAGTTTGAGCGGGTTGACGAACTGATTGTCAGCGGTGGTGGAGCGAACAACCCGATTCTGATGGCAATGCTTCACGAGAAATTGCCGAGGGTGAAAATTCGCCGAAGCGATGAGTTGGGCATAAACGCCGATGCGAAAGAAGCCATCGCCTTTGCCGTCCTCGCTCACCGAACCGTCATGGGCTTTGCGGGAAATCTCCCATCAGCAACCGGAGCGAAAATGCCCGTGATTTTGGGCAGCATCACTTTGCCCCGTTGAAGGAGTGCCGTCTGAAAAAGGACGGTCAAATCCGTTCGCAAATTGCCATTTGCAACTCGCCACTCACTTTTCGCTACCGTTTCCTTTCGCAAGTTCCACCAAGGCTCTGACCAAGATTTCGCCCATCGCATAGAAATCTGCCAAGACCAACCTTTCGCTGGTTGAATGATAGTTTTCGCCGCCTGTTGGCAGCACAAGGCAACGGATACCGTGAGCGGTGAAGACATTGCCGTCTGTTCCACCACCCATGCGTTTCAAATTCGGCTTCAAGCCCAAACTCTCCACTGCCCTCATTGCAGCCTTGACAATCGGTTCATTTGGTGAAAGGCTGATGGCATCAAAGGACTTTTCCGCCGAGAACTCAACTTTGCCGCCGAACTTTTGGGCAACTTTTTCGCAGATGCTCTTCCATTCAGCAAGTAACTCTTCAGCCCTCTTCGGGTTATGGCTTCTGAACTCGCCGACGATCCTGCATCGGTCTGGCACAATGTTCATCGCCTGCCCTCCTTCTATCACCCCGACATTTGCCGTCGTG
>Ga0197142_1003591_pt1 | contig 12938 bp, 15 predicted proteins | sample GBS60_MetaG_FD_148614 | JGI IMG/M metagenome (GOLD analysis project Ga0197142, IMG submission 148614) | Sediment microbial communities from Great Boiling Springs, Gerlach, Nevada, United States - GBS 60_MetaG | ecosystem: Environmental > Aquatic > Thermal springs > Hot (42-90C) > Sediment... | reverse complement strand
ATGCTTGAATCTCTAATTTATCACTATATTTGAAAATTTGAAGGTCGAACTTTTAAGAAAGACTCAGAGTAATAGGTATGTTAAGATGGGAAAAAAACGCCAAAATATTCGTAGCCGGATGCAGAGGATTAGTAGGGTCTGCCATTGTAAGAAAACTACGAGAAAGAGGTCATAATAACATTATCACAATCACAGAAACAAAAGCAGAATTAGACCTAAGAAGGCAAGATGAGGTTGAGAGATTTTTTGAGCGAGAAAGACCGGAATACGTTTTTCTTGCCGCTGCAAAGGTGGATGGAATTTTAGCAAAAAGCGCATACCCAGCAGAGTTTATATACGATAATTTAGCCGTTGCCATCAATGTCATTTATGCATCTTATAAATTTAGAGTTAAAGAACTTTTAAACTTAGGTTCATCTTGCATATACCCAAAACATGCACCGCAACCTATGAAAGAAGAATACCTGTTAACAGGCAGTTTAGAACCTACAAAAGAAGCTTATGCTGTAGCTTCTGCTATAAAGTTTGTCAGATATTACAACCAGCAGTATGGCACTAATTTTATATCTTTTATGCCAACAAATCTTTATGGACCAAACGATAACTTTAACCTTTGATAGTTGCTCAATCGTTGTTTCCAGCAATCGTCAAAGCAAAAGAAATAAGTGAGGAACTTTATTTTAAAAGATTACAGGGGTTGTATGCTTTAATGATATGGACAGCAATTGCGATAGCTCTACCTGTAACTTCCCTAAGTGAATGGATAATTAAATTTTTATATGGTGTAGAATATTTGCAGGCCTCAAAAGTATTATCCATAAGTATATGGGCTGGAGTATTCGTATTTTTAGGTGTGGCAAGTGGTGGATATTTGCTGGCAGAAAATTATACTAAAATTGTATTTTTAAGAACTTTCATAGGTGCGTGTGTTAATATATTCCTCAATTTACTTTTAATCCCAACATTTAAAATAGAAGGAGCAGCCTTTGCTACTTTAATTTCTCAGTTTATAGCAGTATTTTTTATAGTATTTATTCCTTATGTAAATAGACAAGCTTTATTGATGATTAAATCTTTTATACCTATAACAGGAGGGAACTTGCATGTTAAAAGATCTTGTTAAATTTATATTACCAAATAGTATTACAAACTATATAAGAACGATTAAAAAACAGATTATTAATTTTAATTTTATCTTATGAATATGGACAATTTGAAACTATAAAAAGGTGGAGTTGTATTGATAAAAACGGAAATCCTATTCCTTGGTTTACTTATCCATGTATAGAATATTTAAATCATTTAGATCTTTCGGAATGCGTGGTATTCGAATATGGTAGTGGATATTCAATATTTAGATTCACCTACAAAGAAAATCTGAAGCCAATAGGTGGAATTGTCCAAATATCGGAGGAGGACTCAGTATGAGTGGTTTAATAAAAAAAGGATTGAAATTGATTTTACCTAAATAGGTTTATAAAAATTTAGCAAATTTTAAAAACACATATATTAGTAAATACTCTTTAAAATCATATTCTCAAGAAGGTGGTGAAAAAGAAGATCTTCTAACTTTTACATCTTTAATGAACCAGCTTTAAATACCTTTGATGAAAATCTTGCCAAGCAAAGAGACGGCATTTCTGGATATTTTATCATTCAAAAAATTCCTGTAAAAGTTTATCCCCTTGCAAAAATCTTAGAAGAATATCTACCAAAAGGACAAGAAATAGACTTTATGAACATTGACGTAGAAGGAAAAGAGTTGGAAGTTTTAAAGGGTAATGATTGGAACAAGTTTAGATCAAAAGTTATTTTAGTTGAAATTATTGGAACTTCTTTAGAAGAAATCTTTAAAAATCCAATCTGTAATTTTCTTAGTAAAAATAATTATTCTTTTTTTGCAAAAACCTTTAATACCTACTTCTTCATAAAATTAAATTTTGTGGAGTTAAGTTATGATTCTTGCCCCCATTGTTCTTTTCACATATAACCGCCCATGGCGTACAAGGCAAACAATAGAAGCACTGCAGAAAAATCATCTTGCGAGTGAAAGTGTGATCTTCATTTTCAGTGATGGGCCTAAAACCGAAGAGGATGAACCAAAGGTAGAAGAAGTTAGAAAATTTCTTAAAACTATCCAAGGCTTTAAACAAATAGAAATAATAGAGAGAGAAAAAAACTGGGGGTTAGCTAAAAATATTATAGATGGAGTTACAAAAGTTGTTAATGAATATGGTAAGGTAATAGTCTTGGAGGATGATATAGTAACATCGCCTTTTTTCTTGAAATTTATGAATGAGGCATTAAATAGATTTGAAGATAAAGAAAAAGTTATGCATATTTCGGGTTATATGTATCCTATAAAAACAGAAGGACTACCAGATACTTTTTTTATAAAACCAACTTCTGGCTGGGGTTGGGCAACTTGGAAGAGAGCATGGAAATTCTTTGAAAGAAACCCTCAAAAGCAAATTAATTCACTCACTAAAGATCAGATAAAAGATTTTAACTTAAATAACTCTTATGATTATTGGTCCCAATTGGTTTTAAATTATGAAGGTAAACTTTATACATGGGCAATATTCTGGTATCTTAGTGTTTATTTAAATAACGGTCTGAGCTTGCATCCACGAGAGTCGTTGACTAAGAATATTGGCACCGATGCAAGCGGTACTCACTTCAAAGCAAAAACGACCATGTTTGATGTTGAACTTTCAAAAAAAGATAATTGGGATTTTCCTGATATAATAGAAGAGCACCCTCTTGCCAGAAAGCGACTTGAGGAATACTTTAATAGGATAAAACCACCGATATGGAGGAGAGTTATCTCTAAAGTATTACCATGGGAAGTGAAGGAAAGAATTAAATCATTTGGGAGGAAGTTTTTGTGAAGTGGTTAAAAGTGTTACGTAGGGCTATCAAGAAACCAAACTGGTATAACTTAAGAACTATCAAACCAATTTCCCGAGTTTTTGGCTTTGATAGAGGAACTCCTATTGATAGAATTTATATAGAACATTTTTTACAAAAGAATCAAGATTACATTCAAGGTGTTGTATGTGAAATTGCATAAGATACTTACGCAAAAAAGTTTGGAAAAAACGTTAAGAAGATAGAAATCTTAAGTTATACAAATGATAATCCTAAAGCAACTATAATTGGGGATTTGACTAACATTAATACCTTACCGTCAAATACAATAGATTGTTTTATAGTAACCCAGACCTTAAACTTTATTTATGATGTAAAATCTGCAGTTAGGGGTATTTTTCACATGCTTAAAGATGGTGGTATAATATTAGCAACTGTTGCTGGAATTTCTCAAATAAGCCGATACGATATGGATAGATGGGGTGATTACTGGAGGTTTACGGATCTTTTCATAAAGCAAAGTGAATGTCTTAAGGGAGCAAATCAAGGTCCGAGAGACCGAGATACTATTGTAGAACTTGGAGTTGAGCAAATATTTGCCAGCTATGATAATCCAAGAGGGAATGCAGATACAGAGAGGTGAAAAAAGTTAGCTTCAAAAATTTTAGCTTCTAAAATTTTGTTTGTAAAAGTTAATAAGTTTATTAGGTGGATAAAAGATGAAGTGTAAAATATGTAATAACAATTCAACCAAGGTTTTTGATGCCAAGATAATGAACAAATACCAGATTGATTACTTTTACTGTTCAAATTGTGGCTTTTTGCAAACGGAAGAACCATACTGGCTTGATGAAGCATATAAAGATCCTATAACGCTAACAGATACAGGATATATGCAAAGAAATATTTATCTTTCAAAGATTGCAACTACATTACTTCTTTTTTTTGATTATAAAAAAAAGAAGTTTTTAGATTACGGGGGAGGATATGGTGTGTTTGTAAGGCTTATGCGCGATGTAGGTTTTGATTTTTACTGGTATGATAAGTACACTCAAAACTTATTCGCAAGAGGTTTTGAATATAATGATAAAATAAAAAATGACATAGAGGCTATAACCTGCTTTGAATGTTTTGAGCATTTTCTGAACCCAATAGAAGAAATAGAAAAAATGCTTTCAATTTCTAAAAATATAATTTTTACAACCGAGCTTTTACCAAATCCTATACCAAGTCCTAATCAATGGTGGTATTATTCATTAGAAGATGGACAACATATAAGTTTTTATTCCTCAAAAACCCTTCATTTTATTGCTAAAAAATATAATCTCAGATATATTAGTTATAGAAACTTACATATATTCACCAACAAAAAGATCAATTCCTTTTTAATAATCCCTGCATTAAAACTTGCTAAATTAGTACCTACTAACCTTTTAACAAGGGTAAAAGGGCTCAATAGCAAAGTCTTGGAAGATTTTGAATACATAAGAAAACTTTTAAAATTTCAATGAGGTTCATAATTATGGGGAAATTTATTTTGAGATTCATTAAGTTTAAAGATTATCTTTTGAGTGTTAAAAACTTCTATTTTTATAAACGTTTAATGCGTCAGGATCATCCTGCTAACAATTTTCCAGTTAAAATTGTTCCCTGGCAAAATATATCTCCATTTGAGTTTTTTGATTATTATGCTGCTTTCTATTACTGGGTTTTAAATTTTTTGAAGTCTCAGAAAAACCTAAATATATTGACCGTAGGAGGAGTCAATTTAGCAAATGCAATATTAAGCATAGAGCATAAAGTAACAGCAATAGTTTTAGTGGATCCCAAAGATAAATTAACGAATGTAAAATACGTAGTTCATGACGTATTTTATCCTTTACCCTTTCCCGATAAGTCTTTTGATGTTTTCATTAGTCCAGCCACATTACATCTTGTAGGACTTGGAAGATATGGAGATATCTGCAATCCATATACTCTTTTGAATTTTCTAAAAGAATTGAAACAAGTACTGCGCAATAACAGTTATGTCTTTGTTAGCTTACCACTAGGAAAAAAATTGTTAGTTTTCAATCATCACTACATCTTTGATTTTGATACTATAATTAAACTTTTTGAAGGATTCGAGCTGGACGATTTTTTGGTAGATGAGTGGGGTGGATTTCCAGGGTATACATCAGGAACCGATATAAAAGCATTAGCTCAAGCAAAAATTACTGAAAACTTCAAGCCTTCCAAAGAAAGTAGATTTTCAAAAAATATAGATATTAGTTCATTGAAGAAAGGTGAGTACAAAATTATATTTTTACGATTTATTTTTAAAGGTAAATAACATGTTAAGAAAATTCATACTACTGCCAGAACCAACTATCACAGAAAAAGGGATAAAGTATGTAACGCGAGCAGTCAAATCTTGCTGGATTTCATCTTTAGAAGAGTTTATAGTAAAGTTTGAAGAGGAATTTGCAAAGTTCGTTGGTACAAAATACGCTCTTTCTGTCTCAAATGGAACAGCTGTGTTACATCCGTCTCTTGTTGCTTTGTGTATAAGACGAAGAGATGATGTTATAGTGCCCGATATTACATTTATAGCTACCGCTAATGCTGTAAAATACACCGGTGCTACTCTACCTGGAGTTAAAATTTATTCTCTATCTAATTATTCATTTGATGAGAATGATTCCACATTGATTACGTATGCCAATGCAAATTATCTAGTAAAAGAATGTACAGTTGCTTATATTTCATCGCCAATTGTTATTGAAGAAGGTGTCTGGATAGGACTGAATTCAATTGTTTTAGGTGGATGTATAGGAAAAAACGCATTTATTGCATCAAACTCGATAGTGTTAAAAGATATTCCAGAAAATTCATATGCTGCAGGCAATCCTGCTCAGCGAATAAAGCCAAGATTTAAAATGGGGTTAAAGGATGAGAAATAAATTTATTCCTGTCGCTGAACCTTCTATAACTCGAAAGGAGAACGATTATGTAATGGATGCGGTTAAATCAGGGTGGGTATCTTCTATTGGAGAATATATAAGCAGATTTGAACAAAGCTTTGCAGAATACATAGGAGTCAAATATGCTCTCACAACTTCTAATGGCACCACAGCTCTCCACCTTGCTCTTGTCTCTTTGGGGATAAAAGAGGGAGATGAAGTAATAATTCCCGACCTGACATTTGTAGCTACTGCAAATGCGGTAGCTTATACAGGAGCAAAGCCTGTGATGGCTGATGTGGATCCAGAAACCTGGTGTATAGACCCTGAAGATGTAAAGAAAAAAATAACTCCAAAAACAAAAGCAATAATCCCTGTGCATCTTTATGGTCATCCAGCTAATATGGATCCAATAATGGAAATAGCAGAAGAGTATAATCTTTTTGTAATAGAAGATTGTGCAGAAGCACATGGAGCTGAATACAAAGGTAGAAAAGTTGGAAGTATAGGAAATTGTGGAGTTTTTAGCTTTTACGGTAATAAAATAATAACTACTGGTGAGGGTGGTATGATTACAACAAATGATGAGAATTTATATCAAAAAGCAAAACATCTGAGAGATCACGCTATGAGCAAAGAAAAAAGATATTGGCATACAGAAATAGGTTTTAACTATAGGATGACAAACATCCAAGCAGCTTTGGGACTTGCACAACTTGAAAGAATAGAGGAGATAATCCAGAAGAAGAGGCAAATATTTACATGGTATAAAGAAGGTCTTAAAAATTTAGAAGGAATACGGTTGAACCCAGAAAAAGAATGGGCAAGGAATGTATTTTGGATGGTCTGTTTTGTAAGTGAAGTTTTCGATGAAATCAAAAGAGATGAATTTATGAAAAAGCTGAGAGGCCAAGGAATAGATACAAGGCCATTTTTTTATCCATGCTCTTTGATGCCAATGTATAAAAAAGATGGATTAATAAATCCGGTTAGCTATGAAATTTATAAAAAGGGGCTAAACTTGCCAAGTGGTTATAATTTAAAAGAAGAGGAAGTTGAGTTTATATGCAGAAACATACAGAATATTTTGAAAACCATCTGAATTGTTTTCCTGATAATCAATTACTTGTTTTAGTAATAAGTATTGAATTGAAAAGTTTTCCTATTAAATATTTGAAATCTTTTAAATTTAATAGAGTTTGAGAACATGAAGATTGGTATATTAACAATCTCAACACCAGATGGTGGAGGAGTTTATCAATATACGTTATCTCTCTTGGAGGCTGTAAAATTTATATCACATAAATTTAAATTTATACAAATAAGATATCCTGATTTTCCAAAAATTTTAGAAGACGATATTATTATATATAATAATTCATCTATAAATCTAAAAATTAGACGGGTGGTTCACGTATATTTTGATTTAGTCTTTGGAAATCTTGCTCCCAAAGTTGATGTTGATCTTATTATATCACCGTCCATTACTTTATTGCCTTTTCATATGAAAAAACAGTATATTGTTACGATTCATGATTTCCAGCATGAGTACTATCCAGAGTTTTTCTCTTTTAAGGAGAAAATTTCAAGAAAAGTAGTTTATAAAACAGGTCAGAAAGCAAGTTTAGTTATTTGTGAGTCAAATTATGTAAAGCAAGATGTTATAAGATTTCTTAAAGTGCCAGATAGGAAAATAAAGGTTTTGCCTGCCCCCCCACCGAGATACATAAGAGAGGTAAAAATTAGTGAGGATAAACTGGAGCAAGTGAGAGAAAAATATTCATTGCCAAGTCAATATTTGTTTTATCCAGCTCAATTTTGGTATCATAAAAATCATATAAAACTTCTGGAGTCTATAAAACTTATAAAATCTAAATATAACATCTTAATTCCAGTTATTTTTGTTGGTTCAAAAAAGAATAATTTCGAAAATGTGATGAAAAAGATTCATGAATTAGGTTTATCCAAGCAAATAAAATATTTAGGATATGTACCACAAGAAGATATGCCTTATCTATATAAGTTATCAACTGCTCTTGTTATGCCTACTTTGTTTGAATCTGTAAGTATACCAATATGGGAAGCTTTCTATCTTGGCGTTCCTGTTGTTTCTTCAAATGTATGTGCTTTGCCGGAACAAGTAGGAGATGCAGGACTTTTGTTTGACCCGAATAATATAGAAGATATGGCAGAAAAGATTTTAACAATATGGACTAATGAGGAACTTAGAATAAAGTTAAGCCAAAGAGGATATGAGAGAGTTAAGGGGTTAACCATAGAAAACTATGCAACTCAATGGAGAAAAATTTTGGAGGAGATAATTAATGGAAAGCTCTGAAAGATTTAATACTAATACCCTTCTATATAAGATCTTAGACATTACATACTTGGACGAGGCAGGCAAAATCAAAGAAGAGCTAAAGCACAATATCAACATCCCAGACCTGAAAATCCAAAACTCAAAAATGATCGGAAAACCAGAAGATAAATTTGATACATTGTTATTTTTACCACCTAACCCACAAAGAATTGCTGAGGGAGGACTTAGAACAAAGGGACTTTTTAAGTTTAGTTATAAGTTGGTTGATAATCAATGGCACGTATGCGACCTTGAAGGAAATCCTTTAATACCAGCGCCAAAAGAAATACAAGAAAAGATAAATGAGTATGTTAACGGTTTAGAAGATAGTGACAAACGAGCTATAACTCAACTTCCTTTAATTACGGTTATAACTGTAGTCTATAACGGAGCCAAACACTTAGAAGAGACCATAAAAAGTGTTTTAAATCAAACTTACCCAAACGTGGAGTATATAATAATAGATGGGGGCTCTACTGACGGAACTTTGGATATAATAAAAAAATACGAAGATAAGATTGATTATTGGGTTAGCGAGCCAGATGAAGGAATATACGATGCGATGAATAAGGGGATATTAACGGCGTTAGGCAAAGGGTTATTGTTTCTGAATAGCGGTGATAAATTTTTATCAAAGAGTTGTTTTAATGATCTAAAAATACCAGCTTTTTCGTACTGTACATATTATGTTCAGGTTGGTAATAAGTTGCTAAAAAAGGTAATAAGCAAGCCTAGAAATTACAAATTTGGATTGCCCGTCCCTCATCAAGCTATCCTATTTGAAAATAGGCGTATATTTTATAATACTTCTTATAAACTAGCAGCTGATTATGACTACTTTTTAAAACATGGATACAATAACAAATTACCTTTTATAAAAGGGTCTATGGTCTTCTACGATAATTTCGGAATTAGCAGCAAGGAAATTATGGTTAGGAATAAAGAGCTGTTAAAGATAATAAAAGAAAGTATTTGCCCAAAATACTCCACTTAATGTTAAGGTGATTGTTCAAATCTGTTCCGATTCCGACTATTTTGTTTTATGTTTAGTTCTGAACCCTATGTATCTTGAAAAAGTAGAAAATGGGAGTTTGGGCATTAATTAAGTTTTTTAAGACATAGGGAGATAAAGTTATTTAACTAGTGTAGGCTAATTTTTGTAAGTATCCATAGCTTATGTTATATATTAGTGTGCTGAATTATTGATTTAGTTCTTGGGAAGAAGTTATGATACATAATGTAGTGATTTATAATTTAAAGAGATTAACTGCTTCTGATACAAGAAAAAGGTTATTAGAAAATTTTTTATCTTTGTCTGTTTTACAGTTGGCTAACTATATTTTACCTTTTATAACTTTACCTTATCTTGTGAGGGTGTTAGGTCCTGAGAAATATGGTCTAATTGCTTTTGCCCAAGCTTTTATAGGTTATTTTCAAATCTTGACAGATTATGGTTTTAATTTATCAGCTACAAGAGAGATCTCAATAAATAGAGAAAATAAAGATAAAGTTTCTGAAATTTTTAGTTCTGTAATGATTATAAAGATTTTTTTGTTCATTTTTTCTCTTTTAATAATGTCATTTATAGTTTTCTTTTTTGATAAATTCAGGGAGGACCGGTTAATTTATTATTTGACTTTTGGTATGGTTGTTGGGCAAACACTTTTTCCCGTTTGGTTTTTTCAAGGTATGGAGAAGATGAAGTATATAACTTTTTTAAATGTCTTGGCTAAGTTGATATTCACAATTGCTATATTTGTGTTTGTGAAAGAAGTATCGGATTATTTATATGTGCCACTTTTGAATTCCTTTGGTTTTATAATAGCTGGTCTTTTAGCTTTTTTGATTGTCTTCAAAAATTTTGGAGTAAGGTTTAAAGTACCAAGTTTTAAAGAAATAAAGCATCAATTAAAAGAAGGATGGTTTATATTTATATCCACGGTAGCTATAAGTTTATATACAATATCAAATACATTTATTTTAGGATTGTTTACAAATAACACAATTGTCGGTTATTACTCTGCCGCAGAAAAATTAATAAAAGCAATTCAGGGGCTTTTGGGGCCGATTTCCCAGACAATATATCCTTATGTGACTAAGTTGATGAATGAATCAAAAGAAATAGCTATAAGGTTTATAAGAAAGATTACACTTTTGATAGGTGTGTTTAGTTTCGCTTTATCTCTGATTGTATTCATATTTGCTAATTTGATTGCGGAGGTCATTTTGGGTAGTCAATATGTGGAATCTATAATTGTTTTAAGGATTTTGGCATTTTTGCCGTTTATAGTAGGATTAAGCAATATCTTTGGAATTCAAACTATGCTACCTTTAAATCATAAAAAGGAATTTTCAAATATACTTATTTTTGCAAGTGCTATAAATATAACATTGGCATTTATTCTGGTTCCGTTGTTTAAGCATATAGGTATATCTATTTCTGTTTTGCTTTCAGAGATATTTGTTACAGTGTCAATGTTTCTATTCTTGCAAAGTAAAGGAGTAAAAGTATTGGGATGCAAGATTGTTTAATCGCATTATAGTAGGTTTAGGATCTGTGGTGCATATGATAGCGGAAAAAACAGCAAATCTTTTAAGTAAAAAAGATGGTATAATCATTTACCTTATTATAGAGTGATATTGGGGAGAAATAGCCGTGAGCGTGGATAACACCTTCATAATAGGAGCAGGATTTACAGGACTTGGTGCAGGATTGGCATCGGGTTTTAAAATTTTCGAAGCAACCGATAAACCTGGTGGGATTTGTGCTTCCTATAGAAAGGAAGGATTTCGTTTTGAAATAGGAGGGGGTCATTGGATTTTTGGTGGCGATAAGTTTATCCTTGACCTCATTAATAAATTCTCAAAATGCAAAAGATATTTTAGGAAATCTGCTGTGTTTTTTACTGGAAACCTTGAAGAAACAAGAGAACTAAAACTCAAATTTGTAGATTATCCTATACAGAATAATCTCTGTGCATTAGGAAATAAAATAGCATCCCAGGCTTTAAACGAAATTCTCCTCAATAGTAAGAATTCGCATATACCAGACGGAATTACAATGGCAGAATGGCTGAAAATTAATTTTGGTCAGACTTTATTTTCTATCTTCTTTGCACCATTTCACGAAAGATATACTGCAGGTTTATACAAAGAAATTGCACCACAGGATCCGTATAAGACTCCTTTTGATATAAAAAGTGTAATTGACGGAGCTTTGGGAAATCCTAATAGGTCTGTTGGATATAATGTAAGTTTTGTTTATCCAGAAGATGGGCTTGATTCATTAGCTTGGGAGATTGCTAAATTATGTAACGTTCAATATGAATCAAAGCTTGAAAAAATTGATATTGAGACAAAAACTCTTATTCTTTCAGATGGTAAAGATATTAAATTTGACTTCCTGATTTCTACTCTGCCATTAAATAAAATTCTTAAAATAACTGGAATATCAAATGAGGAAGAACCGTACACATCAGTTTTAGTTTTAAATATGGGAGTTGAGCTTCCAGATAAGAAAATATCAAAACATGGATTTCATTGGTTATATGTCCCAGATAGTTTATCTGGTTTTCATAGGGTAGGGTATTACTCTAATGTGGATCCTACATTTTTACCTGAAAGGTTGAGAAACCCTGATAGGTATGGCTCTTTGTATATAGAATTTGCTTTCAAGGGCGGAGAGAAACCTTCCGATGAAGGTTTAAAGAAAATAATTGAGAAAACAGAAGATGAGCTAAGGGAATATGGGCTTATAAAAAAGAGTTTAGTAGTGGATCCAACATGGATTGAAGTTGCATATACATGGAGAAAGCCGCGTAGCAACTGGCTTGAAAATTCGCTGAATAAGCTTGTGGAGAAAGATATATTTTCAATAGGGAGATATGGAAGATGGAATTTTCAAGGGATAGCAGAAAGTTTGAAAGAAGGCGTTTTTGTTGGGTCTGTGTTAAAATTAAAAAATAGTTTGTTCTTAAGGTTATGAAGATGGAGAATAAAAAAGAAACAGTCTGTGCGGTAGTTGTTACTTACAATAGGAAAAACCTCTTGTTAGAATGTCTTGAAGCGATAAGGAAACAGACAAGACCAGTTGATGCTATTTATATTATAGACAATGCGTCGCAGGATGGGACCCCTGAAGTTCTGAAAAGTAGTGGATATATTCCTGAATTACCTCCATCTAATTTTTCAGAAATTTATGAGGTTGAGTATCAAATAAAAAATTTAGTTGATGGAAATTTTATTAAGGTATTTTATGTTCGGATGCCTGAAAATACTGGTGGAGCTGGTGGATTTTATGAAGGTGTTAAGAGGGGATATGAAAAAGGATATGATTGGTTATGGCTTATGGATGATGATGCGGAGCCTAAAATTGATGCATTAGAGAAATTAGAATCTTTTATGTCAGTAAATACTATAAGTGCTTTGGCATGTTTAAAAGTAGATAAAAATATGAAAATTTTACAACCTCATAGGGGTTATTTTAATTTTAATAATGTTTTTTCTGGAATAGTGAAAGGTCTTAATGAAAATGATATTAAAAATAAAAGGTTCGTAGAAATAGATCATGCTTCATTTGTTGGAATTTTAATAAAGAAAGAAGCGATAACACAAGCTGGACCTCCTAAAAAAGATTTTTTCATACACTACGACGATGTTGAATACTGCATAAGACTTCGTCAAATAGGGAAAATTTTATTAATACCCGATTCAATTATAATTCATAAAGAAGCTATAAAAGACAGAATATTGGAAAAAAGTTTTTT
>Ga0197142_1003590_pt1 | contig 12942 bp, 9 predicted proteins | sample GBS60_MetaG_FD_148614 | JGI IMG/M metagenome (GOLD analysis project Ga0197142, IMG submission 148614) | Sediment microbial communities from Great Boiling Springs, Gerlach, Nevada, United States - GBS 60_MetaG | ecosystem: Environmental > Aquatic > Thermal springs > Hot (42-90C) > Sediment... | reverse complement strand
CGGCTCTGCGGGATGAGCCGCCGGTGATTCGCAGCGACGGCAAGTTTGTCCGCGATTATTTCTATGTCCGGGACGCCGTGGGCGCCTACCTGCTGCTGGCCGAAAATTTGCCCCGCCCGGAGCTCGTCGGCGAAGCGTTCAATTTCGGCAACGAGCGCCCGTTATCGGTGCTCGAAATGGTCCGGCTGATCCTCGACCTGTGCGGCAAAAAGACGCTGGCGCCCAGGATCCTCAATGAGGCGGTACACGAGATTCCGGAGCAGTGGCTGGATTGTTCGAAAGCTCGCCACCTGCTCGGCTGGCGGCCCAAGTACTCTTTGGAGGACGCGCTGCGGGAGACCATCCAGTGGTATTGGGAGCGATCGGTGGCTGAGCGCACCCACCCCTTCCTGCGGGGGCGCGCCTGAGGATGGAGCGCCTCCCGGTTGCCGTCCTCGGCGCGGGTCCCGCCGGTCTCGGCGCCGCCTTCCGCCTCGCGCGGCGCCGAGCATTCGAGGTGACGGTGTTCGAGCGCGGCCGCACCGTCGGGGGCAACGCCGGCTCCTTTGAAATCGAAGGACTGCGCGTCGACTACGGCAGCCACCGCCTTCATCCCTCCTGCCGGCCCGAGATCCTGGCCGACATCCGCGCCCTGCTCGGAGCGGATCTGCTCGACCGGCCCCGACATGGCCGGATTCGGTTGCGAGGCCGTTGGGTCCATTTCCCGCTTGAGCCGCTCAATCTCGTGCAGAACCTGCCCGCCGACTTCGTTGCCGGCGTGGCGCGCGACGCTCTGCTAAAACCGTTTCGGCGCCGCCGGCGGGACTCGTTCGCCTCCGTGCTCGAGCACGGTCTTGGCCGCACCGTCTGCCGCGATTTCTACTTCCCCTACGCCATCAAGATGTGGGGCCTGCCGCCCGAAGAGATCGACCCCATCCAGGCGGAGCGCCGCGTCTCGAATGACTCTCTTGTCAAGATCGCGCGCAAGGTCCTCAACGCAATTCCGGGGTTGAAATCGCCCGGCTCCGGTCGGTTCTATTATCCGCGGCGCGGCTACGGCCAGATCAGTGAAGCGTACCTGGCGGCTGCGCGTGCCTCCGGCGCCCTCGTGCATCTGGGGACCCCTGTCACAGCCATCGAATGGCGTGCCGGCCGCGCCGTGGCCGTGCGGGCGTCCTCAGCTCGGGGAGAATTTCGCGTGGAGACCCAACAGATCCTCTCGACGATCCCCTTGCCGGCGCTCGTGCGCGCGCTCGATCCGCCGCCGCCGGACCCGGTTCTTGAGGCGGCCGGCGCGCTCGACTACCGGGCCATGATTCTCGTCTATCTGGTGTTGGCCGCGGACCGGTTCACCGACTACGACGCGCACTACTTCCCGGAGCCGGACGTGCCCATCACGCGCTTGTCGGAGCCCAAGAACTACTCGCTGGCGGAGGCGCCCGGCACAACCGTGCTATGTGCTGAACTGCCCTGCCGGACTTCCGACCCGGTCTGGAGCGCCTCCGAAGAGGAGCTCGGCCGGCTTGTGCTGGAGGCGCTGGCGCGCGCGGAGATCCCCGTGCGCGCGCCGTTGCGAAGCGTCTTGGTGCGGCGGCTCGGACAGGCCTACCCGATCTACCGGCGCGGCTGGCGCGCGCCGTTCGACCGGATCGATGAGTTCCTCGGCTCCATCGAGGGCCTGATCACGTTCGGCCGTCAAGGGCTGTTCGCTCACGACAACACGCATCACGCCCTCGCCATGGCCTACGCCGCCGCCGACTGCCTCGGCGATGACGGCGCGTTCGACCGCGCCCGCTGGGCGGCCTGTCGGCTCGAGTTCCAGTCTCACGTCGTCGAGGATTGAAGCGCCGACTCCGGCTAAGATGGGGGGTTATGCCCCGCACACGCACGCCGGTGATGGCCGGTAACTGGAAGATGTACAAGACGCCCGCCGAAACCGTTGCCTTTTTCGACGAGTTTCTTCCGCTCGTGGCGGGCGTCGACCACTGTCGGATCGTCATCTGTCCGCCGTTCGTCAACCTGGCCGCTGCCGTCCAGGCTGCCGGCGCTAGCGGCGTGGAGATCGGCGGCCAGGACCTGTTCTGGGAGCGGGAAGGCGCCTACACGGGCGAGGTCTCCGGTCAGATGCTGGCCGCGGTGGGCTGCCGCTGGGTGATCGTCGGCCACAGCGAGCGCCGGCAGTATTTCGGCGAGACGGACGCCTCCGTGCTCCGGAAGACCGCCGCCGCGCTTCGGGCAGGCCTGACGCCGATCGTCTGCGTGGGCGAGCTCGCCGAGGAGCGGGATTCGGGCCGGACCGAAGCGGTCCTGGCCCGCCAGTTCCGCGACGGGATTGCGGGCCTCGATCCCGAAGAATTTGCGCGGATTGTGATTGCCTACGAACCGGTCTGGGCGATCGGCACAGGCAAGACCGCCACGCCGGAGATGGCGGCCGAGGCCCACGCCTTCCTGCGCGCCGAGGCATGCGCCCGTTATGGCGAGGCGGCGGGCGCGGCGCTCCGAATTCTCTACGGCGGAAGCGTGAAGCCGTCCAACATCGAAGGCCTGATGGCCGAGGAGGAGATCGACGGCGCCCTGGTGGGCGGCGCCAGCCTCGAGCCGGCCTCCTTTGCCGCCATCATCCGCCACGCCAAAATCGGGGACAGTACACTCAATTCCCAATTTCCGCAGCCCGCCGCCCCTTCGAGCGAGAAAAGAAATTAGGGATTGAGTGTACTGTCCCCAATTTTCTGATGGGCCGGATCCGCATCCTTCCCGACGCCGTCGCCAACAAGATCGCCGCCGGCGAGGTGGTGGAGCGGCCCGCTTCGGTGGTCAAGGAGCTTCTGGAGAACTCGCTCGACGCCGGCGCCCGCAGCATCCGCATCGAAGTGGAACAGGGCGGCCGCCGGCTCATCCGCATCGTCGACGACGGCTGCGGCATGATGCGCGACGATGCGATGCTGGCGTTTGAACGCCACGCCACCAGCAAGCTGGCCGACGTCCGCGACCTGCTCGCCATCTCCACGCTCGGCTTCCGCGGCGAGGCGCTGCCCTCGATCGCCGCCGTCTCGCGTCTGGAACTGATCACCAAGACGGCCGGCGAGCCGGTCGGCACTCGGGTCGAGATCGCCGGCGGCAAGCTTTTGGGTTGCGACGACGTCGCCGCAGCGGTGGGAACCGCCATCTCGGTCCGCGACCTGTTCTACAACGTCCCGGCGCGCAAGAAGTTCCTGCGCTCGGAGCAGACCGAGCTGGCGCACATCGCCTCGCTTGTCACCCATCACGCGCTGGCGCACCCGGAGGTGAGCTTCGAGCTGCGCCACGAGGGCAGGCCGCTGCTTGAGACGCCCGCCGTAGCCACCCCGGGCGAACGCGCCTTTCAAATCTTCGGCAGTCAGACCTTCTCGGCGCTGATGGAGCTGGCCGAACGCACGGCGACGCTTGAAGCTCCCGCCGCCGAAGGACAGGACCGCGGGCGGCGCAGCTATCGGCTCAAGGGCTTCCTCAGCCGCCCGGAGTTGTACAAGCTCAACCGCAACTCCCTCTACATCTTTGTCAACCGGCGCCCCGTGCGCGATCGGTTGATCCTGCACGCCGTCGTCGCCGCTTATCGCAATATCCTCCCCGCGGGCGCCTATCCCGTGGCTCTGCTCTTCCTCGAGTGTGACTTCGAGGAGGTGGACGTCAACGTCCATCCGTCAAAGACCGAGGTTCGCTTCCGCCATGCCGGCTTCGTGCACGACTTCATCCGCGATGCCCTCCGGGCGCAACTGACCGCTTCCCGCCCGGTCTCGAGCGTCCCCGCGGCCGTCTTCCAGCCCGCTCAGCCCGCCGCCGAGCTGCCGTTTTCCGACTTCACGCAGGCGATCGAAAACGACCGGTCAGCCGAGGAGCTGACGGCCCCGGCCGGCGAGGAGACGCCGGAGATCACGCTGCGCTCGCCCGCCGGTCCCGCGCCGCGGCTCGATTTCGGTCCCGGCTCAGTTGACCTGAAGGAGACGCCGGACCGCCTTCGGCTGAAGGTGCCCGACACGCACGGCCCGTTGCCCGAGGGCGCCTGGCAGCCGGAGGCTCCCAACTTATCGGCACTGAAACAACTTCGTCCGCTCGGCCAGCTCCACCACAGCTTCATCGTGGCCGCGGGCGCCGACGGTCTTTGGATCATCGACCAGCACGTCGCGCACGAGCGCATTCTGTTCGAGCGCCTCCTTCGCGAGCGGGCCGGCGCGGGCGTCGAGCGGCAGCAACTGCTGCTGCCCATCGTGCTGGAATTGACGCCGGCGCAGATGGCCGACTTCGAGCGCATCGCCTCGGAGCTTGCCGCCTCGGGCTTCGACATCGAGCCGTTCGGCGCCAGGGCGCTGGCAGTGAAAGCGGCGCCGGCGGCGTTGTCTGCCGCCGATCTCGAAAAGGTCCTCTACGAGATTCTTGAGATCGCCGAGAGCGAGTTGCGCCGGCTTTCCGTGGAGGAGCTGCGCCTCGCTGTTGCGGCCTCCGTCGCCTGCCGCGCCGCCATCAAGAGCAATATGCCGCTCGAGCCGGCCAAGATGGAGTGGCTCTTGCGGGCGCTGGCCGACACCGAATGCCCCATGAGCTGCCCCCACGGCCGGCCCATCGCGCTACGCTATGCGACGCGCGACATCCTGAAAAGCTTCCACCGGATCTGACCTTCCTCTTCGGACCTCACCACTCCACGCGACCCACCACGATGTGATGCATCCGCGAGGTGCCGATGTCGGAGAAGCTTCCGCGGCCGATGCCGGAGAAGGTACCGAACACGGCCCGGTTGGTCAGATTGAACACAGAGTTCGGGGCGGCAAACTGCGGCTCTTTGGTCGGGTTATTGCAGTCCCAGCGGATCTGGAAGCGCACGCGCTCGCTCAGGCGGAACCATTTCGAAATCGATAGCTGCGTCCAGCGCAGGCCGGGCGCTTCAAAGGTGTTCCGGCCCAGGTTGCCCGGGGTGAACGGATCCGGGTAGGCGAAGGCATCCCAGTTAAAGTATCGATTTTGCGCGCTGATCGGGAACCGGTGCGGTCCGATCGTCCAGTTCTTGACGACTCCCTGTTGGTGCGGCAGCACGGCATTCGGGCGCCTTACGCCCGGCAGGTAGCGGTGCGGGCTGCCGTCGAAGGTCACCGAGATCGGCGGGCCGCTCTGGAAGGTCTGCGTCCAGGCAAAATCCCAGCCGCCGAACACCCAATCCGACAAGCCGCCGCCGTTCATCCAGCGGCGTCCCTTGCCGAAGGGCAGCTCGGCCGTGAAGACGCTGACAAAGCGGTGGCGAATGTCGTAGTTGGCCCGACCCTTCTCAAGCGCTCGGTTGTACCAGGTGATTCCGGAGGCGCCGCCGTCGGCGTCGGCGTTGTTTAGCGTCTTGCCGAGCTGGTAGAAGGCGTTCAAGGTCACGCCGCTCGAGTAACGCTTCTCGAACCGCAAGGTGCCCATGTGGTGGGTGTTATGGCCGTAGTTGGCGTAGTGTTGGATGCTTCCGAAGTGATTGAACGGTTTGTAGTTCTGGACGGCGGCGAAGATCTGATTCAACACGTTGATGTCGCGCGAGACGTCGAGCCGCACCACATTGATGTCCCAGTTGTTCAGCAAGCCGATGCCGGCCGAGCCCTGATAGAGCGTCTCCATCAGCCAGGTGTTGGAGAGCTGGTATTGAATTCCCGCCGACCACATCTGCACGTAGGGCAGGCGCATATTCGGGTCGTACCAGGAAGCGGGGCGGCCGGCATAGTTGGTCCCCTCGAAAGGCACGCTTCCATCCGGGGCGATGTTGAACCGGAAGCTCGGGGGCCCTTGCGACAAGTAGAACGCGACGCGCGGATCCCCCGGGGGCGGCTGAATCACCGCCGTGGCCAGGTACTCCTCGAAGTTTTGATTCGTTCCGTTGGTGAACAGGTCGACGTGGGTGATGCCGTAGCTGGCGCGAAATACGGCGCGAGGGTGGAAGGTCCAGGCGGCGCCCAGCCGAGGCGCAAAGTTGTTCAGATCACGCTTTGCCAGCAGCCCTTTGCCGTGCACGATCGCGCCTGTGCGGCCGGTCAGCGGATCGCGCGCCGTCGGATCGAACTGTGACTGCTGGCCGTACTTGGTCGAAAACGGCGACTCATAGCTCCAGCGCACGCCGAGCTCGAGCGTCAGATTCCGCGTCGGACGCCAACTGTCCTGCACGTACCAGGCGTGCTGCCACCACCGCGGCAGCCACGTCGCCGCGTTGAAGGTGAAGTCGGCGCGCACCACCGAACCGAGCAGGAAGGCTGCAAAATCGTTACCCGTGTTAGGCCGGAAGGGGAAGTCCGTGGCGCCCACTCGATACCGCCCGGAGGGAAAGGTCTCGGCCAGCGCATTGTAGCGGGTCCGGATCAGCTCGTAGCCGAACTTGAAGGTATGGCGGTTGTGGACCTTGGTGAAGTTCTCCTGGAAGGTGAAGTCCTCGGCGACCTCCAGCCTCCGGCCGCCCGGTCCCAGGCCGTAGAAACGCGACCCGCCGGCGTTCAAGAAATCGGGGAAGGTCAACGGGCTGACGTTGGGAATCCCCAGCTGGCGCGCCCAGTCCTGTCCGTAGGTCTCCGGCGTGGCGGTGAAGAAACGGCGGTTGAAGCCCAGACGCACCTCGTTGATCATCGTCGGGCTGAGGGTATAGGTGTCGGAGATGACGATGTTGTGCTGCTTGATGGGCATCACGTAGACGTTGCCGAACTTGGTGTTGACCTCTTCGCGCAGCGGCCGCACGGGCCGGTCAAGGCTGTGGTGGTCGACCAGCGAGTAGCGCCCGAAGATCTTGTGCACGGCGCTGAACTGGTGATCGATCTTGGCGTCATAGCGCCGGAAATCGTAGGCGCCGAAGGCGGGAATCGTCAGGTTGTTCACCGGGCCGTTGGCCGTGATGGTGCCCGGATCGGTCTGGTCGCGCCAGGGCTTGAGCTCCGTGATGACCTTGCGCGCCACCGGATCGAAGCGCGCCTGGGGGACGCGGTTGCCCGGGAACGGGTCGCGGACCCAGGTGTTGCCCTCCAGACGGGTCGACGCCGGGTCATAGATCGGCAGACCGCGCCCGCCGAAGGAAAAGTCTCCGGCATACATCTCCGGGCTCGGCACCGTGCCGATGAACGTCTCCGAGACCTTCTCCCAATGCTGCTGGAAGCCGAAAAACCAGAAGGTCTTATCTTTTCGGATCGGCCCGGAGGCGGTGGCGCCCCACTCGTGGTAGTGGAAGGAGCCCGTGCGCGGCAACTGTTCCAGGAAGGCGCGGTGAATCAGCTTCCCGTTGGTATAGCGGTCCTCGACGGAGCCGTGGAACTCGTTGGTGCCGCTCTTGAAGACCGCGGTGAACAGGCCGCCGGCGGAATGGCCGAACTCGGCCGGCGTGCCCGTCGTCCACATCTTGAATTCCTGAATGGAGTCGAGCGAGGTGATCATCGTGCGGCGGAAATCGCCCACCTGGCCGACGACGGGCTCCTTGGCGTTGACGCCGTCGAGCGAATAGCCGATCGCCCGTTGACGCTGGCCGACGGCATGCTGGCCGTTGATGTTCGTCATGCCGGGCATGTAGAGCAGGACGCGATGCATGAACTTCTGCATCACCGGCAGGCGGACCACAAGCTTGCTTTCGAGGATCTGCCCGCTGCCGGCCGTTTCGGTCTCAAGCAGCGGCGGCGCGGCTTCGACGCGCACGGATTCGGCCACGCTGCCCAGCTCGAGCTCGACGTCGACTCGAAGCTGCTCATTGATCCTCGCCACGATGCCGCCGCGGACGAACGTCTTGAAGCCCTGCGCTTCCACCGTGAGCTCATAGTTGCCCGAGCGCAGGTTCGGCAGATAATAGGCGCCGACGGAATTCGTCTCGGTTTCGTAGACAAACGACCGGCCGACGTCGACCGCCCGCACCTTGGCGCCCGGAACGACGGCGCCGGTGGCGTCGGTGACGGTGCCGACGAGCGTCGCCGTGCCGGTGGTCTGCGCCAGGCTCGCGGCGGCCAGCCAACCCACCAGCGCGGCGGCAGGTAGAATCCGGTTGGAGATCTTGCCGAACATGATTTTCTTGTCCCCTGGGCGGGATGTTATCACCGGGTTTGCCGCCTGTCAATGGAATTTCATATTTCGCATCGTGGAATACCGCCGCTCGCTAGAGTATCTTTGAGGTCATGGCTCGGAGCGCCCAAACGTCGCCTGTGCCGCCCGTGCGGGTCCTGGTGAAGGCCTTTCAGGTGCTCGAGGCGCTCCACCGCTCCGGCGACGAGGGCGCCAGGCTCGGCGAGCTGAGCGAGGCCGTCCGGTTGCCCAAGCCGACCGTCTACCGCATTCTTCGCACCCTCGAGAGCCTCGGCTACGTTGCCGGCGACGGGGGGCTCTACCGGCTGGATGATCGCCTCAAGGAGCTCGGGCAGCCCTCGCCGGCCAACGCCGTCGCTCGACTGGCTCGACCGGCGATGACGCGGCTGCTTGCCGCCTTCGAGCACACGGTCAACCTCGCCGTCATCGAAGACGACCAGTTGGTCTACAAAAGCATGCTCGAAGGGCTGCGTTCCGTACGCATGCAGTCGGTGCCGGGTTCCTACATCTCGATGACGCGCTCGGCCCTGGGCAAGTGCATCCTGGCCCACCTGCCGCGCGAGCAGGTGGAGCGGGTTGCGCGGCGCGAGCAGTACGCCTCCGGCGCCGGCGACGCCCGCCTGAGGAAATTCCTCGCCGAGCTGGCGCGCATCCGCCGGTTGGGATACGCGATCGACGATCAGGAGGTCGAAAAGGGGCTTCGCTGCGTCGGCTGCGCGATCTTCGACAAGCAGGCCAGGCCGGTGGCCTCCATCAGCGTTTCCGGCAGCAGCAGTCTGCTGACCTTTCCCGAGATGAGGCGGATCGCCGCTCTGATCCGGAAGGAGTGTGGGGAGATCTCAGCCGCCCTGGGCTACGCCCCGTCGCCGGGCTCGCACTCCGAAGGCGGCACCCGGCGGCGGTATACTGGGAGGTAATGCCGCACAGGTAAGCCATGAAGCGCTACAGCAAATTCGTGATCCTTGTCGTCGTTATTATCGGCTCGCTGGTCTGGCTGGCTCTGGGCGGCATCAACGAGTCGAAGACCTATTACAAGACCGTCGCCGAACTCCACGAGATGGGTGACCGCGCGCTGGAGAAGCGACTCCGCGTGGCGGGAGATGTCGAGGAGGGTTCCATCGTCCGCCTGGGCCGCGAGGTCCACTTCGTCCTCCGCCAGAGCGATCTCCGGCTCCGGGTGGTTTACGACGGCGCTGAGCCCTTGCCGGACACCTTCCGCGACGGCGCCCAGGCGCTGGCCGATGGCAAGATGGGCCAGGACGGCGTCTTCCGCGCGAGCAAGATCCAGGCGAAATGCGCCTCCAAGTACGAAGCCAAGCCCGGCTCGGAACCCCTGCGGCGCATTTCCCGGACCATGTAGCCAACGACCATAGCAAAGGGGCTCTGCTTCGATGGAAAATCTGGGCGCTCTTGCAATCCTGCTGGCCTTCACCCTGGCCGTTTACTCGATCGCCGCCTCCCTGGCCGGGAAACTGAAGGGCCGGCCCCATCTGGTTATCAGCGCGGAGCGCGCCGTCTACGCCATCTGGTTCCTGTTGAGCTTTGCCTCGGCGCTGCTCGTCTATGCGCTGCTTACGGACGATTTCCGACTGGCCTATGTGGCCGGACACAGCAACCGCGATCTGCCTGTGCTGTACAAGTTCGCCGCCTGGTGGGGCGGCCAGGAAGGCTCCCTGCTGTTCTGGTCGTGGATCCTGGCCTCGTATGCGGCGGTGGTCGTCTACACCAACCGGCGCCGTTTTCGTGACATGATGCCCTACGTCACCGCCACCTTGATGGTGACGATGGCCTTCTTTCTGCTGCTGATCGGCTTCGTGGTAAGCCCCTTCAAGGTTCTGGCCGTCGGCCGCGAGGTGATCGCCGCCCCGGACGGCCGGGGCTTGAATCCGCTGCTTCAGTACTGGGCGATGGCGCTGCACCCGCCGGCGCTCTATCTCGGCTTCGTGGGCTTCGTCGTGCCTTACGCCTTCGCCATGGGCTCGCTGATTACGCGCCAGCCGGGCGACGCCTGGATCCACACGACGCGTCGCTGGACGCTGGTGACCTGGGGCTTTCAAAGCGCCGGCATTCTGCTCGGCGCCGGCTGGGCCTATGCGGTTCTCGGTTGGGGCGGCTACTGGGGCTGGGACCCCGTGGAGAACGCCTCGCTGCTGCCGTGGCTCACGGCGACGGCCTTCCTGCACTCGGTGATGATGCAGGAGAAGAAAGGGATGATGAAGGTATGGAACATGGTGCTCGTTTCGGCCACGTTCATCCTTTGCATCTTCGGCACCTTCATCACCCGCAGCGGCCTCATCAGCTCCGTGCACTCGTTTGCGCAATCGCCGATCGGCTTTTACTTTGTCGTGTTCCTGGCGCTGCTGGTTGCCGGAACCACCTGGTTGATTCTCAGTCGGCTGGATTATTTGAAAAGCGAATCTCAGCTTGAGAGCGTCCTTTCACGCGAGTCCTCCTTCCTGTTCAACAACTTGATCCTGGTGGCGAGCTGCTTTGCCGTGCTGTGGGGCACGCTGTTTCCGGTCATCTCCGAGGCTTTCACCGGAGAGCAGATCACCGTCGGGCCGCCGTTCTTCAATCGCGTCAACATTCCCATCGGCCTGTTTCTGCTGTTCTTGACCGGCGTGGGGCCGCTGATCGCCTGGCGGAGGAGCTCGCTCGAGAGCCTGCGCCGGGCCTTTCTCTGGCCCGTCATCGGCGGCCTCGTCACCGCCGCGGTCCTCCTGGCCGCGGGCGTGCGCCATTTCTATGCCTTGATGTGCTTTTCGCTTTGCACCTTCGTCGCCTGGACCATCGTGGCGGAGTTCTATCGGGGCGCGCGAGCGATTCGCAACCGGATGGGGTTGAACTGGGCCCGAGCCGTGGTCGAGCTGACCCACCGCAACACGCGCCGTTACGGCGGCTATGTGGTGCACATGGGCATCGTCCTCATGTTCATCGGCTTTGCCGGAGCGGCCTTCAACCGGGACATCACCGAAGAGGTCAAGGTCGGCGACTCGATCCGCCTGGGCGCTTACGAGTTGAAGGTCGCCAAACTGGACGAAGGCCGCAACCCGAACTACTCCTGGCATCACGCCGCGGTGGAGGTCTACCGGGACGGCCGCAAGCTCGACACGCTGCACCCGGAGCGGCGTTTCTATTTCGCCAGCGAGCAGACCACCTCGGAGGTGGCCATTCGCCGCCAACTCAATCACGACCTGTACCTGAACTTCGCCGGCATCTCCGAGCAGACCCAGAACGCCGTCATCCAGGTCTACCTGTTTCCGCTGGTCTCCTGGATCTGGATCGGATCCGCCGTACTGTTTCTCGGCACGATCCTGTGCCTGATCCCGAGCAAGGTCAAGCTCCAGTATGCGCGCACCGAAGTAGTCGGCATGGCCCGCCAACAGGCTCCCGTCCGCCCGTGAGGTCTATCCGGCGCGCTTCGTATTTCGCTAGAATTCCCGAATGATCCTCGCTGTCGCCGCCCTGCTCGTCGTCGGCGCGGTCGTCTTCACTTTGTTCGTGCGCCAGCGGGATCTTCCGGCGCCCGAGCCGGTCTCGCCCGTCGAGCACCTGGAGGAGCGCAAGGCGCGGATCTATGACGGCCTCCGCGACCTGACCTTCGAGTTCCGGGTGGGCAAGCTTTCCGAGGCGGACTATCAGCGCACCAAGGCCGAACTCCAGGCGGAGTTGAGGAGGCTTGAAGCGGAGATCCAAGCCGTCCTTCAGGCGGCCGGGCAGAGGGCGGCCCCGTCAGCCCCGGCGGCGGAAATCCCGGCGACCCAGGAGCCGTTCGGCTGCCCAAGCTGCGGCGCGGTTTTTGAAAGGGCGATGAACTTCTGCGGCGAATGCGGCCAGCCGATGAGGAGAGGCGAGGGCTGATGCGGCGGCTTCTGCTCGTGCTGGCGACCGCCTCGCTCTGGGCCGCCGTGGAAGGGACGGTCGTCAATCGCACCCTGGAGAGGCCCCAGCCGGGGGCCGTCGTCACCCTGTACCGGCTCTCGGGCTCCGGCATGCAGCCGGTTAAAACGGTGAAGACCGACGCCAAAGGCGCCTTCCGCATCGAGGCGCAGGTGGAGGGGCCGCACCTCATCCAGAGCATTTACGGCGGCGTGATCTACAACCGCATGATTCAACCCGGCAGCGCGACGACAGGTTTGACGCTTGAAGTGTTCGACTCGTCGCGCAAGCCGGGGCCGGCGCGCGTGGCGCAGCACATGGTGCTGCTCGAGCCGCTCGGGGGCATGCTCCACGTCAACGAGAGCATCGTGTTCGACAACCCGGGCAAGCTTACCTATAACGACCCGGCTCAAGGCACCCTGCGCGTCTTTTTGCCGGAGACCATTCGGGGTGCACCGCGCGTAGCGATCACCGCCGGGCAGGGCATGCCTGTGGAACGCAACGCCGTGCCCACCCAGGCGCCGAACGTCTACAAAATCGACTTTCCGATCAAACCGGGTGAGACGCGCTTCGACCTGACCTACGTCCTGCCCATGCCCGAATCGAACACGTTCTCCGGCAAGATCCTGCACGGGGGCGGTCCCGTGCGCCTGGTGGCGCCGCGCGGCGTCACCCTGGAGGGCGACGGCCTCCAAATGATCGGCCGGGAGCCGACCACACAGGCGACTGTCTATCAAGTCGCGGGCAAGGAATACGCGGTGCGGATCGAGGGCGCCGGGCGCTTGCTGTCGCCCGAATCCGGCGAAGGGGGGCGCGGCCGCGGCATCCAAACGATCGTGCCTCCGCTCTACGAAGCGCTGGCGCCGGTCCTCGGCCTGGCCTTCTTGATTCTCCTGCTCGGCTTCATCCTGCTCTATCGTCGCGGCGGGGCGGGCGCCGCCCGAGGACGTTGATGGCGACCCTGGCGGCCGACGATCTCTGGAAGTATTACGGTGACTTTCCCGCCCTGCGCGGGGTGAGTTTCTCGGTCTCGGGCGGCGT
>Ga0197142_1003589_pt1 | contig 12942 bp, 10 predicted proteins | sample GBS60_MetaG_FD_148614 | JGI IMG/M metagenome (GOLD analysis project Ga0197142, IMG submission 148614) | Sediment microbial communities from Great Boiling Springs, Gerlach, Nevada, United States - GBS 60_MetaG | ecosystem: Environmental > Aquatic > Thermal springs > Hot (42-90C) > Sediment... | reverse complement strand
TTTATAGATGTATTCTTGATTGGGGAGGCTGAAGAGGCAATTTTAGAGTTCATTCAAGTTTACAAGGAATGGAAAAAATCCAACTCAAACAAAGAAACTCTCTTAAAAGCAGTAAGTGAAATTGAAGGTTTTTATGTTCCCTTTATTGGTAAAAAGATTACAAAAAGAAGATTTGTTAAAAATTTAGAAGATGCAGACTTTCCAACTGCTCCTCCACTACCCTATATGAAAATTGTCCATGACAGGGTATCTATTGAAGTATCCCGAGGTTGTCCTTCAGGTTGTAGATTTTGCCAGGCTGGAGTAATTTATCGTCCCTTAAGATTTCGTTATCCTGAAAAAATTATTGAGATAGCCAAAAAATCTGTAGATAATACAGGATACGAGGAAGTCTCCCTTCTTTCCTTCAGTATAGGCCATTATCCATATCTTAATGAAATACTTGATGCTTTAAATGAACTATTTTCAGGTCAAGGAGTAGCTCTATCACTTCCTTCTATAAGAGCTGATAAAGTCACAAAGGAACTTCTCCAAAAAATTAAATTTGTAAGGAAAACAGGATTTACAATAGCACCAGAAGCAGCTTCAGAGAGATTAAGAGGAGTCTTAAACAAAAATCTTACCAATGAAGATATTAAAAGAGCCTGCGGGCTTCTTTTTGAAGAAGGCTGGCATAATATAAAACTATATTTTATGATAGGACTTCCAACGGAAAAAGATGAAGATATTGAGGAGATATATAATATGGTAAAAGAAATTCTTAAAATTGCAAAGGCTCATACAAAAAAATTTGTAGACATAAATGTTACAATTTCACCTTTTATACCAAAACCGCATACACCCTTTCAGTGGTTTGGTCAAAACTCCTTCGAAGAAATTAAAAGAAAGCTCAATTATATTAAAAATTCCTTTTCAAAAAGTAAAATCCATTACAAGGGACATGACCCTAAAATGAGTATTCTTGAGGCATCTCTTTCAAGGGCAGATGAACAAGTCTGTGAAGTTATATACAATGCATGGAGAGAAGGAGAGAGTTTTTCAGCATGGACAGACTTTTTTAGCTTCGAAAGATGGTTAAAGGCAATGGATAAAACTGGTACAGATTTATTTTCTTATGCTACCCGAAACTACAATGTAGATGATGAATTACCATGGGATTTTATTGATGTTGGAGTAAAAAAGGATTTTTTGAAAAAAGAATACTTAAAAGCTTTTAATAATGATAAAACTAATGACTGTACTGTAAAATGTGATGGATGTGGCATATCAAGTTGTGAATTAAAAAAAGGAAGAACAGAAAAAATTGAAATTCCTCAATCTTTTATAAAAAATTTACAAAGGGAAAATTTAAATTCATATAATCAAACTTTTGTGAGATTTTGTCATACAAAAACAGGGAACATGAAATATTTATCACAACTTGAATTAGGGAATCTGATTACAAGAGTTTTAAGAATGGCAAAAATTCCCTTTGTTCTTACAAAGGGTTTTCATCCTAAACCAGAGATATCCTTTGGTCCCTCTTTACCTGTTGGAATTGAAAGTGAAAAGGAATACTTTGATTTAAAAATATACGGTGAGCTTAAATTGGACTACATTGATAAATTAAACAGAATTTTGCCAGAGGGGCTTAAAATAAAAAATGCTAAAATTATAAGCTCCGATACTCCTTCTTTAAACTCTTTTATTCAAAGATATAAATATTTGATAAAAACAAAAGGGGAAAAACTCTCTCTTTCTCCTGATAGTTTGAAAAATATTCTTATAAAAAGAAATGACAAAAATTATCCAATTACAGAAGTTTTGGAAGAAATTCAGATTTACGATGATCAAATATGTATAATAGTTAAAGATGGACAGATTAAATCAAGAATTTCAGAAATTGTGGAAGCTCTATTTGGTTTTTCATCAAAAAATATAGAAATTAAAAGAATAGAAATGTATGGAGGCGAAGGAGGCTGGATAGAGCCTTGAGTAATGAACTTTTAATAAATGTAACAAAACAGGAATGTCGAGTTGCCCTTCTTGAAGGTGGACAAGTTGTAGAATTTTATATTGAAAGAAAGGGTGATGCAAGTTTTGTTGGCAATATTTATAAGGGTAGAGTAGTCAAGGTACTTAAAGGTATGCAAGCATGCTTTATTGATATAGGACTTGATAAAGCAGCATTTTTGTATATTGATGATATAAGAGGCGGGATAAAGGAGCTTTATCCCTTTTTAGAAGGAGACGAAGAAACAGAATTTATATCTAAGCTTGACTTTAAAGATGCCTCCATAGAAGAGCTTGTCCAACAGGGACAAGAAATTTTAGTTCAGGTTGCAAAGGATCCAATCGGAACAAAAGGAGCAAGAGTTACATCAAGAATAACTTTACCTGGCAGGTATGTTGTTCTTATGCCAGGTATGGAGCATATTGGAGTATCAAGAAAAATAGAGGATGAAGAGAAAAGAAAACTACTCAAAGAACTTGCAACAAAAATAAAGCCAGCAGGTTTTGGACTTATCATGCGAACAGTCAGTGAAGATGCTACAGAAGAAGAAATTCAGCGAGATATTGATTTTCTTTTGCTTCTATGGGATAACATCCAAAAAAAGAAAGATAAACTTCATGCTCCTTCTTTAATTCATAGTGAATTTGACCTTGTCCTAAGAAGCCTCCGTGATTTTATGAATCAAAATGTCGACCGCCTGATAATAGACAACTACAACGAATGGATAAGACTAAAGGAATTTGCACAAATTTATTTCCCCCGAATTGCTGATAAAATTGAACTTTTCGAAGGTGATGAACCCATTTTTGATGCCTTTGGCGTAGAAGTTGATCTTGATCGTTCCCTTGACAGAAAAGTCTGGCTTAAATCAGGTGGATACATTGTAATAGATCAGACAGAGGCTATGACTGTCATTGATGTAAACACCGGTAAATTTGTAGGTAAAGAAAACTTAGAAGACACCATACTCAGAACAAATCTTGAAGCAGTAAAAGAAATAGCCTATCAAATAAGATTGAGAAATCTTGGAGGCATAATTCTAATAGACTTTATTGATATGGAAAAGGATGAAAATAAACAGAAAGTTATAAATGCAATGGCAGAGGCAATGAAAAAGGATAGAGCAAAAACTACCATTTATAATATTACCGAACTTGGCATAGTTCAGATGACAAGAAAAAGAACAAGGGAAAGTCTAGAGCAAATCCTATGTGATAGCTGTCCTTACTGTGAAGGCAAAGGTAGAGTCAAAAGTGCTAAAACTGTTGCCTATGAAGTAATAAGAAAACTTAAATTTATGCCCTTACAAGAGGGAACAGAAATAACAGTTATCCTAAATCCACAGGTAGCTGATTTACTTACTGATGAAGAAAGAGACTCTTTGGAAGAGATTGAAAATAGCAAAAAAATAAGAATAACAATAAAAAAGGATTCTTCATTACACAGAGAAAACTATTCCATATATAAAAATCCCCCATATTTTGAATAAAAAATGGATTTCATTGAATGTAATAAATGCGGAAAATGTAAAGAACTTTGTCCAAGCTATCTTATTTTTCTAAAAGAATCCTTTTCCCCTCGTGGAAGATTTCAATTATCTTTATTACTTAAAGAACAAAAAATCGAAGAAAATGAAAAATTAAGGGAAAGAATATTTAGTTGCCTTCTTTGTGGTGCCTGTGCTGATATTTGCCCACTTCAGATTAATGTGCCCAACTTAGTTTATGAAACAAGAGCTACAATGCAAAAAAAGATACCTGACTATATATTCAAATACTTTTCTCTTTATCCTAATTTTTTCTTTTCAGCTTTACATTTTTTAGGCAATTCAAAAATATTTTCCAATATTTTAAAAAAACAAAAGAAAATTCCAAGCTCCTTTTTAGAAAAATTCTCTGTTATCACAAACAAAAAAAATGATAAAAAATATTTCAGAATTTACAACAAAATAAAACCAAAAGGTAGAGTTGCTATTTTCTTAGGCTGTTCAACTAATTATATGATGCCTTCTTTAACTGAATCTATAATTTCTATTTTATTAAATGAAAATTACGAAGTTATCCTTCCAAAACAAAAATGCTGCGGTGCGCCTCTGCTAAGCGGAGGATTCAAAGAAGAAACTCTAAAAATTGCCAAAGAGAATATTAAAATATATAAATCCTTTAACATAGAGGGAGTTATCACACCATGCCCAACCTGTGCTCATTTTATAGGAGATATTTACAAGGAAATAACAGGAGAAGGTATCAAAGTCCTGCAAATCTCTGATTTAATAGAAAACTTAAATGTAAATCAATCCTTTGAATCAAAAATATTTTTTCACGAATCATGCCACTCTTCAAACTATATAAAAGAAACTGATAAAGTTCTAAACCTTTTAAATAAATTAGGATTTTATAATATCCAAAGAAAACGTGGTTGCTGCGGATTTGGAGGTATTTTTTCTTTTTTATTTGAAAAGGAATCTATGGATATTCTTAAGAAAAAAGTTTTAGAATATGAAAAAGCAGATATGATAATTACATCCTGTCCTAATTGTATTATACAGTTTAAATTTGCAATGAAAAATAAAAACATATTTCATTATCTGGAAATTATAAATAAAATCTTAACAAAAAGAGGAGAAAAAAATGGAAGAACAATCTAACTTTGAAATTATTTTGCCTGACGGTACTATTTATAAAGGCAAGAAAAAAGATAGTACTGTTCAGGGTTATGATCCTGATGGGAAACCCAAAAAAATGAAATTCGAAACAAAATCTTCCTGTGAAAGATGTGGGCAATGTTGTATAAAAGATACTCCTGTATTACTAAAAGAAGACTTACCCCTTCTTATAAGAGGCATTATCTCAGAAAAGGATATTTACACTATCAGGGATGGTGAAGCAGTTCGTTCATTCATCGATGGAGATATATATTTTTCATCAATGGAACTAATAAAAATTCAACCAATAATAGGTACTTCAACATGCCTTTTCTATGACTATGAAGAAGGTTGCACAATATACGAAAACAGACCAACTGTTTGTAAAGAATACGAATGCTGGAGTGAAAATGTATCAATAACAGGATTAGAAAAAAGGAGACTGACAAGATTAGATTTATTTGGTAGCATCGATATTTTGAAAAAAGCAATTGAAAAACATGAGGAAAACTGTTCTTTAAATATTTTTAACGATACTGTCGATAAGTTAAAATCTAAAAAATCTGAAACTATCAAAGAAGAGGAAGAAACTACAGAGAAGGCTGATGAAAATTTTGAAAAAATTGTAGAGATGATTCTCTATGATAACGAAATCAGAAAATGGGCAAAGGATAAGTTAAATATACAGGATGATATATCAAACTTAATTTTTGGTAAAAGGCTTTTTGAATTAGCTCCATTATACGGATTGATAATACAAAAGGAAGGAGATAATTTTATAATCAAATTTATGGAGGGAGAGGAATGAAATTTTTCATTGATACTGCCAATCTTGAAGAGATTAAAAAGGCTTGGGATTTAGGAGTCATTGATGGTGTTACTACAAATCCTTCTCTTCTTGCCAAAGAAGGAAAAGACCCTCTGCGTTTACTTAAAGAAATATGTGAAGTAGTTGAAGGACCTATAAGTGCTGAGGTTCTATCATTAAATTATGAAGAAATGGTAAAGGAAGCCAGAGAACTCAGTAAAATACATAAAAACATAGTTATAAAAATTCCTATGACAGAAGACGGACTAAAAACAGTAAAAAAACTCTCTCAAGAAGGGATTAAAACAAATGTTACTCTGGTTTTTTCACCAACTCAAGCACTTTTAGCTGCTAAGGCTGGAGCAACCTATGTAAGTCCCTTTGTTGGTAGACTCGATGACATAAGTCACTTTGGTATGGAGCTAATTAGAGATATTCAAATAATTTTTGAAAACTACGGATTTGACACAGAAGTTATTGTCGCAAGTATTAGAAATCCTTTACATGTTCTTGAAGCAGCCAGAATAGGTGCTGATATTGCAACTATCCCATACTCAGTAATCAAACAACTCATTAAACATCCTCTTACAGAAATAGGGATAGAAAAATTTCTTAAAGATTGGGAAAAAATTAATAAATAAGAGGAGGTAACAGATGAAAAAAAATAAAAAATTTATTCTATCGGGAATCTTTCTTGTTTTAATCGGAATTACTATTGGATTAATTATTTCATCGAAATTTGATTTTCAGACAAAGGGATACTCAGAAGACTATCAGATTTCAAAGGAATCTCAAGAGACTCTATCAAAAATTGGCAGTGCCATGGCAGAAGTTGTTCAAGCTGTCAGACCCTCTGTTGTAAATATCTATACTACAAAAAAGATTAAAAGACCAAGAATACCCTTCCCCTTTAATGACCCTTTTTTTAGAAGATTCTTTGATGATGAATTTGAAAGATTCTTTGACAGGCAAAGAGAATTTACCCAGACATCTTTAGGTTCAGGTGTAATTGTTGATACTGCTGGCTATATTCTTACAAACTACCATGTTATAAGAGGAGCTGATGAGATTAAGGTAAAACTTTACGACAAAAGAGTATTTGATGGAACAGTAATTGGATTTGATGCAAAAACAGATATAGCAGTTATTAAAATCAAAGCTGATGGTTTAAGAGCGATTAAGTGGGGAGATTCAGATAATTTAAAAGTAGGAGAAACTGTAATCGCAATTGGAAATCCCTATGGACTAAATCTTACAGTGACAAGTGGAATAGTAAGTGCCACAGGAAGAGCAAATGTTGGTATATCCGATTATGAAGATTTTATTCAGACTGATGCAGCAATAAATCCAGGGAACTCTGGTGGACCTCTTGTTAATGTAAGGGGAGAACTTGTAGGAATTAATACTGCAATTTTTAGCACAACTGGTGGATATCAGGGAATAGGATTTGCTATACCAAGCAACATGGCAAAGGTTGTCATGGATAATTTAATAAAGCATAACAAAGTAATTCGTGGATGGCTTGGTGTAACAGTTCAGGATATAGATACTGAAATGGCAAAATCTTTACAAGTGAAAGAACTCAAAGGAGCTGTTATTACTGATGTTCATGAAGGAAGTCCAGCAGAAAAAGCAGGACTTATGCGAAAAGACATTATAATTAGCTTTGACGGAAAGGAAGTTGAAGATTCTGCTCATTTAAGAAATCTTGTTGTTAGTACTCCTCCTGGCAAAACAGTAAAATTAGAAATCATCAGAAATGGAAAAGTATATTCAATCATTGCTACAATTGGTGAACTACCTGCAGAACAGAAAGTTTCTATATCGGATTCTGTTCTTGCAGGGATTCATGTTGAAGAGCTAACAGCAAAATTAAGAGATCAATTAAAAATTCCAAAGAGAATTAACGGAGTTGTGGTAACTTCAATAGACCAAGATTCACCTGCAGAGGGATTGTTGACAAAGGGAGATGTAATTATAGAGATAAACAATCAAAAAATCAACAATGTCAAGGATTTCATTGAAATAGCAGGAAAGGTTAAAAATCAAGCAGTTGTATGGTTTTACAGACAGGGAGTTGTATCATATATTACCCTTACAATTAGATAAAGATTGGAAAAAGGAGTTCAGCATCTTTTGTTTCAAATAAAGCATTAAATTGAAGGTATTGGAAAACTCCCTAAAAACTTTAGCAGGTGCTGACTCCATTTCATTTAAAAGAGTCTTACAAAAATACCAGTTACATCTTGATGGTCTAATATAACGAGGTATTTTACAACCCTTTTCTGTAAGTAGGTAACAAGGTTCTTTTGCTTGAAGATTTCTTTCAGGAATGGGGAAAATTTCCCGTAATGCTAAAATATATATTAAATCATCATATTCATATCTGCTATTTTTATTTAAACAACAAATGCTTGTACAGGAAGAACAAACTTTTTTGGAGTAAAAATCAATAAAGGGATCTATTTTTAAAATACATTCTTTTATTTGCTGAGCTATATTCATAGATTCTTTAAAAGTTTCAGGAAAATTTTTAAAAAGGGCATCTATTCTTTCGACAAGTCTTTTAAATTCTAAAATATTTCCCCATAATAATATTTCTCCCTTATTGATTAACGAAAATCTTTCCATTTAAGATATTATAAAATAATTTGAGTTAAATTGGAGGAATGATTTTGAAGAAAATATTACTTAAAAATGTTAAATGCAAATACTGTAAAAACTCAATAATTATTTTCTTTTATTGAAGAAGGATTGTGCTCTGCTGTAGCGAATGCGGAGCAGAATTTAAAATCTCCCAATATTTAGAGGAGATAGATGAAGAAACATGGGAACTTATCTCCCGTAGAACCTGTGATAGAGCATAGATTAATTTGCCTTTTTCTTTTAAATATCTATAAAATATTGAATGAACTTAACTTTTGATAGATTCCTTGAACTATCTAAAAAATATAATGTTATTCCCATATATACTGAAATTATAGCTGACTTTGATACTCCTGTGGGAGCATTCCTTAAACTTGATAAAAAACCCTCTTTTCTACTTGAAAGCGTTGTAGGAGGAGAAAAATGGGGAAGATACTCAATTATAGGTATTGAACCAGTTGTAACAATTTCATATTATAAAAATCAGATAAACATCCAAAAAAAAGGAAGAAAGGAAACTTTTACAAACATTAATCCTTTCAAATTTTTAAAAGATTTCTTTTATAATTTTCAACCCTACATAGACCCAGAATTACCAAGATTCTTTGGTGGAATGGTAGGATATATCTCTTATGATACAGTAAAAGTTTTTGAAAAAGTTCCAGATACATGCAAAGACTCTATGAATGTAAATCAAATATTTCTTATGATACCCGAAACTTTATTAATCTTTGACAATCTTAAACAGTCCATAAAAATTGTATTTAATGCCTTTGTAGATGGAAATAAAGAAAAAATTTTTAATAAAGCAAGAAAAACGATAAATAAAACAATACAAGCATTCAAATCTCATAAAGATGAAAGATTCAGAAAATATTTTTTAGTTCCAAAAAGCTCTAAAGATTCCTTTTATAATTTTAAGTCAAATTTTACAAAAGATGAATTTATTAAGGCTGTGGAAAAAGCTAAAGAGTATGTAATTTCAGGAGATGTTGTTCAGGTTGTAATATCCCAACGATTTGAAACAGACACTAATTGCCATCCCTTTGATATTTACAGAGCCTTAAGAATTATTAATCCCTCTCCTTATATGTTTTACATTGATACAGATGATATTTTTCTTGTTGGTTCTTCACCAGAAATTCTTGTTAGATTGGAAGATGATAAAATTACCTTAAGACCAATTGCAGGAACACGAAGAAGAGGAAAAACAGAAGAAGATGACTTAGCCCTTGAAAGGGATCTTCTATCCGATGAAAAAGAAAAGGCAGAACATATTATGCTTGTTGATCTTGGAAGAAATGATGTAGGAAGAGTGGCTGAAATTGGTTCTGTATCTGTTACTGAACTAATGACAATTGAAAGATATAGCCAAGTTATGCACATTGTAAGTAACATTGAAGGAAAACTTCGCAAGGGACTTGATATGTTCGATGTTTTTATGTCCTGTTTTCCTGCAGGAACAGTTACAGGTGCACCAAAGGTAAGGGCAATGCAGATAATTGAGGAACTTGAACCAACCTGCAGAGGTCCCTATGCTGGTGCAGTTGGATACTTTGGATTTGGTGGTAATATGGATATGTGTATAGGAATAAGGATGATTACAATAAAGGATAGTACAGTATATGTTCAAGCCGGAGCTGGTATAGTTGCTGACTCAGTCCCTGAAAATGAATACCAAGAAACGATTAATAAAGCCTCGGCAATGTTAAAAGCAGTAAATTTCCTTAATTTTGAGGATGAACAAAAATGATTCTTATAATAGACAACTACGACTCATTCACCTATAATCTTTATCAATATATTGGAGAATTAAAGAAAGATGTGGTAGTTTACAGAAACGACCAGATAACAATAGAAAAAATAGAGGAAATGGGACCTGAAAAAATAATCATTTCTCCGGGTCCATGTACTCCAAAAGAGGCTGGCATATCCTGTGATGTAATAAAATATTTTGCAGGGAAATTACCGATTTTGGGTGTATGTTTAGGACATCAAGCAATTGGTGCAACCTTTGGGGCTAAAATTATACGTTCTCATGAGATAATGCATGGGAAAACATCTCTTATTTACCATGATGGGAAAACAATTTTCAAAGGACTCCCCAATCCCTTTGAAGCAACAAGATATCATTCATTAATTATTGAAAAAGAAAGTCTTCCTGAGTGCTTGACTGTATCTGCATGGACTTCAAATGGTATAATTATGGGTGTAAGGCACAAGGAATATATAATTGAGGGGGTTCAGTTTCATCCAGAAAGCATTCTTACAAAGGTTGGTAAAGATTTATTAAAAAATTTCTTAGAGCTATGATACAAGAAGCCATTTACAGATTAAGTAAGAAAGAAAATTTACCTGAAGAAATTTTAAGAGAGAGCTTTATTGAAATCATTGAGGGAAAAGCTTCAGAAGCACAGATTGCAGGGTTTCTTATGGGACTTGCTATGAAAGGTGAATCAGAAGAAGAGATTCTAACAACAGTAAAACTTTTCAGAGATTACGCAATAAAAATCAAATCTCCTGAGGGAGCCATAGATATTGTTGGAACAGGGGGAGACCGTTCAGGAACCTTCAATGTATCTACTGCAACAACCTTTGTTGTTGCAGGTGCTGGAGTACCTGTGGCAAAGCATGGAAATCGCTCTGCTTCAAGTCAATGTGGAAGTATCGATGTTTTGGAAGAATTAGGAATAAAAGTAGATATGACACCTCAGTGCGCTGAAAGATGCCTTTTTGAATGTGGTTTAACTGTTCTTTTTGCTCCTCTTTATCATCCTGCAATGAAAAGAGTTGTTCCTGTAAGAAAGGAACTTAAAATAAGAACAATCTTTAACATAATTGGTCCCATGCTTAATCCAGCTATGGTCAAAAGACAACTTATTGGTGTTTTTTCAAAGGAGTATATGGAAACAATCGCAAAGGTACTTATGAAATTAGGAGCTGAACAAATAACAGTTGTCCACAGCGAAGAAGGACTTGATGAGATATCTATATCAAGCAAAACTTTTTTAGTAACAGCAAAAGATGGAAATTTATACAGTACTACAATCATGCCTGAAGATTTAGGACTAAAGAGAAGTTCTATTGATAATATAAAAGGTGGAGATAGAAAGGAAAATGCAAAAATAATTATAGATATACTCAAGGGGAAAGAAGGTGCTCCAAGAGATATGGTTTTAATGAACTCTGCAGTCGCATTGCTAACTGCAAATAAGGTAAAGGATTATAAAGAAGGAATAGATGTTGCAACTGAGAGTATTGAAAGTGGCAATGCCTATAAAAAATTAGAAGAACTAAAAAGATTATCCAATTTAAATTAGACTATGGCAGAATTAGGCAAAATAGAGAGATTAAATATCGATGAGTATAAGGGAAAAAGAAAACTCTTTTGTATTACGAATATTTTTATACCTGACGATGAAGATGAAAAATTGAAAAATTTAGTTGAACAGTATTGGCAGGAAGCTAACTTACACATAGAAAAACTTGAAAAATTAGGCTTTGTTACAAAAATATTTGTAGAAACCATATTTATTGAAGGGCAAGAGGCTGTTGATGTAATAAGAGAAACAAATCCCTATCTTTATCCTTTAATTGAAAAAAAAGTTTCGCAAGGTGCTACTGTTGTTGGTATAGAAGACCCAGAAATTTTCGGTGCCTTTATTGATTGGAGCAATTGTTTGAGAATTGTGAAAACTGCATCGGTTTTACAAAAAGTTTTTAACTATTACAACGAAATTTTGCAAAAAAGAATCGTCTTTATTTCAAATAAAATAAATGAAAGTTTACAAGAAGGCGAATGCGCAATTGTTATTTTAAGAGATCAAGAAAGAATGAAACTTTCTTTACCTAAAGATATTGATATTTTCTTGATTGTACCATCTGTTTACGATGATATATTGAAATACTTGAGAGATAAATTTTTATCTTAAATGTCAACCTGAAGTTGCCGATAAATAATGAATTAACATTTTTTTTCATTCTAAAGAGGCTTAATGCCACTGAAGTTTTATTCAGCGCTTAGCGAAAGAACTCTCATTAAACACCCATTGGGTGAAAAAAATTAGAAGATTCTTCCTCCTCGCTTAGGCTCTTTGGGGAGAAAAAAATTATCCTTTTTATAATGGCAATTTTAGGATGAACCTAAAATTGCCGATACAGAATAAAAGCAATATAATATTTATGCAGTCATTCCGAGGGGTTCAATACCCCGAGGAATCTCTCATTAAAGAATCTATCTGGTGAAAAAGGAAGAGATTCCTCAGTCGCTTAAGCTCCTTCGGAATGACAAAATCAGTGTTTTTCTATCGGCAATTTTAGGGATGAAAGGTAATGTCAATATTTCTGTGTAAATTCATAAACAGGTATTCTCCCCCATTGATCATTTAAATAACTTATTACTGCAAATACAATCCTTTCTATACTTTCTGTATTGTTAAAACAACTCATTGTCTTTGTCCTTCGTCTTACTTCCCTGAATGCCCTCTCTATTATGTTCGTAGTTCTTAATTTCTTCCATAATGCTTGAGGCAACATTTCTCATCTTATGTGCCCAGCACCTCTGCCTCCCTACAAGAGGAAATACCATATCCACTGCCTTTTCTAATCCCCTGTTACCATCTGTTACTATCAAACTTAATTTATCATCGCTCAATCCCCTTATTTGTAAATTTTGCAAAAATCCTGTCCATTTGTTTTCACTTTCTGTATCTACAACCCTGAAGTCTATTATCTTTCTTATACCATGAAGAGTAATCCCATAAGCTACTAACACTGCTTTCCTTTTACTGCCTATCCCTCTTTTTACCTTAAGAATTATCGCATCTAAAAATAGATAAAGATATTTCTCTG
>Ga0197142_1003588_pt1 | contig 12947 bp, 12 predicted proteins | sample GBS60_MetaG_FD_148614 | JGI IMG/M metagenome (GOLD analysis project Ga0197142, IMG submission 148614) | Sediment microbial communities from Great Boiling Springs, Gerlach, Nevada, United States - GBS 60_MetaG | ecosystem: Environmental > Aquatic > Thermal springs > Hot (42-90C) > Sediment... | reverse complement strand
CGCCAGGAGCAGCAGCGGGCCCCCGCCGCCCGCTCCCAGGTGGCGTGATCCGGGCCGGAGGGGCAGGGGCGGCAGGGGAGACCCGGGGCCGGTGAAGGGGAAGACCGGCAACGGGAAGGGAATGGCAGGGAGCGGGAGGGAGGAGGCTCACCCCCCGCGGGTCTGGGGCGCTCCCGGAAGGACCTGGCCCCCGGATCCGGATTACCGTTCCGGCCCCGGAAGTCCTGGCATTCCTCCTGCATTCCGGGGAAGCAGGGAAGGCTGGGCCACCGGGCGGTGCTTCCGTGGGATCCCGGACCCCGGGGCGCCTGGGCGAAGAGGGGAAGCCCTGGAATGGCCGGAGCCCCCGGATGCCGGGACCGGGAACCGCTGAAACCGGTTCCGGGGCGGTAATCCGGCCTGGAGACGACCGGAAAACCCTGGACCGCCGGCCCGGGAGGCATGCGGCCTCCGGCAGCAGCTTCCCCCAGGCCCGGCAGATCCTGCCCAGGAGGAATCCCATGAGCTGGGATCCCATGAGCGAACCCACCATCGAACTCCTGGCCCGCAGCCTCAGCCTGCGGAGCCGCCGCCAGGAGGTCATCGCCGGCAACATCGCCAATCTGGACACCCCGGGATACACCGCCCGGGAGCTCCCCTTCCGGGAGGTGCTCAGGGCGCAGCTTGAGGGCCGGGGGCCCGTGCGCCTGGTGAGCACCCACCCCGCCCACCTGAAGCCGAAGCCGCCTGCGGGGGAGGTGGAGGACCGGGGGGAGCCCGTGGATCTGGACCAGGAAATGGTGCGCCTGAGCGAAAACGCCTTTAACTTCCAGGCTGCGGTGCAGTTCCTGAACCGCAAGCTGGAGGGCCTGCGCACCGTCCTTGAAGGAGGCAAGCCATGACCCTGCTGGACAGTCTCGAGATCAGCGCCGCGGGCCTGAGCGCCCAGCGCCAGCGCCTGAACGTCATCGCCGAAAACCTGGCCAACCTCCATACCACCCGCACCCCGGAAGGCGGCCCCTACCGGAAAAAATACGTCCTCCTGGAGACCCGGCCGCCGGAGAACTTCGCCGGGGTGCTCTCCGAGGCCGAATCCGTGGCGGTGGCCGGGGTGGCGGAGAGCACCGAGGGATTTCGGCCCGAATACGACCCCACCCACCCGGATGCCGACGAACAGGGCATGGTGCTGTGGCCCAACGTCAATCCGGTGACGGAGATGGTGAGCCTGACCCTGGCCTCCCGGGCCTTCGAGGCCAATGTGGCGGTTCTCAGAACCGCCCGGGCCCTCCTGCAGAAGTCCCTGGAGATCGGCCGTTAGCCCGGCGGGCGTGGGGCGGGGGACGGGGGAACGGAAGGAAAGGCGGCCGCCCGGGGGGAAAACCCTCGGGCGCCTGGGACCGGAAGGGCGGAAAAACCCACCGGGTCTTCCCGCCCTCACAGGCAGGCCCGACCCCGGAGGCGGCCCGTTCCGGGGCCTTCTGTGGCGGCCGCCCGGGAGGGGAGGAAGGGTGCGGGGATTCATTCCCGGCCACCGGCTCAGTCCTCCCGGGCCCGGGGCCGGGAAGGGGAAGCTGAGGTGGCGAAGGCCCCCGGGAACAAGGAGAGAAGCCGGGACGGTGCAGGAAGGGGGGCCGGGATGTAACCCCGAGCCCGGCTCTTCCCCTCCGGAAGCGGGTGCGGGGCTGGCAGGGACGGGGCAGTCTCTCAGGCCAGGCACCGGCGGGGCGTCAGCGATCCGGGGCGGGACAGAGCCGGAAGCCCGGGTCTGGCCCGGCCCATAGCACGGCTTCAGAAGGAGGTGGTCATGAAAATCCTGCCTGACCGCGGGCTGAATAATTTTCCTCCCGGGCCCCCGGTGGCCCCGCAGCGCACCCCGGCGGGGGAGTTCCGGCGCCTGCTGGCGGAGGTGCGCAGCCGGCAACAGGAGGCGGACCAGGCCATCCGCCAGTCCCTCCTGGGGGAAAAGGATGTGCACGAGGTGATGCTCTCCCTGGAGCGGGCCTCCCTGGGGGTCAAGGTGCTGGTCCAGGTGCGGAACAAGCTCCTCCAGGCCTATGAAGAAGTCAGTCGCATGTCCCTTTAGGCACTGAGCCATGAAGGCCCTCACCCCCTACCTGGAACAGCTCAGGGAGCGCCTCGGGGCCCTCTCCCCCACCCAACGGCTCCTGGCCGGGGCCGGGGCCGGGGCCGCACTCCTCGCCCTCCTCTTGCTTCTGCTGCTGAGCGGGCCCCAGGAGTACGGGGTGCTTTTCGCCAACCTCTCCCAGGAGGACGCCGCCACCATCATCAGCAGGCTCAAAGCAAAGAAGATCCCCTACCGGCTGGAGGCCGGAGGCACCTCCATCCTGGTCCCCCGCTCTGAGGTCTATGAGCTCCGGCTGCTGTTGGCCGGGGAGGGCCTCCCCAAGGGCGGCGGCGTCGGCTTTGAGATCTTCGACCGTCAGAACCTGGGGGTGACGGATTTCGTCCAGCGCCTCAACTACCAGCGGGCCCTCCAGGGGGAGCTGGCCCGCACCCTGACCGGCATCCCGGAGATTGCCGAGGCCCGGGTGCACATCGTCACCCCCAAGGAATCCCTCTTCCTGGAGGACCAGCAGAAGGCCAGCGCCTCGGTGGCGGTGAAGCTGCGTCCCGGCCGCCGCCTCAGCCCCCAGCAGATCGACGGCATTGTGCACCTGGTGGCCAGCGCCGTGCCCGGCCTCAACGCCGGCCAGGTGACGGTGGTGGATCTGGACGGCCGCATCCTGAGCAAACCCCCGGACCCCCTCACCCCCGGGGGCCTGAGCAGCGCCCAGATGAATTTCCAGCGCCAGGTGGAGGAGGGCTACGAGCGCAAGCTCCAGTCCCTCTTCGACCAGCTGGTGGGCCCCCAGAAGTCCGTCATCCGGGTGACCGCGGAGCTGGATTTCCAGAAGATTGATATCCGGGAGGAGACCTTCAGCCCCAACCGGGACCTGGTGCGCAGCGAGCAGAAGACCCTGGAGCGTTCCAGCCGGAACGCCGAGGGCGGGAATCCGGAAGCCCGTCTCGACCTCAACCGGGGCACCGTCACCGCGCCGCCGCCGGGGAAGGGACCGCCCCCCCTCACCGCGCCGGCCCCCTCCCGGCCTGCCGGGGGCGCCACCAGCGAGCGGCAGAGCGAGGTGCGCAACTACGAGCTGAACCGGGTGCTGCGCCAGGTGGTGGACCAGCCGGGCAAGATCAAGCGCCTGTCCCTGGCGGTGGTGGTGGACGGCACCTACCCGGAGAAGACCAGAGCCTTCACCCCCCGGGCCCCGGAGGAGCTGCGCCAGTTCGCCAATCTGGCCAAAAAGGCGGTGGGCTTCGACCCCGAGCGGGGCGACCAGATGGAGATCACCTGCGCGCCCTTGGCACCCCAGGTGCCGGAAGGCGTGGCGGCCAGCGCCGCCCCCGGCTTGCAGGAGGGCTGGGGCATCTCCTGGAAGGTGGGCCTCTTCATTCTCCTTATCCTTTTCGGCCTGATGGTGCTCCTGCACCGGAAACGCAGGGGGGCCCGGCCGCCCCTGCTGGAGGCCCCCCGGCCCGCCCCCCTCCCCGGGACTCCCGAGAGCGCCGCAGAACTGTCGTCCCAGCCCCCACCTTCCGGGCTTCTGACCGGGGGCCCGCCGGGTGTGGCCCTGCCGGACGCGGTGGAGGGCCAGGAGAGGGTGGCCCAGCTGGTGGCCGCCTATCCGGAGCGGGCGGTGGAGGTCCTGCGGCTCTGGCTCCAGGAGCGGTAGGCCGTTGGGGAGAAGACCCACCGGCAACGCAAACCGGGGCCGGGATCCATGGGGTGCCACGGGCATCCAGCAGAGGCGGGGACGGGGCGGGGAAGGGCCAGGAGGGGAGAGGCTGAGGCACCCTGGCCGCTGCGCCGGGACCGGGTCGGGCCAAGAGGTGCGGACGGGGAAGGATATCCCCGAGAAGAGATCCATTGTCCTCGAAGGCTGAACCCCTTCCGGGGGTGCAAGCCGGGAGCCGGGAGGGGATCCCCACTCCTATCCCGGTCATCCGGACAGGGACCCGCCGGGCAGGGCAGGCGGCGGATGTCCTCCGTGGAAGCCAGCCGGGCCCCAACGGCCCTGAGTGCTTTTCCTGGGTCAAAAAGAGGACTTTCCTGAGGAGAGGCGATGGCCAAGGCGGAAAAACTGAGCGGCGTGGACAAGGCGGTGCTGGTGCTCCTCAGCCTGGGGGAGGAGCGGGCCGGAGAGATCCTGAAGCGCCTGGATGACAGAGAGATCCAGCTCTTGGGGCAGCGCATCTCCCGGCTGGAGGTGGTCTCCACCAAGCAGATGGCGGCTATCCTGGAGGAGTTCCGCCAGCGCATGGAAAACCCGGAGGCCATCGTGGTGAAGGGGGACCAGTTCTTCAAGAACACCATCGCCCGCACCTTGGACGGCCGCCGTCAGGAGATGCTCCTGGAGAAGCTGGATCTGGAACAGAGTCCGGAATTCTTTGTGAAGATCAAAAAACTGGACCCCCGCACGGTGGCCTCCTTCCTGCGCAACGAACACCCGCAGACCATCGCCCTGGTGCTGGCGCATCTGGACCGGAGCCAGGCCGCCGGGGTGCTGGCCCAGTTCCCGGAGGCCCTGCAGACGGAGGTGGTGCAGCGCATCGCCCGTCTGGACCAGGTCTCCCCGGCCATCCTGGAGGAGATTGACGCCGCCCTGCGGGAGGAGATCGCCCTGGTGGAGGAGGTGGGGGGCCGGCTGGTGGGCGGGGCCCAGTCGGTGGCGGAGATCCTCAATCAGATGGAGCGCACCCAGGAGGCCGCCATCCTCAAGAAGCTGGAGGAGGAGGACCTGGCGGATCTGGCCGAGGAGATCCGGCGCTTCCTCTTCACCTTTGAGGATCTTTTGCATGTGGAGGACCGGGGCATCATGACCCTCCTCAAGGAGGTGGGCACCCAGGATCTGGCCCTGGCCCTCAAGGCGGCCTCCGACGAACTGAAGGCCAAGTTCTTCCGCAACATGTCCAGCCGGGCCTCGGAGATGCTCCAGGAGGAGCTGGAGATCATGGGGCCGGTGCGGCTCCGGGATGTGGAGGCGGCCCAGCAGAAGATCATCCAGATCGCCAAGCGCCTGGAGGCGGAAGGGCAGCTGGTGCTCTCCAGCAAGGGAGGAGAGGATGTCTTCATTTAAGATCCTGCGCACGCCGCCGGCCAATCTTACGGAATTCCGCCTCCCGGGGCTGGCGGAGGAGAGGGGGGCGCCGGCGGACCCCCAGGGGTTTTTCGAGCCGGACTTCAGCGAGCCCCTGCCTCCGCCCACCCAGCCGGCGGATCTGATGGCGGAGGCCCGGCGGATCCTGGCAGAGGCGGAGGCCCGGCGGCAGCACCTGGAGCGGCTGGCTTACGAGGAGGGGTTCCGTCAGGGGCATCGGGACGGGCAGGAGGTGGGGCTCAAGGGTCTCAAGGAGGTCACCGGACGGCTGGCCCAGGTCCTCACGGAACTGACCACCCTTTGGGAACGGCTCTTCCGGGAGCGGGAGGAGGAGATGGTGCGCCTGGCCCTGGTGGTGGCCCGTCAGGTGGCGGGCCATGCCCTGAAGACCGACCCTGCCCTGCTCCGGACCCTGGTGGAGCAGGGCTTTCAGGCTCTGAACCACCGGGAAAGCCTGAAGCTGTATCTGCATCCCGACGATCTGGAGGCCCTGGCCGCGGCCGGGGAGGACACCTGGCCGCCGGAGGTGGAGGTGGCCGCGGACCGCACCGTGACCCCCGGGGGGTTCCGGCTGGAAACGGCCCTGGGGGAGGTGGACGGCACCCTGGAGACCCGCTGGGAGCGGGTGGCCCGGGCGGTGACCCGGGTCCTGGAGAAGGGAGATGAGGCCTGAGGGACTGGATTGGGAGGACCTCTGCCGGCGGGCGGCCCAAGCGGACCCTTTGGCCCGGGTGGGGCGGCTCCAGGAGCTGGTGGGCCTGGTGCTGCGGAGCCGGGGCCCGGAATGCGCCGTGGGCTCCCTCTGCCGGGTGGCACCGCCGCCGCCGGCGGCGCCCTTCTTCGCCGAGGTGGTGGGCTTCCAAAGGGAGCAGGTGCTCCTCATGCCCTACGGCGAGGCTCGGGGGGTCCGGCCCCGGACCCCCGTCATCCTGGAGGACCGCCAGGCCCAGGCGCAGGTGGGGCCGGGGTTGTTGGGCCGGGTCCTGGACGGCCTGGGGGAACCCCTGGACGGGCGGGGGCCCTTGCGCCAGGTGCCGGACAGCTATCCCCTGTATGCCCCTTGCCCCAACCCCTGCCTGCGGGAGCCCATCCGCCAGCCCCTGGATGTGGGCCTCCGGGCCGTCAACGGCCTCCTCACCCTGGGAAAGGGCCAGCGGGTGGGCATCTTCGCCGGCTCCGGGGTGGGGAAGAGCACCCTGTTGGGCATGATGGCCCGTTTCACCGCCTCGGAGGTGAACGTCATCGGCCTCATCGGCGAGCGGGGCCGGGAGGTGAAGGATTTCCTGGAGGACAGTCTGGGGCCGGAAGGGCTGGCCCGGTCCGTGGTGGTGGCGGCCACCTCCGACACCCCGCCCCTGGTGCGCCTGCGGGCGGCGTATCTGGCCACCGCCATCGCCGAGTATTTCCGGGATCAGGGGAAGGATGTCCTCCTGCTGATGGATTCCCTCACCCGCTTTGCCATGGCGGCCCGGGAGATCGGTCTGGCGGTGGGGGAGCCGCCCACGGCCCGGGGCTATACGCCTTCAGTCTTCGCCCGCCTGCCGGGGCTTCTGGAGCGGGCCGGCACCTGCCAGGGCCGGGGGAGCATCACCGGCATCTACACCGTCCTGGTGGAGGGGGACGACCTGCTGGAGCCCATCGCCGACGCCTGCCGGGCCATCCTGGACGGCCATCTGGTGCTCTCCCGGGAGCTGGCCGACCGGGGGCACTTTCCGGCCATTGATCTTTTGGGGAGCCTCAGCCGTCTCATGCCCCAGATCACCGATGCCGAGCACCGGCGGCTCCGGGAGCAGGCGGTGCAGGTCCTGGCCACCTACCGCCGGGCGGAGGATCTCATCAACATCAACGCCTATGTGCGGGGCACCAACCCGGAGATTGACTTCGCCCTGGAGAAAATCGCCCCCCTGACCCGCTACCTGAGGCAGGACATCCACGAGGCCGCCCCCCTGGAACAGGCCTTGGCGGAGCTGCGGGAGATCTTCGCGACATGAAGGGCCGCTTCCGCTTTCCCCTGGCCACGGTGCTCCAGGTGGCCCGTCTGAGGGAGGAGGCGGCCCGCCTGCGCCTGGCCCAGGCCCTGGCCCGGGCCGCCCTGAGCCGCCGGGCCGTGGAGGAGACCCAAAGGCTGCTGGCCCGGCGGCTGGCGGAGATGGGGGAGGACGCCCCCCTCGGCCGGCCCCCGGAGGAGTTTCTGTTGCGTCTGCGCCATCTGGAGCAGCTGAACGCCGCCATGGCCGGCTGGCGGGACCGGCTGGCCCAGGAAGAGGCCGAGGCGGAGAAGGAGCGCCACCACCTCTTGAGCCGCCACCGGGAGCGCCGCCTCCTGGAGCGCCTGGAAGAGAAGGCCCGGGCCCGCTTCCGCCGGGAACTGCTGAAATACCTGGAGCGGGAGACTGAAGCCACCGTCCTCTGCCGCTTCCCGTTATGGCAAAGGGAGGATGAGGGCTAGACCGGCAAGGGACCGGCACCCGGTTTTCGGCGGAGGGACTGGGGCCCTCGGGCCGGGGAGAGGACAAAGGGGCCCGGAGGTCAGGGTCATTCCGGTCCGTGACCACCATGCAAAGGAGGAAGGCGAGATGAAGGCGGAAAAGCGCCTCCCGCTCACCGGCACACTGGTGGGCAGCCTGGCTTTTTCTCTCCTGCTGGCCAAGATCGCCCTTACCCTGGTCCAGCTGCACCCGGCAAGGTTCTGGCCTCTGAGCGGTCCCCGGGTCAGCGAGGCGGCCACCCCGGCGGAGGCCCGCCTCCCGGAGGGGGGCTCCCTGCCCCGGTTATGGTCGCTCCTCCATCAGGAACGCCAGTCCCTCTCCGCCCGGGAAGCGGCCCTGGCCCTGAAGGAGGAACAGCTGCGCCAGGTGCGCCTGGAGGTGGAGCAGCGCCTCCAGGAGCTCCAGAGCCTCCAGGCCCGCATCCTGGAGGCCATCGAGGAGGAGAAGCGCATCAAGGGGGAGAACCAGCGCCATCTGGCGGCCACCCTGGAGGCCATGCCCCCGGACAAGGCCGGCAAACTCCTGGAGAAGATGGAGGAGGAGGTGGCGGTGCAGCTCCTCCGCCGCCTCAAGGGCAAGGAGGCCGGGGCCATCCTCACCGCCCTGGCCCCGGACAAGGCGGCCCGCCTCAGTCAGCGCCTGCTCCAGTGAGACCCTGGGCAACCTCCGGCCTTGGGGGCAGCGGGAGGGAAAGGGCCGGGGTCCCGGTGGCCAGGGCCTGACCCGTGGCGGAACGAGGGAAAACCAGAAGCCGCGCCCCCTTCACGGATGGAGGGGGCACCCTGGGGGAGCGGGGTTCCGGCTCCTGCCCGGAAGGCCGCCTCTGCCGCCGGAATGCGGCGGTATCCTCATGGAGCGGGTCTTGGCGCCAGGGGCTCCGGTGCCGGGGATCGGCCCTTCCGCCAGGAAGCGGGATCTTTGCCCTGCCGGGGCCCTTTTCATGCGGGGCTTGGGGACGCTGATGGCCTGGGGAGGGGCGGGGAAAAGCCCCTCATGACCCGGTTTTCCCCTTGATTATCATCCCGGGGTTTTTATGATAAAATTTGTGTGAAAGTCTTTGCTTTGTTATGATGTGACCATTGTGTTCACCCTGAGCACCTTCAGCCTGGAAGTCCCCACCACCGCCGGGACGGACATTGTGGATCTCACCGGCCGGGTCAGTGACGAGGTGCGCCGCACCGGCATCGCCGAGGGGCTCCTCACCCTGTTTATCGCCGGCTCCACGGCGGCCCTGACCACCATTGAGTACGAGCCCGGGGTGGTGAATGATCTCAGGCGGGCCATTGAACGCCTCTTCCCCCAGGACATCCCGTATGAGCATGACCGCCGCTGGGGGGATGGCAACGGCTATTCCCATGTGCGGGCCGCCTTCCTGAAGCCCTCCCTCACCGTGCCGGTGCACCAGGGCCGCCTGCAGTTGGGCACCTGGCAGCAGATCGTCCTGTGCGACTTCGACAACCGGCCCCGCACCCGCCGGATCATGGGGCAGGTGATGGGACTCCAGGCCTGACGCCCCGACCGTGAAACCCCCCACCTACTCCCCCGGCAAATCCGTCAGTGAGCAGCTCACCTTCGAGGACAACGCGGTGGCCCAGGCCCTCTTCGGCGAGCATGGGGGTCATCTGCGCCTCATCGGCCGCTGCCTGGGGGCCCGGCTGACCTCCCGGGGCGGCCAGGTGACCCTGGAAGGCCCGGAGGCGGCGGTACATCTGGCCCGCCGGGTCCTCACCGAGCTCAAGGGGGTGGTAGAGGCGGGCTATGATCTCAAACCCCAGGATGTGCAACACGCAGTGAAAATCCTCCAGGAAAAGGCCAACGCCTCCATTCGGGACATCTTTCTGGACACGGTCTTCGTCTCCGCCACCAAGCGCCGGATCACCCCCAAAAGCCTCACCCAGAAGCGCTATATCGAGGCCATCCGCAGCCACGACATCGTCTTCGGGGTGGGGCCGGCGGGCACCGGCAAGACCTACCTGGCCATGGCCATGGCAGTGGCCGCCCTCCTGAACCATGAGTGCATCCGCATCGTCCTGGCCCGGCCGGCGGTGGAGGCGGGGGAAAAGCTGGGCTTCCTCCCCGGCGACCTCTATGAGAAGGTCAATCCCTATCTCCGGCCGCTGTACGACGCCCTGCATGACATGATGGACTTTGACAAGGCCACCCGGCTGGTGCAACGGGGGGTCATCGAGGTGGCACCCCTGGCCTTCATGCGGGGTCGCACCCTGAACGACTCCTTCGTCATCCTGGACGAAGCCCAGAACACCACCTCGGAGCAGATGCTCATGTTCCTCACCCGTCTGGGGTACGGCTCCAAGGCGGTGATCACCGGGGACATCACCCAGGTGGACCTGCCCCACGGCGTGCTCTCCGGGCTGGTGGAGGCCAAGGAGCTTCTGGCAGGCATTGAGGGCATCGCCTTCATCTACTTCACCGAGCGGGATGTGGTGCGCCATCCCCTGGTGCAGGACATCATCCGGGCCTATGAAGGCCGGCGGCAGCGGACCTCGGAGGTCAAAGGGGGATCTCACCGTGGCTGAGAGGGATAATGCCGCGGCGCCTTCCCGGACACGGCGCCCCCCTGGGAGCCTGCCCGCCTGGGTGGCCAGGCTGCTTCCCCCCAGGTTCTGGCAGTCCGCCCCCTGGGACCGCTGGCGCAAGATTCTCCTCCTGGCGGGCCTCAGCCTCGTTTTGGCCCTGTTTCTGGCCCCCGCCCCCCAGCGACCGCTGCACCACTACCAGGTGGGGCAGATCGTCCGGGAGGATGTCAAGGCCCCCCAGGATCTGCTGGTGGAGGATGCCGACACCACCGCCAAGCGGCAGCAGGAGGCCTTGGCCCAGGTGGCGCCGGTCTTCGATCTGGACGAGGAGGCCGCAGAGCACATCAAGGAGCGCCTGCACCGGGCCATGTCCTTCATGCGGGAGCAGCTGCAGCTCCTGGCGGCCTCCGGGCGCAGCGCCGGGGAATCCTACCAGCAGGCCCTGGAGAACCTGAAGCCGGAGTTCGACCGCCTCCTGGGGGTGAGTCTGCCCGGTCCCACCTACCTGCTTTTGGCCCGGGGGGATTTTTCCCCCTCCCTGGAACTCCTGGCCCAACGGCTGGTGGAGGAGTTCTGCCGCCAGGGGGTGATCGGTCCCCGGAGTCTTCCCACTCCGGAGCCCAAGGAGATCGTCCTGCGCCGTCTGCCCTCCCGCAAGGAGCAGGTCCTGACCCCGCCGTTTCCCTTTGTGGAGGTGGACAATCTGCGCCAGCCGGTGGCCAAGGTCTGCCGGGACCTGGGAGGCAATATCGCCCCGGCGGACCGCTGGCTGGTCTGTGATCTGGTGCAGTTTCTCCTCACCCCCAACGTCACCCCCAACCTGGCGGAGACCCAGCAACGCCGGCAAGCCGCCCTGCAGCAGGTCAAGCCGGCCTATTTCCCGGTGAAGAAAGGGGAGCTCCTGGTGCGGAGCGGGGAGCGCCTCACCCCGCTCCACCTGGCCAAAATCCAGGCCCTGAGCCGGGCCTCCTCCCCCCGCCGCCAGGTAATGGTCTTCCTGGGGGTCTTTCTCAGCCTCACCCTGCTGTTAGGCATCTCCTACCACCTGGCCCGCCTGTCGTTGAAGCGTTTCTCCACCCAGTTCCGGGACCTCCTCTTCCTTTCGGTGCTCCTGGCCGGGAACACCGCCCTCTGCCGCCTGCTGCTGGGATTGGGGGAGATTCTTGCCGGCAGCCGCCCGGAGCTGGGGGCGCACCTGGTATACGGCTGGCCTGTGGCCCTGGCCCCCATCTTTGCCGGGCTCTTCCTGGGCCTGGAGACCGGCCTGGGGGTGGCCTTTCTCTCCGCCACCCTGGCGGCCCTGCTCCTGGACAAGCCCTTCCCCCTCTTCCTGTATTTCCTCAGCGCCGGGCTGGTGGGGATCTGGGGGGTGCGCACCTGCCGGCAGCGGGCCGACCTCATCCGGGCCGGGCTGGCCATCGCCCTGGTCAACCTGGTGATGCTCACCGCCTTCAAGCTCCTGGACTACCCCTTCACCCTGAAGGAGCTGCTGGTGGGGCAGGCCTTTGCCCTGGGGGGCGGGGTCTTCACCGGCATCATCGCCCTGGGCCTCACCCCGGTGGCAGAGATGAGCTTCCATTACTCCTCCAATATCCGCCTTCTGGAGCTGCTGAATCTGGATCAGCCCCTCCTGAAGGAGCTCATGCTGGTGGCCCCGGGCACTTACCACCACTCCCTGGTGGTGGGCCAGATGGTGGAGGCCGCCGCGGCCGCCATCGGCGCCAACCCCCTTCTGGCCAAGGCCGCGGCCTACTACCACGACATCGGCAAGATCAAAAAGCCCCTCTACTTTGTGGAGAACCAGATCGGGGTGGAGAACCGCCACGAAAAGCTGGCCCCCTCCATGAGCAGCCTCATCCTCATCGCCCACGTCAAGGAGGGCGCGGAGCTGGCCCGGAAACACCATCTGGGGGAGCAGATCACCGACATCATCCGCCAGCACCACGGCACCTGTTTCATCAGTTACTTCTACCAGAAGGCCAAGGCCCTGGCCCCGGACCCCTCCCAGGTGCACATGGAGGATTACCGCTATCCCGGCCCCCGGCCCCAGACCAAGGAGGCGGGCCTGGTGCTCATCGCCGACCAGCTGGAGGCCGCCTCCCGCACCCTCACCGATCCCACCCCGGCCCGGGTCACCGGCATGGTGCAGAAGATCATCAACAACATCTTTGCCGACGGCCAGCTGGATGAGTGCGAGCTCACCCTCAAGGAGCTGCACCTCATCGCCAAGCACTGCATCAAGGTGCTGAGCGGCATCTGCCACCATCGCATCCAATATCCCCAGCCCGTGGAAAAGACCAGGGCCCATGAGCATTTGGATAAGCAACCGCCAGCGAAAGATCAGAATAAAACCGGCAACGGTGCGGAAAAAGGCCGGGAGGATCTTAAACGCCTTGGGATGGTCTGAGGCGGAGCTCTCCATCACCCTGGTCTCGGACCGGGCCATGGCCGCCCTCAACCGCCGCACCTTCGGCCGCCAGGGCCCCACCAACGTCATCGCCTTCCCCATGGATGCCGCCGAGGCCCCCCCGGGGGGCCCCCCCTCCCCCACCGCCCCCCCGGTGGCCCTGGGAGAGGTGGTGATCTCGGTGGAGACCACGGCCCGACAGGCCGCCGAGCAGGGCTGGCCGCCGGAAGAACTCCTCGACTTTTATCTCATTCACGGTATATTACATTTGCTGGGCTATGATCATGGGACTCCGGAGGAGGAGGCGCTCATGGAGGCCAAATCCTGGGAGCTCATGGAGGTGCTCCGGAGCCCGGAGGCCGGGGCAGGG
>Ga0197142_1003587_pt1 | contig 12948 bp, 8 predicted proteins | sample GBS60_MetaG_FD_148614 | JGI IMG/M metagenome (GOLD analysis project Ga0197142, IMG submission 148614) | Sediment microbial communities from Great Boiling Springs, Gerlach, Nevada, United States - GBS 60_MetaG | ecosystem: Environmental > Aquatic > Thermal springs > Hot (42-90C) > Sediment... | reverse complement strand
AAAGTCTTTCTCATTAACTATAAATTCTAATTATCCATAGATTTTATATTAAGTTATTCTAATTTTTATTTTAATTAATTATTCTTATAAATTGATCACCTCTTCCACTTCCCAATTCTTATCTATATAAACTCCAACTATACTTAAGCTACTTTTGTTAAAAAAATTCTTCTCAAGTAAAAAGATATAAAGTGAATTAACAGAATTAATAATATCACTCTTATGTTCTTCATCACTAACTGGATTCCCTGCACAGTCATAATGCCCAGCTACTATAATATAATTAGAATCATGATTAATTAATGATATTTTAATTTTTTGTTCTAATTTATAAATATTTTCTTTGGTTTTTAAGAATCTATCCATACCAGGTTCTGTAATCATATCTATATATAAACTTTGCAGTTTTAACTTTTTTTGGAAATATTTTAATAAAGGTTCAATGGTTCTTCCATCCATACAATTCAAAGCAGTAATAAACCTCATATGTATTATAACCTCCTTTTTTATACAATTTTTTATATAACTTCTTTATTTAATCTTTTAAGGATGTAAGAAATATAAAATAGATATCATGATATAAGTTATAACAAAAATAACTCCTTCAAACCAATTAGTTTTACCATCAACTAATGCAGCAAAAGCGACAATAAAAGCAGAAAACATAGAAACTATTTCAAATATATTAAAAGCAAGAGCTACACCTAATCCTAAAAATTTACCAATGATTATTAATAAAGGAGCAACAAGTAATCCTACCTGATTACAAGAACTAATAGCTACTTGAAAACTAAGAGATATTTTATTTTCTTTAGCAACCCAAATAGCAACCGCACCTTCTGCTGCATTACCAACAATAGCAGCAACAATACCACCTATAAAAAACTTAGACCAACCCAAAACCTTATGAGTTTCTTCTATAGAATCTACAAACATATGACTACTAAAAGCAACAGCTATCGTAGATATTAATAAAAATATTATAGAAAAACCTAAAGGCCAATCTGGCTTTTCGGTTAATCTTTCACCTTCTGGTATAAATAAAGATTTATGAGTTTTTAATTGAAAAATTAATGCAAAAATATATGTTATTAAAATAATAACAGAAAAATAAAAGCTAATATCTAGTAATATTTTATTAGCTAAATCAGAAGTAATAGATTTATCAAATATAGGAGATAATGGAATAATAGATGGGATAGTTAAATATATTAAAATAATAGCAAGTAAAGTAATATTAGATTGAGTAGCCTGGTATCCTATTTTCTGCTCACTATATTTAGTACCACCTACTATCATAGATAATCCCAACAATAGCAATAAATTAGCTAACATAGAACCAATAATAGAAGCTAATGCTACCTCTATTTCATTTTTAATTAAAGCAATAACACTTATTATAAGTTCAGTTATATTACCAAAAGTAGCGTTAATAACACCAGCTACAACAGGATTATAATGTAAAGAAATTTCTTCAGTAGCCTTACCTATTATAACAACAATACCTAATATTGCTAAAGCAGATACAATAAAGACACTTACTCCACCAATTGATAAAAACTTAAATAAAATTAATACAAAAACTAATAAACTTAAAACAGAAATCTTAGGTAATTTTTTTATATACTCAATCATACTTTCTCCTCCTTATATTTAATAAAATCTAATAAAATTTTACAATTACTTACTACATAAAAAGTGAAAGCTAAAAAAGCTAAAATAAAAGCCAAAAAAAACATTAATTCATATCCAAACTTAAAAATAATTGTTCCTAAAAACGAACCAATTAAATTAGATAGAGACATAATAGAAGATAACAAACTTAAAGCAGTAACTTTTTCTTTATTATCTAGTATAAGAGCTTCTATATTTCCTAAATATAAAGCAGTAAAAGATAGCCCTAAAATTATCTGTAATAAAAACAATAAATTAAAATCCCTTGTAAAATAAAAAAGTAAAAAATATAAAGAAGATAAAAAATAGCCTAAACTCACCAATATAAAAGAAGATAATCTTCTATTTATTCTATAAACAAATATAGCTAAAACAGGATTAGAAAAAGTTTGAACTACTATATTAACAGCATTTAAAATCCCTATAGCTTTTAAATCCATATGATAATGATTAAGTAAAATATAAGTAAAAAATAACCATATCATAGCAGCTCCACTATGTCTAAAAACTAATGGAAAATAAATATTGATATTTTTAACAAAAACTCTTAATGAATTAGCATTATTTGAATTTTCGTTCTCTTTATTAGTAATTTCATTTTTTCTTAATATAACTAAAAAAGTAAATACAAAACCTAAGATATACAAAATAAATATAAAAATAAACATAATTTTATAGTTGTAAACAAGGGAACCAATAAAATATCCAATTAAAAAACCAATAGAAGAAATAGATACAGTTATACCTCTATTATTAGATAAAGAAAAACAAGTACCAATATAAAAAGCTCCAGTTAATCCTATTAATAATAAACTAAAAATATAATGATAAAGATTATTACTAAAAAATAAAGAAACAATAAAAATTGACTGAATAATAATAGCAATTCTTATAAAAAATAAAGTATATTCTTTGTATTTATCTACTTTAGGAGATATAAAAAAACCAGATAATACAGAACCCAAAGAATAAAAAGTACCTAAAATACCAATATAACTATTATCAGCTCCTAAATTTTTAACAATTAATGGCAAATAAAGGTACAAAGTAGAAAAAAAAGAAAAATAAATCATAACAAGATACCCTAAAATAAAATCCCTTTTTTTTAGACTATTTTTTACTAATACATAGTTAAACATTATTTTTTACCTTCCCCAAATACAGTACAAAGATAATTATAATAAGTTTTTTTCTTTTATAAGTTCAAAAAAAACAGGTAATATATTAGGATCAAATTGATTCTGATTTTCTTTCATAATATTAATAGCTTCTTGAATTGAATAAGCTTTTCTATAAGCCCTATCACTAACTAATGCAATAAAAACATCACAAATTCTAATAATCCTTGAACCTAAAGGTATAATATTAGATTGAAGTTTATCTGGGTATCCTGAACCATCCCAATTCTCATGATGGTGCTTAACAATAGATACTATCTCAGAATATGAATTTAATTTTTCTAAAATATTAGCAGCAATAACTGGATGCTTTTGAATTAATTCCTTCTCATTTTCATTTAAAGGCATATTTTTTGAAAATATATATTCAGGAATAGATATATAACCTATATTCATTATCTTTGCTGCATGGTAAATCTTATCTATTTCCTCATAACTTAAATTTAATTTTATACTTAATTCTTTAGCTAACTCAGCTACTTTTAAACTATGATTAATCCCATAAGGATTCCTATTATCAACTATTTTAGAAATATTCTCTATAGTCAATTTCGCAGCATTTATTAACCAATTATAATTCTTACCAATTAAAACTACCGGTAACAAAATAATTAACCAAATATAACTCCACAATACTATCTCTAAATCCATTAATAACTTAAACACTATTAAATTTATTAATAAATTTACAATTAAATTCTTAATACTAAAAAATAAAGTAAATTTTCTAATATCTACAAAAGATTTTATATTAAAATATATATTAATAATCTCTATCAATAAATAATTAATTAAATAAAATATAAAATTAAAAATTAATATTTGAAAAACTAAGAATGCTAAAGAATCAGCTTTAATAAAAAATAGCTTAAATAAAATAAAAAGAATAAATATAGGTATAACTTCAATAAATAACAGATAGATATAAATTGGGTTATTTTTTAAATTTTTGTATTCAATAAAATAGAATAATAATTTAGAAAATATAATAGCTAAAGTAGAGATAAAAAAATTAGTTTGGTAAAAAAAAGAGACAAATGAATATAAATAAAAAGCTTCAGTTAATCTTAGATTATATATTTTATAAGGAGTAAGAAGATAAAAGAAATTAGATAAAAAGATTAGGATAGTAAAGTACAAAAAATCAAGCATCGTTAGAAGTGAAATAGATTTGGCGGCACGAGGATTTGAACCTCGGACCCAGGGATTATGATTCCCTTGCTCTAACCACTGAGCTATGCCGCCCCTTATTCCTTATATTCTATAAAATCTCCCTAAAACCTTCATATTAAAATATATGTTTATCTTATATATATTCACTTAATTTAATAATTTGCCCCTTAATAAGAGGATTATCTAAATTAAAAGTAAAAAAATTAGCAATAAATTTAGCTAAAATATCGCCCTTTATTTTTGTATTTAAGCCGGGCATTAAGATTGTATTTATACTTATATCTTTATAATCTTTTAATTCTTTTGCTAAAATTTTAGTTAACATGATTTGAGAAGCACCACTTATAGAAATAGACCCGTAATTTTCTAAGGGATCTTCAGCATGATACCCCGCTAAACTTAAATAAACTCCTTTTCCTTGCTTTATCATATAACTTAAAAATAATTTAGCTATAATAAAATGAGAAATAAACCTTTGATTAAAAACATCTAATAAAAACTCAACATCTGTATCTAAAATTTTTTTAGCTTCAAACCAAGATCCAACAGCTACAACCACACCATCTAACTTTCCATAAGTCTTATCTATATACTCTATTACTTTATAATTAATACTTTTATCTGTTATATCTAAATTAAATATTTTTAAATTCTCTTTAGAGCCTACAAATTTTTTTATTTTTTCATATTTTTCTCTATTTCTAGTAGAAGTTAATACAATAGCATTTAGATTCAAAAATTCTTTAACTATATAAGATCCAACATTTCCTGCCCCACCCGCAACAAATATTACTTTATCTCTTAAATCCATAACTTAATTACCCCCTTTAAATATAACTTAATTACCCCCTTTAAATATTAAAAAAACTCAATAATTTTCAATCTTTTACAGATTCATTAAATATATTCTCAATTTCTTCAATAGATTGGATTAAAATTTTTCTAGGTTTACTACCTTCTTGAGGTCCAACAATACCAAATTTTTCTAAAATATCCATAATTCTACCAGCCTTAGCAAAACCTATTCTTAATTTTCTTTGTAATAATGTAGTAGAAGCTCTCTTATCTTGTAATATTATCTTCGCAGCAGTTTTTAGTAATTCAGGATCCTCTTCATCTTCTAAATCCTTAGATCCACCAGCTAAATTAATACTACTTAAATCAATCTTAATTAAATTATCAGGTTTAGGTTGAATAGACCAATATTTTACAATAGTTTCAATTTCCTTTAATCCAATAAAAGCTCCTTGAGCTCTAATAGGTCTATTAGCTCCAATAGGTAAATATAACATATCCCCTCTACCAATTAAATTTTCAGCTCCTGACATATCTAATATAACCCGAGAATCTATCTGACTAGCAACAGCAAAAGCAATCCTAGAAGGAACATTCGCTTTAATAATACCAGTTATAACATTAGCAGAGGGCCTTTGAGTAGCTATAATTAAATGAATCCCAGCAGCACGCGCTAACTGAGTTAATCTCGCTATATGAGTTTCTACTACATTACCAGAAGTCATCATTAAATCAGCTAACTCATCTATAACTATCACCACAAACGGTAATTTCTCCACATCCTCTAAATTATTGTATTCTTGAATATTTCTAACTCTCTTCTCACTAAATAATTTATATCTTTCTTCCATTAGTTTAACCATTTGCTGTAAAGCACTTGGAGCTTTTTTCACATCTGTTACAATATCAATAACGTGAGGAACACCTTCATATAAAATTAGTTCAACCATTTTAGGATCTATTAAAAGTAATTGTAATTTTGTAGGAGAAAAATTAAATAATAAACTACAAATAATAGAATTAATACATACAGTTTTTCCGCTACCTGTAGAACCTGCTATTAATAAATGCGGCATCCTAACTAAATCACTTATAACAATATTACTTGAAATATCTTTACCTAAAGCTAACGGTATCTCATAAGAATTATTTAAGAAATCATCAGTTAAAAGAATATCAGATAAATAAACAGGAATTGGTTTATCATTAGGTACCTCAATACCAATAGCAGATTTCCCGGGGATAGGTGCTTCAATCCTAACAGCAATAGCAGCTAATGCTAAAGCAATATCGTTTTTTAATCTTAGTACTTGTGAAACTTTTATACCCTTTTCTATTTGTAATTCATAACGAGTTATAGATGGCCCTGTAATTACATCTATTACCTTCGATTTTATCCCAAAATTATTCAAAGCATCTTCCAATATATCACTATAGTCCTTTATGGTATTACTTTTAGGACGAGGATATATCTTTGAAACTAAATTATGTAAAAACTTAGGAGATGGTATATAATAATTATCAATTTCTTTTAAAGCATTCTCTTTAATAAATTCTTCATCTATCTCTATATCCAACGTTAAGGATACTTTAGTTCTCTTTTGCTTAGATTTATTTTCCTTTTCATCTACAAAATTTTCACTATCATTCAGATTATTTATACTATTACTCTTTTTATTTTTTAAATTACTTATTAATTCATTTAATTCTACCTCTCTTACATTTTGAGATTTATTAGAAATATTACTATTAACAATAGCCTTTTTTAAAATTTGAAAAACTTTAATTAAAAATATTCCTAAAAAATCAAGGAATTTTAAAAATAAAAAAAATAATTTAGAAAAAATAAAAGTTAAAATACTAAAAGCTTTAGACAAAAAAAATGGAATCCTCTTATTAAATAAATCATTAACAGAAATTTCAAAGAAATATATAAAAGAAATAAAAAATAATAATACATTAATAAAGTAATTCAGAGTAAATCCAATATAATTTTCAATAGCTTTCTTTAGTAAAAAACTTTTAGAATTAATATCAGTAAATAACATAACAATAGGCAAAATCAGAAATAAACTACTAAGTAAATGTAACAAAAAATTCCTATTTTCAAAAAAAATAAACATAGACAATAATATAATAAAAACCGGTAAAATCCACTTATTAAACCCTAAAATATTATCCAAAAGAAACCTAATACCTAAAAATAATTTATCATTACTAAAATCAAAATAACTTATAATTAAAATAAAACTCGATAACAACAACAATATTAAAAATAATATTTCTTTTAATTTAGAATTTTTAGTCATTTATAAAAAACTAAATTAATTTAATCAACTTACCCACTAAAGAATTAATTTTTTCCTTAGAATTTTCATTTAATTCATTAAATTCCGTTAAATATACTAATAATCTTATAATTCCTTCTACATTTTCTAATTTATTATTCACAATAAATTCTATAAATTCAATGAAGCTATTTATATTTAGATTAAAATCTAATAAATCGTTATCAAGAAAATATTCTTTCAAAGAAAGTTTACTTATTCCAATTGTAGAGGATAATATATTATATAAAGCTAAATAATTATATTCTAAAAGTACAGAAACTAACGCTTTTATCAGTTCATAAAATACATTATTATCTATATTTTTAACAAAATTAAGTAATGAAATAACATTATTAAGTTCATTATTAACGCTACTTTCATTAAGAATATAATCTTCTAATTTCGTAAAAAATTCTTCTTTGAATTTTAAATTATTCATTATCAATTCCTTTAGATTTTCTATCTCCTCTTTATTAAAATTAGAAAAATTTTTAATAGAATTGTTAATATCAATTTCCACTTTTTCTTTAACATCTGTAATTTCCTGATAAACTATTTTCTCAATATCCTTTTCTACTTCAGATATTATACTTTCTTGATGAGATAATAGTTCATCAGTTTTAATTTGCTCATTTTCCATATTTCGGATTTGATTTTCAGTTTCTTCACTTTCAACTTGACCATATTCAATCTGATTACCTGTTTCAACTTGTTCATCCTTAATTTGCTTTAATTCTTTAATTTGTTCAATTTGTTTAATTTCCTTAATTTTCTCAATTTCTTCATCTTCAATAGCTTTAGTTTCATCAATTTTAGTTTCTTTTAGCTCAATCTCTTTCTTAGATTCAATATCTTCAGTCTTGATTTCTTCATCTTCAGATTTAATAGATATAGGCTTTTCAGTTTTAGCTTCTTTTAACTCAATTTCTTCAGATTTAACTTCATCAACTTTTTCTCCTTCTTTAATGCTTTTAATATCTTTATTATTCTCAAATTCAGCGCTGATTTTAAATAATTCAGTTTTTTCCAAGGATTCTTTTTTTACTAACTCAAATTCCTTATATGAATTACTAAATTTAACATTATTTAGTTCAATAATAGCTTGTTCTTCAATAAAATATTCATTTTCTCCATAACTAATATCAAAATTATTAATTATATCTACTATATCTTGACTAATAAATGAATTAATTAATCTTTTAAAAATAACTCCCCTATAATCCTTAAAATTATCTAAATAAACACTAAAATCCCTTATTAAATTTTTAGTAAAAATAAAACCTACAAAAGCTAAAAACAGATTTTTGTTTTCATTATAAAGTTCCTCAAAATTTAAAAAATTTCCTAAAACTTCTTCATTAATAATAACTCGCTTCAAATTATAAAAAAAGATATATATAAAAGAGTCTTTAAAATTATTTTCAATAAAATTTTCCAAATTATTTAATAAATTTATATCTCTAAAATAAACTAGTAAAACATACAATAAAATCAAATAATCAATTTTATAAAATCTTTTATAATCATCAATTAACAACTTATACAATTCATTAACTCCATATAAATTAGCAAAAATATTATAATATATTATTTTATTAAAGAAATCAGGAGTATCCTTAATTTTTTCCATTAATATTGTTTTTATTAGTTCTCTAAAATCTGCATTCTCTTTTATAACTGATACCAAATTTAAAAAGTCAATAGGATTATCAGATAATGAAATTTTATTTATTAATTCTCTTTCAAAGTCATCATCAAAAAAATCAAAAGCTATTTTAATAAGCAAAAATCTTTTATTAGAATTATAAAAAGTACTATTAATTACCTCTCTTATAATGTTAGCTAACTCATCTAATTTATTTAGTTCTTTAAACTTTCTAGCTAATATGATAATATCAAATTCATTTAAATTTTCTTTTAGCAAGATATCTTTTAATACATTAATAACTTCATCTATAGATAATTTATTTAATGCCAAATAGCCTAAAGCTTCTAACCTATATTTTAAATCAATGAAACTATTATTTAAAATATTAAAAAACATCTCAAAAGCTAATTCTTTATTTTCAGAACTTAATAATAATTTAGCTTTAGTTAATTCTATCCTTACGTTTCTTTCTTCTTTAGCAGTTTTATCCACAAATATCACCCCCCCCTTAGCGTATATATAAGCTAATTAATAATAAATAACACTATTTAGATTATTTTTATAAAAAAATCTAATATCAGAAATTTTGTATTTAAGCATAGCAATCCTTTCAATTCCCATACCAAAAGCAAATCCTGTATATTCAGATAAATTTAATTTTTCAAGAATGATAGGATTAATCATCCCACAGCCTAATATTTCTAAATATCCACTACCTTTACATATACTACAACTTCTATCCTTACCCTTACAAAATATACAACTAATAGAAACTTCGGCACTTGGTTCAGTAAAAGGAAAATAACTCGGCACTAACTTTATATCTATATCTTTACCAAACATTAAATTAACAAAATCATACAAAGTTTTTATTAAATCTAAAAAACTAATATCTTTATCAACAGCAAAACCTTCTAACTGATGAAATTGAAAACTATGAGTAGCATCTAAATTATCTCTTCTATAGCATTTACCATAAGTTATTACTTTAAAAGGAGGGTTTAATTTTTCCATAATCCTTACCTGCATATTAGAAGTATGAGTTCTTAAAAGTAAATTACTATTAAATGTATAAAAAGTGTCCCACATATCCCTTGCAGGATGATACTTATCAATATTTAACACCTCAAAATTATAATACTCATCATCTATCTCATTCCCATCAAAAACACTAAACCCTAAGCTTAAAAAAACTTCTTCTAAATCATTTATAACCCTATCTATAATATGATTCTTATTAACAAAATTATCTAAATAGTCAATACTTAAATCTAAATCAACAAAATATTTTTGCTTAGTTTCTAATTTATTAATTTCAATTAATTTTTCTCTTAAATTAGTTTCAATATAATCTTTTAATTGATTAACAAGTTTTCCATATTCTTTTTTTATTGATATATCAACTTTATTGATATTAGATAATAATTCAGGAATAATACCCTTTTTTGAGGTATAAATAGATTTTAATGAATCAATAAAAGATTTAGCTTGTGAGATATTATTTAAGAATATTAAAGAATCAAGTTCCTTTATTTTTTCATTAAACTCTTGTTTCTTTAGCTCTAAAAATTCTTTTAATCTTTCAATATTTTTAAAATATTCATCTAAAAGCTCTAATTTTAGATTATCCATAATAAGATCCTCCTAAAAATATACATTATTACACGTATCTCAATTTTTTTTACCTAATATTTTCTTTGATGTAAAAATAAAAAAACCTTTAAAATACAACTTAAACATTAATTTTATTAATTATATTAACTTTAGATCCATTCTTATCTTTTATGACTTCTATAATATAATTAAATTTATCTTTAACTTCAGGGATATGAGTAATAATACCAAGAACTTTATCAGAAACATTATTAAAATAGTTTTCCAAATAATCCATAACATCATTTAAAGTATCAATATCTAAGGTACTAAATCCTTCATCTATAAACAAACTTTTAATAGGATATTTAGATTTAGAAGAAATCTCACTAATAGCTAATGCTAAAGATAAAGAGGTCAAAAATCTTTCACCCCCAGATAAACTTCTTACTACTCTATCCATACTATACCAATTATCCCTAATAAAAATATCTGTACCCTTACCAATAAATAAATTATATCTACCTTCTGTTAAATTCTCTATAATCTTATTAGTATTAAAGTACAATAAATCAAATAACTTAGTAGATAAAAAAGAAATTAAATCAGTACCAGATTTAGCAAAAAAATCATTATATAATTCTTTAATTAACTCATAATCCTCTTGAATTTTATTAAACTCTTTATAATTAATTTTCAATTCATCCAAATTATTAAAAATAAAATCCAATTTTTCAATATAATTAGATATATCACTTTTTAAAGAAACTAAATTATCCTTTTTTATATTTAAATTTTTTTCCATTTCTTCTAATTGATTTAATAAACTATCTTTAAAGTTATTTAGATTTTCATTAATCTTTTTTAAATTCTCAATTTTCTCAATAAAATTATACTGATTCATCATAAAATCTTCAAAATTATTATAAATATTATTAATATTATTAAAAGAAGAATTTAAATCAAATTTTAAATTAAATTCATCAATAATATCTCTTAAATTATTTAATTTTGTTTTTAAAACTTCTTTTATTTTGTTTATATAAGTTTTTAACTCAATGATATGTTCTAAAAGTTTTATGCTATTATCAATAGATTTTAATCTTTCCCTAAAATCTTTTTCTATATTAAATAATTTATCATTAAAATCCTGAAACTTTAATTTTATTTCATTTTTATCAATATCTAATTCAAACTTCAAAATCTTATTTACATAATTCAAAAAAACCTCTAAATAATCTAAATATTCCTCATTATAAAGATATTCACTATTTCTATCATCACCTTCTATTTTATATAAATCTATTAAATATTCTTTTAAATTATTTAAATTTTGCTTAATATCCTCAAAAATAGATTTAATATTATTAATATAGTTAGTTAAATTTAATAATTCATAATCAATTAAGAAATCAGAAATTGGATTCATATTATTTTTTATTTTATCCAATTTTAATTTACCAAAAAATTCTTCATATAATTCTGCTATAATATTAATTTTTGTAATATCTATTGAATCTTGTTCATTAAATAAATTATTATCATTTAATTCTGATAATTCTGAGAGTTTAAAATTTAACATTGTAATTATTTTTGATATCTTATTTACAGCTTTAGTTATAAATTCATTGCTATTTTTTAATAGTTGGTAAATAAGATTTTTTTGATCATTACTTTTAAAGTATTCAAAAAAATCAAATAAATTTATCATAACTTGATTTAAATTTTTAAAATCATTACAAGAATACTCTATTAATTCCACTATTTCTTTATAAAATTTTCTTAGTTTATTATTATATGAAGCTAATTCATTTAATTTAGCTTTTAAAATACCATTAATTTTAGATAATTCAGTATTAACTAATTGAGATTTTTTTTCTCTTTGTTTTATTTCTTTTTCTAAATTTAGCTTTTCTTTTTCTTTTTCAGATAAATTAATATTTTTAAAAATAGAAAAGTTAGTAATTTTATTTTCACATACTAAACACTTTTCTATGTTTTCTTTTAGTATATGATTTCTTATATAGTTGATATAGGCATCCAATTCTAAAATTTTTTCTAAATATTCTTTTTTAATCCTTAAATTATCTAATTCATTTTGTAATTCTTCATATTGCTTTTTCTTAATTTCTAATTCCGACTTTATTTTCTTTACATCTTCATTTAAATTATTAATACTATTAAGGGATTCTAAAAAATCCTCATACTTATGTTTAAATTGATTTATTCTTAATTCCAAATCTTTAATAAAATTACTTATTTTAATTAATAAATTAGCTAAATTAATTTCTTTTTGCTTTTCAAAATTATTTTTTATTAAAATAAATTGATTAATACTATTAATAAAATTTTCAGAATTAAAATCTAATAATTCTATTTTTTCTTTATTTTTTTGCTTAAAATCAAGGTATATTGTCTCAATTCTTATTAAATAATCTTGAAGATAATTTACTTTATTACTAAAATCTAAATTAAAAGAATCTATTTTATTTAAAATCCTATTTAATAAATCACGATTAGAATTATATAAATTAATTTTACTTTTTAAGCTTTCTTC
>Ga0197142_1003586_pt1 | contig 12948 bp, 10 predicted proteins | sample GBS60_MetaG_FD_148614 | JGI IMG/M metagenome (GOLD analysis project Ga0197142, IMG submission 148614) | Sediment microbial communities from Great Boiling Springs, Gerlach, Nevada, United States - GBS 60_MetaG | ecosystem: Environmental > Aquatic > Thermal springs > Hot (42-90C) > Sediment... | reverse complement strand
GACCAATTTCGCCAACGGAGTGTTGGTTGCGGCCGCGCTCGGAAGCGCAGCCATCGCAGGATGGTTTCGGGAACATGACCGCCAGCGCCTGTGGGTCGGCTTGGCGGCGAGTCTCGCGGCGGCGGTGGCCTCGCTAGCGCTCTCGCTGCCGTGGATCCGGTACGCGTTCGCCGTCGGCGAAGCCGAACAGCGTCCAGTTGGGTTGCCGGCAGTAGCGACTGTTTGGCTCGACAGCCTCACCGCTGGCCTGCCATTCGCTGCTGCGCTGTGGTTGATCGCAGCGCTGGCTTTGCTGGCGGCGGTCATCAACGCACGTACAAGGATGACGCACGACGCCGCCGTTCTTGCCTTCGCGGCCTTGGCAGTGCCTGCATGCATAGCCGGGTTTCTTCTGTATTTCTGGGGCGTCGCGCGCTTGCCCAGCCAGCAATGGCACTACCTGTCGCTCAACGCGTGGCTCGCTGTTGCCGGTGAGATTGCCGTCCACGCGCTTCTTGCGCATCGTCCCAGAACGGGTCCCTTCGCTCTCGCGGCCTTCGGCGTGGCTGGGGTGGGGCTCGGTGCGCTCGCGGCGCCACTCGTCGCGGTGCGGATGACCAACGTCGACGTCATTGCAACTGTACTGCACGAGCAAGCGAGCCCCACCGACTTGGTCGTCGTGGTCCCGTGGTACTGTGGAGTGAGTTTCCAACGGTATTACGCCGGGCCAGCTCCATGGATCACGCTCCCGGATCTCGATGACCACCGTTTCCACTACCATCTCGAAATTCGTGCCAAGGCTGCGCAGGGCGACCAGGGGATCGCTGCGGAGCGACAACGCATCGTATCCACCCTGTTGTCGGGCGGCCGCGTTTGGCTTGTTGGCGACCTCCCCGCGCCGCTACCCGGGCACAGTCCTCCCCGCATGCCGCCTGCTCCCCATCCCGAAACTGGTTGGCGCGCGGGTCCCTACCTGCAAGCGTGGGAAATGCAAATTGCCGCATTGCTGCGCGATCACGGACGCGACATTTTCGGCATCACCCTGCCCGATGTTGGTCCGGTGAACCCTTGGGAACATCTGCCCTTAACGGTCATCGCTGGCTGGCAGTGAGCGTGGCGTATCCGTTGCCTCAGCCAGCGGCACTTTGCGATAACGCTTGTCACCGCAAGGAGGCCAACGATGCAACGTTTTGCCGGTGTGGATTATTACAACCTCGACGACCTGCTCACCCCAGAGCAACGCATGGTGCAGCGCACCGTGCGCGAGTTCGTGGAACACGAAGCTTTGCCGGTAATCGAAGACTGCCACGCGCGCGAGGAATTTCCGCGCCATTTGATTCCGCGCATGGCGGAGCTCGGTTTGTTCGGAGCCAACCTCCACGGCTACGGTTGCCCCGGGCTCGACAACATTGCCTACGGTCTCATTTGCCAAGAACTCGAGCGTGGCGACAGCGGGCTGCGTTCCATGGTCTCGGTTCAGGGCTCGTTGTGCATGTACCCGATTTGGGCCTTTGGCTCCGAGGAACAAAAGCAACGTTGGCTCCCGAAAATGGCCAAGGGCGAGGTGATCGGCTGCTTTGGACTCACGGAACCCGACCACGGCTCCGACCCCGGCGGCATGGAAACGCGTGCGCAGCGCGACGGCCATCATTGGGTGCTCACCGGAACGAAACGCTGGATCACCAATGGCTCTATCGCGCACTTGGCAATCGTTTGGGCCAAGACACCCGACGGCATCCGGGGATTCCTGGTCGAACGCGACCGGCAGGGCTTTTCAGCACGCGACATCAAGGGCAAGTTTTCGCTGCGTGCCTCCATCACCTCGGAGCTCGTGCTGGACGAGGTGCGGGTGCCGGAAGAAAACGTGCTGCCCGGGGTCGTCGGTCTAAAGGGACCCTTTTCCTGCCTCACCCAGGCCCGTTACGGCATCGTTTGGGGCGCACTCGGCGCGGCCATGGCTTGCTACCACACCGCCCTCGAGTACGCCAAGGTGCGCCACCAATTCGAGCGGCCCATTGCGGGCTATCAACTCGTGCAACAGAAACTCGTGTTCATGCTGAGCGAAATCACCAAAGGCCAACTGCTCGCATTCCGACTCGGGCAGCTCAAAGACCAAGGCAAGCTCCGGCCCCAGCAGGTGTCGCTGGCCAAGCGGAACAATGTGGCACAAGCGTTGGAGATCGCCCGATTGGCACGCGACATCTTGGGAGCCAACGGCATCGTGAACGAATACCCCGTGATCCGCCACATGTTGAACCTCGAAACGGTCAACACGTACGAAGGCACGTACGATATGCACACGCTCATTGTCGGACGCGACATTACTGGCCTCGACGCGATCCGCTAGCAGCAGTGCACGGTTTCTGTTGGAGCGCCGGCGCCATGGCCCCTGTGCGTTCTGTCAAGTCCGACCGACTCCTCGACCAGCTCGGCGTATGGAAGCGCCTGCAGCAAGGAGAGAAGGTGGTCGTGGTGGGTCCGACGTACGAGTTGATCACTGCGGAAGACCCCATCGCAGCACTCGCGTTTACTTGCGAGGGTGAACGCTTGTACGTCGGTTTCGCCGTCGTTCGTGAGGGGCAGTGGGAGGCAGTCGAGTTGGAACCGTATTCGCTGCGCGCACTCGGGTACTGGCAGCGGTGGCTCAAACGCCACGGCGTGCCGGTAGGTGACGATTCGCCACGGCGGTAATCGACGAGCTCGGGCTTTCCAGCACGCCCGCGCGGGCTTGGTGCTCCCCCCGCCCCCCTCTCGCACTCGCCGCCACCTTTGCCCTGCGGCGCGCCCATCGCCGCCGCGACTGTCGGCCGGCGCTAGGCGCCCTGCAGAGCAACGTTCCTTCGGGCGCGCGGTCTGTTTTGTCGACCGCGCTGTCTCGCGTCGGCTCTGCTTGACGGCATGTTCGCGCCTCCCGTAGAGTGGGGCCGTCCGGCGGAGGAGGTGCGATGATTTCCGTTCCAGCCCTGCGGTTGCACCAGTTCGGTGTGGTGTTTTACCAGTGCTCCCTCGCGGTACGCGACATCCAGCGGCTCGTCCGCTTCGAGGTGCTCAGTTACGGCCACGAAGGCCGCACCCACGGGCGCCGGCCGATGCAAACAGCCCGAGCCGGCAAGATTCACTGGGACGTGCTGGAACAAAAGATCGCCCACAGCGAAGGCGCCTACCAGCGCCCGATTATCCAGCGCAAAATTGCCGAACTCATCGATTACTATCTGCAGTGTGCCGAGGCGCAAACCTTGCCTGCAATCCCGGGAGCCGTGCTGCTCACCTGCGACCGACGCCTGGAATTCATTCCGATCAGCGCGCATCGGGTACTGGGCGTCCTGCAACTGCCCAACGAAGAGGGCTGCTTGCGGGCATTGGATGGCCAGCATCGTCTCCTCGCCTTGCACCAACTAGCCGAGCAAACCCAGCCGCCGGACGTGCAAGTTCCAGCCATCTTGTTCGATTGTCTTGCGCCGGATCAGGTCGTGGAACTGTTCGTCACGATCAACGCCAAGCACACGCGCCTGAATCCGTCGCACCTGATTTCGCTGTCCGGCCGTCGACTGTATCCCGACCCGACGTTAGCGGCCGCTCATGACGTGGTGCGAGCACTCAGCGAGGACCCTTCTTCTCCGTTGCACGGCGAAATCAAGCTCTTTGGTGTGGGGCGCGGACGCGTAGCCCAAGCGCCGCTTGCGGAAGAGATCAAGGGAGTTCTGACCGCACTGGAAGCACTGGGTGGAAACCAAGCAGAACACTTTCGGGAGCGGGCCGCTAAGTTTTTTCTCGTATACTTTCGGACCATTTCGAACATCTTCGCCCGCGCTTGGACCGGCAAGCGCTACAGCATCAAAACTGCTGCCGCCCTGCGCGCTTTTATTCGCGTAGTGCCCGACGTCCTGGCCGCCGTGCGCCGCATGGGCGGAGAGCCGCTTGACGCCTCGAGCCTCCACCGCGTCATGGAGCCCTGGGGCGCGTATCTCGGCGATGCTCGCTTCGAGACCGACGGTGAGTGGCGCCTCAAGCAAGGCGGCGGTACGCGCGGAACCGTGGAAATCCTCGTGCGGGAACTTCGCTCGGCCTTGCCGTCGTAACCCGTAGCTTCGAGCACAGGCTAGCCCGCAAGGTCGATCACGGCCCTAATAGTCTCTGCTTCCGCTAAGGGGCGCATCGAACAGGCGCAAGCCGCGGCGGCGCGTGGCTTCGAGCTTCGCCAGAAACTCCTCCCGAGAAATCACTCGCGCCCCGAAGCGCGCCATGTGCGGAGTCATCGTCTGGATGTCCATCCAGTCCAGTCCTCGGGAGCGCAAGTGGTCGACGAGAAACAACAGCGCGAGCTTCGACGCGTTGGGTTCCCGGTAAAACATGCTTTCCGCAGCAAACGCCCCGTCGATGTCCACGCCGTACACGCCCCCCACGAGTGCATCTCCGCGCCACGCTTCCACACTGTGCGCCACGCCTAGCCGGTGGAGCTGGGTGTACGTCACGATCACCTCTGGCGTGATCCACGTGCCGTCTTGCCCCGGACGCACAGCTTTCGCACAACCTTCGATCACAGCAGCAAATGCCCGGTCGATCGTAAAGTGGAGCGTGGTTTGGCGACGTGCTCGCCGCAAACTTCGGGGCACATGCAGGCGCTCGAACTCGAGAATCGCCCGCTCGCGCGGAGAAAACCAAAGCATCGGCAAGCCAGGTACCGGCCAGGGAAACACACCTTGCTGGTACGCCCGAAGCACGGTGCGAGGCGTCAGCCGCCCGCCGACGGCAACCAACCCGTCGATCTCGTCCTCGCTTTGGTCCCAAGGTTCGTTCGGCATTCGAGTTCTTGCGAGCGCTGGCGCGCCAACACGCTGCGGGCTTCAGTATAAACGAAGGTCCGAGCGACGCGATGCCTAGGGTCGCACCTCGCCACGGATCACGTAGTTGCGTAGTGCCGGCACACGCCACGCCACCCCAGCAACCACCAGCAAGCAACCCACACCCCCACTGACGACCGAAAACGTTGGCGAGGTCAGCGCGGCCACAAAGCCGGATTCCACCGCACCCAGTTGGTTGGAGGCGTTGATGAACATGAAATTGATGGCGCTCACCCGACCACGCAAATGGTCCGGCGTGTTGAGTTGCACGATGGTACTGCGCATCACCACGCTAATCTGGTCGGCCATTCCGGCGAGCATGTAGGCAGCGACGGACAACGGAAACCAACGCGAGAACCCGAACACGATGGTCGCCACACCAAACACAGCAACCGCCATCAGCAGCGCCCGGCCAGCTCGTCGAATCGGCGGCAGCAGCATGAGGGTCAGGGAAGTCGTGAGCGCACCGACTTCGAGCGAGGCCGAGAGGATTCCGTAGCCGCGAGGCCCGACCTGAAGAATTTCGTTCGCGTACACAGGCAACAATGCCGCAGCACCACCGAAAATGACCGCCAGCATGTCCAACAGCATGCAGCCCCACACCACAGGTCGGCTGGCCACGAATCGCACGCCTTGCACCATCGCTTGCCAGCCCATCGTCGAGCCCGTTCCCTGCGGCCAGCTCGGGCGCACCTGCATCAGGGCGATAATGGCGACGACCAGCAACACGGCCACTGCGGCATACGCCGCAGCCACACCCGCCGCCGCGATGATCATCCCGCTGGCCGCCGGACCGCTAGCAAACGCCAGTGCTTGCACCGTAGAGGCAACCGTGACCGCCCGCGGGAAATCCGCGGTGGGAACAAGATTGGGTAGCAGCGATGCGCGCGCCGGATTGTCGAATGCCGCTGCACCGGCCATGGCAAACACCGCCGCGTACAACGAGCCTAACGTGGCCGCTTCGATGGCAGTCAGTCGCGCCAGCAACAGCGCTCCTGCTAAGGGCACCAATTGCGCGATCATCACGATGCGCCGACGCTCGTAACGATCGGCTACCATCCCTCCGACAAGCAGCAGCGAAAACGCTGGCACGAACTGCACCAGACCAATGAGGCCCAAATAAAACGGGGAGCGCGACAGCTCGAAGACGTGCCAAGCAACCGTAGCACGCATGAGCGTGAGCGCCGTGGCCGCACAAAATCGGCTGAGCAAGTACGCCCAGACATCCAGCGGAAAACGGCGGATCATGGGCACCCTCGGCTATCCAGCCACATGCCTCTGCGCAAGGGCAAAACGACGTGCGTGGAATCATCGCTCGCGCCCCGCAAAGCGCCGGCGCCCGACACCGCGTCCGTCAAGGCTGGCTACTGCTCGCCTTTGGCCGCCAGCGGGCGACGTTGCGGTTATGCTCTTCCAGCGTGCGTGCAAACACGTGCGTACCGTCTCCGCGGGCAACGAAGTACAGGTAGTCCACTGCCGCTGGGCGCACGGCTGCTTCCAGCGACGCGCGGCCCGGGTTGCAAATCGGGCCCGGTGGCAAGCCAAAGTGGCGGTATGTGTTGTAAGCGTGCTCGGCCTCCAGATCGGCACGACCCGGAGGCCCGTTGCGCCCGCTGCCGTACATGGCCGTAGGATCCGCTTGCAATTTCATGCCTGCACGCAAGCGGTTGTGGAACACAGCCGCCACCAGCGGACGCTCCTCCGGCGACGCTGTTTCCTTCTCGACAATCGAGGCAAGCGTAACCATTTCGTGCACGCTCATGCGCAACCGCTCGCGCTCGGCGTCTAAGTCCCGGGTCCGCTCGACAAAACGGTCGAGCATCGCGGCTACCAGAGCCTCCGGACGCTCGCTCCACACGAAGTGGTACGTGTCCGGGAACAAGTAGCCTTCGAGGCCGGTGGCCGGGCGTCCGACTCGTTCGGCCAGCGCAGCGTTTCTCGCTGCGCACCGAAACACATCGCGCCCACCGAAACCAAGCGCTTCGAACTGCTCCGCAACGTCTGCCAACGTATCGCCTTCCCGCACCAGAAAGGCATGGCGACCAAGTCGGCCCGACTCGAGTTCCGCCAACAACTCGCGGGGAGACAGCGCGTGCTGGAACCAGTAATCCCCTGGGCGCACCAAGCGTTCGCTACCGGTCAGCTTCCCCCAGAGCCGCAGTTCCCACGGCGAGCGTACGAAGCCTCGCTCGGCAAGCTCTTCCGCCACGCGACCAAACGAGTCGCCCGCTCCCACGCGCAGAAAAAATCCCTCCCGGGGCAACGCACGCGGGCGATGGAAGTCCCACCACCACGCCCCACACACGAGGGCCACAACAACGCACCCGATACCCGCGACCGCCACAGCCACCCGCATGCTGCATCACCCAGGATCAGTCGGAGCCAACCGGGCCGCCAGACCCACCCGACTCCACCGCGGGTAGTTGCGCACCCAAACAGCGGGCAACTTCCGGTAGTGTCTGTCCGTTTTTCACCAAGCGATATTTCTCCCAAAACAGGGCATCGATCTTTTTTAGCGCGGGTTTTGTCCGCTCGGTCCGATAGCGCGAAAGGTGGCCAGGGCCGCCGTTGTACACCGCGTACGTTGCACGCGCCAAGTTATCCATTCCTCCTGGCTGCCGGTGTTCGCCGCGGGCGATGGCATAGTCGCGCAAGTAATGGAGCGAGATTTCCGTGCCGGCACGCGCGTTGTACGCAATGTCCCAACGAATTCCCCGCAAGTCGTACACCCCTCGCCACACCCGCTCGTTGACCTGCATCAACCCCGAGGAACCCACCGCCGACCGAATGTACGTGATCTTTCCCTTGTCGCGCACGAATTGCCGCCAACAGCTTTCTTGCCAAGCGGTTGCTAGCACGATGCTGCGGAAGAGCTGGTGATATTCTGCGTCGAGACTACCGTTCTCCAATGCTCCTGCCGTGCTCCGCTCGAGCACCGCTTGCACCCGTGGCAAGTACTCGGCCACACGTTCCGGCGTAGCCAGCCATTCTTGGAGCTGCGCGGTCGATGGAGGGCTATCCGCAGCCCAAGCCACGCGCGGCTGCAACCACTTCCACCACCAGCGACTCTCGTCTGGCGGCATGCCGGTAAGGTCGGGCGGCGGGATCGGCGGACCAAACCCGAGCAAGATCCGCAACTCCGGATCCACCGCGGTGTCGAACCGCAGGGGGTCGGTGACGTCCGCAGGGGCGAGAATGCGCGCAAGGCGGCGCAAGCCATCGGCACTCAGGTCGACGCCTAGACCTGGTCCGGCTTCCTGGAGCACCACCAAGGCATCCCCGGCGCTGAGAAAGCTCAAATACCGCAGCGCTTCTTGCCCCTTTTGGCGCACCGCCACTTGCTGCAGCACCGGCGCTAAACGCTTCCAAGTGCGCACGAACAACTCGGGCACCGGGTCCGGAGCCCCGGGGTCGCTTGGCGCCAACGCCTCCAGCATGTCGTAGCGGCCTTCTAACAGCACGTCGGCAAGCGGCTGGCGGAGTTCGCGGATGAGCGAGTCGGCCCACACGAACTTGATCGTGTAGGTTAAAAACGCATCCCACTGATCCAAAGCGCGCTGCCAGCGCTCGAGTTCCTCCGGGGTGAACGTGGGCTCAGGCCGCGGCGTGGGCTGGCCCACCAGCGGAACGTTCAGCGCCAGGGTGGCGCGAACGCCGCCTGGCGCCACCGCGACCTCTTCGAACCGCAACGAGGCGAGCATGCGGTCGACCCCTTCTCGCTCTTGACGCGGCAGATACAAGGGCAGGATTTCCCGCAAGTCATCCACGGCTCGACCCAAACGAAGCTCCACAGTTTCGAACTGCGGATGAGCACGTTCCTTCACCAACGACCAGATACGATTCGACACGAACGGTTTCTTTCCTTCCTTGTCGTACAGCGCCGAATCCACCACGCGAAAACGCACCGTACGCCCGTCGTCGCTCAACACCGGCTCCTCGTGCACCTCGAGGATGCCGTCCCAATCCACGGGCGCCAAGCACTGCTCGCCGATCGGCGTGCCCACGCGGGCCTCGGCGCGGGAACGTACTCGCAGGCGCTCGCCTTGCACGTCCACCGCTGGCTCGCGGAGTTTGAGAAAGCGGCAGCCGCTGCCGTCGTCCCAAAGCACGGCTTTCCCCGTCGCAGTGGTGTACAGTTGCGCCACCAGCGCCTCGCGCACGAACGCTGCCGGCACTTCCAGTGGCACCCGCACAAGCTTCTCCGCACCCACAGCAGCACGGCCAACAAGGCCCACTGCGGCAACCATCAGCGCTGCCGTGCGCCAATACCGGAACGGGGGAAGCCTCATGGCGTCCAAGCGTAACGCTCCGAAGCTTACCGAAGAAGAGCCAGCTTGGCTTGAAATACTGCGGCCAGCAAGAGAAAGTAAGCGGAACATTTCCCCCAAAGGAGTACAAACATGAAAGAAGCTGCCATTGTAGCGGTGGCCCGCACGGGCCTCGCCAAGTCGTTCCGCGGTTCGTTCAACAAAACTCGCCCCGACGACATGGCTGCGCACTGTGTGCGCGAGGCTTTGAAGAAAGTGCCTCAACTCGACGTACGCGAGATCGACGATGTGGTCATGGGCACCGGATTTCCCGAGGGGCCACAAGGCTTCAACGTCGGGCGGAATGTGGCCGTGATGGCGGGGCTTCCCGTGGATGTTCCCGGCTGCACCGTGAGCCGCTTTTGCTCCTCGGGCCTGAACGCCATCATGGTGGCCGCGCATATGATTCAGCTCGAGGGCGCCGACGCCGTCGTGGCGGGCGGACTCGAGTCCATCACCATGCTGCAAAACGATTTCAACAAAAAAGACTTGTTCAACCCCTGGCTCCTCGACCACAAGCGCGAAATTTACATGCCGATGGGCCTCACCGCCGAAGTGGTTGCCGAGCGGTACAAGATCAGCCGCGAAGCGCAAGACCAATACGCCCTGCTCTCCCAACAGCGTACTGCCGCCGCACAGAAAGCCGGCAAGTTCAAAGACGAAATCGTACCGATGACGGTGCAGATGGAAGTGGTGGACAAAGCCACGGGCGAGCGCTCGATGAAAACGGTGACTGTCGACCGCGACGAGTGCAACCGGCCCGACACCACCTTGGAGGGCTTGGCGAAGCTGCCCCCAGCTTTCAAAGAGGGTGGCACGGTCACCGCAGGCAACGCCTCGCAGTTTGCCGACGGTGCCGCTGTGGTGGTGATGATGTCCACGGAACGTGCGCAACAGCTTGGCATCGAGCCCCTCGGCTTCTTCCGTGGCTGCGTGTTTGCCGGCTGCGAGCCGGACGAGATGGGCATCGGCCCGGTGTTTGCCGTGCCCAAGCTGCTCAAGCGCCACGGCATGAAACTCGACGATATCGACATCGTGGAGTTGAACGAAGCGTTTGCGTCGCAAACGGTGTACTGCCGCGACCGCCTGGGCATCGACCCCGAAAAGCTCAACCCGAACGGTGGAGCAATCTCCATCGGGCATCCATACGGCATGACCGGCGCGCGACTTGCCGGACATATTTTGTTGGAGCTGCGCCGGCGCAAGCAGCGCTGGGGCATCGTGACGATGTGCATTGGCGGCGGCATGGGCGCAGCTGGTTTGTTCGAGGCCAACGTTTGATCGCGTTGCACTTTGCGGCTTCACGCACGCGAAGGGTGGTGGGGGCCACCGCAACCGGCACCCACCGCCCTTATGTTGGCCGCGCTTTGGTCCAGGAAGCACGAGCAGGGCTGTAGCGATGGGAAGTTCTTTGGCCCCGATGGTCGCCGCTGGCCTCCTGCTCGGGGTGAAGCACGCCCTCGATGCCGACCACCTTGTCGCTGTCAGTGTGCTGGCAAGCGAGCACCGAGGCTGGCGCCGGGCAGCAGCGGTAGGCGCAGTGTGGGGGCTCGGTCACACGCTCGCGCTGGCAGTGGTCGGTGTTGCACTGCTCGGCGCCGGCGTCGCCTTACCGCCCGAGTTCGCCCGTTGGGCGGAAGGGCTCGTGGCCGCGACGTTGGTGTGGTTGGGCGCGCGCTCTCTTTGGTCGCTGGCGCGAGGAGACACGATCCACTTCCATGCGCACCGGCACGGAAGCTGGTGGCATGTCCATCCGCACCGCCACCGCCGTGGCGAAGCTCACGGTGAGCCTCACAGCCACCACGGACCAAGCCACGCGCGGCCGTTCCTTTTCGGGATGTTGCACGGTCTCGCAGGCAGTGCCGCGCTGTTCCTACTGATGCTGACCAGCGAACCGCGTTCCGCGTTCGCGTGGGCGTACCTGGCAGCGTTCGGGGCCGGATCGACCCTGAGCATGACCGCTTTCAGCGCCTTGGTCGCCCTTCCCTTTCAGCTTGGCCCGGAGCGCTTGCAACATTGGCACGGCCGGATACGCGCCTTTGCCGCGCTTTGTAGCATCGCCGTGGGGCTGGTGCTCGGCTACGAACTGGCGGCTTCGGCGTAGCCAACCATCTCTATTCGGCGACCGCTTCCGTTGCCGGCTCCAATGTCGGGGGCCGACGAGCGTACACCCAAGCTGGCGGGGTTCTAAGGTCCCACACCAGTCGGCACCATTCCAAAACTTTCAAAATGTAATGGGTGATATCCACTTCCCACCAGAAAAATCCTTGCCGCTCCGAACCTGGAAAGCGGTGGTGGTTATTGTGCCAACCCTCGCCAAAAGTCAGAAGCGCCAGCCAAAAACTGTTGCGGCTGGTGTCGCGCGTTTCGAACCGCCGCCACCCAAACACATGCGCCAGCGAATTCACGCAAAAGGTCACGTGCCACACCAGAACCGTGCTGAGGAAAAATCCCCACACGAGTAGTTGCCAGCTCGTGGCCCCTAGTTCAGGAACCCAGTACTCGAGCGCCCAGCCACCGAGGAACAGCAGCACAGCGACCGTAACCGGCGGAACAAGGTGGTACCGGTTGAGCCAGCGCAACTCGGGAAAACGCGCAAAGTCGCGAATCGCTTGCCAGCGCGTGGCCTCGTACTTCGGCGACAGAATCCAACCCACGTGCGACCACCAAAAGCCTTTCACCGTCGGTGGATGGATGTCTTCCTCGGTATCGGCATAGCGGTGGTGGTGCCGATGCAAAGCAGCCCACCACAACGGTCCCTTTTGCAACGCGATGGTGCCAAGGAGACCAAAGATGAACTGCATCGGGCGGCTTGTCTTGAACGAACGGTGCGAAAAATAGCGGTGGTAGCCTGCGGTGACCGCGAACACCCGCAAGGCGTACATGGCAACGCACGCGGCAACCGCCGGCCAGGACCAGCCCACCCAAACCACAGCCACACAGGCTACGTGCACCGACCAAAAAGGCACGGTCGATAGCACCAACCGCCAGCGAGGAATTGGTTGGGACTCGGTCGCACCGTCGGTTTTACGCGACTGCTCGTGGATCTGCTGCGCGTTCGTGTTTGCCTTCACTGCTTCTTCCTTTCTATCCGACCCGCGTGTGCACGGGCCTCTTCGGCAGGCGCCGGGCGCGGCCTCCATGCCCTCGTCCACTGCACTTCGATACCGCATGGCCGCGGCGAGAAAAGACCTTCTAGAGCCGCACCACTGCCAGCACAACCCCATGCGCTACACGCGTTTCAGTCCGGTGTAGGGGCACGGCGGTGCTGTGCCCTTGGCGCCATCGTCCACCACGAGGCCACGTAACCCGACACGGCCGCGTGGCGTCGCCCCGCCCCATGGGCGACCCGGCGCAGGCGCGCGCCGCGGGCCGTGGTGCACGAGGCACCAGGGCGACGCACCGCGTCGCCCCTACATGATGCCGTCCGTGCAACCGTGTGCGGTATACCAGCAACCATGGCCGCACGCCCCCCGTACCAGTTGTAGGGGCCGTTCGCGAACCGCTTCTACAACGCCCCGCGACATCCGTGGTGCAACGGTGGTGATGGACACCGACGTCCATCCGATCGTTTTGAGGGAACGGCACCGCCGTGCCCCCGCCCCGCACCGAAACGCGCGTGGTTCATCGGAACCCGCGCCCTACCGGCAGGCAATGTAGGGGCGACCCGGTGGGTCGCCCGGCGGGGGGCGGTCCGGCGCAGGCGCGCGCCGCGGGCCGTGGTGCACGAGGCACCAGGGCGACGCACCGCGTCGCCCCTACATGATGCCGTCCGTGCAACCGTGTGCGGTATACCAGCAACCATGGCCGCACGCCCCCCG
>Ga0197142_1003584_pt1 | contig 12950 bp, 11 predicted proteins | sample GBS60_MetaG_FD_148614 | JGI IMG/M metagenome (GOLD analysis project Ga0197142, IMG submission 148614) | Sediment microbial communities from Great Boiling Springs, Gerlach, Nevada, United States - GBS 60_MetaG | ecosystem: Environmental > Aquatic > Thermal springs > Hot (42-90C) > Sediment... | reverse complement strand
CTTCGGCCGCCGGCATCAAAGCCACCTCCTCCGGGGGGGGCGTCGGCGCGGGGGCGGGCTTTTCCTTCACCGGCAGGGTCACCACCCGGGCCCGGGATTCCCTGGGGGGCCTGGCAGGCCGGGGGGGTTCCGGAGCCGCAGGGGAGGGCGGGGCGGGGGCCGCAGCCGGAGCCTCCCCTTCAGGGGCCGGCGGCGCCGGGGTGGACACCACCGGAGTGACCCGACGGCGGCGTTTCACCGTGTCCCCGATGCGCTTCTCCTCCACCTGAGGCGTCATCCGGCTCAGGACCTGGCGCACCCGCTCACTGGTGGCCTCGTCGAGGGTGCTGTATGGATTTCCCACCTGAAGGCCGAAGTCCTCCCGGAGGCGCTGAATCAGCTCCCGGACCTCCATTTTCAGATCTTTCGCTAACTTAAAAACCCTGGTCTCCGCCATAAATGTGGATCAACCCCCCACGCTTTTATCCGGCCTAGCCTGCCGCTAAGCGGTTTCCGCTTCCGCCGCCACCGTTTCGGCGGCCTCCTCGGTTTTCTGGCCCACCAGTTCCCGGGCGGCCTCAATGAGGGCCGCCGCCTTCTTCTCATGGAGCCCGGTGGCCTGCATCAGGTCCTCCAGGCTGCTTTCCGCCACCTCCCGGGCCGAGGTGTAGCCCGCTTCGTGCAGGAGGCTGGCGGTGATCTCCCCCACCCCGGGAATGCGCAGGAGGGAGAGGTAGCCGTCCTTCAGGGACTTGGAGTACTTGGACTCCGTTTTCACATCGATCTTCCAGCCCACCAGCTTGGAGGCCAGGCGGACGTTCTGCCCCCGCTTGCCGATGGCCAAAGAGAGCTGGTCGTCCGGCACGATGACCTCCATGGTCTGGGTCTCCTGGTTCAGGATGATGCGGCTCACCTGGGCGGGCTGCAGGGCGTTGGTGGCGAAGCGGGCCACATCCGGGCTCCAGGGGATGATATCGATCTTTTCGCCCCTCAGCTCCTGAACGATGTTCTGCACCCGGGAGCCCTTGAGCCCCACGCAGGCGCCCACCGGATCCACATCGGAGTCCCGGGAGGCCACGGCAATCTTGGCCCGGCTGCCCGGTTCCCGTGCACAGGCCAGGATCTGCACGGTGCCGTCGGCGATCTCCGGGACCTCGGCCTCAAAGAGGGCCACCAGGAAATTGGGGTGGGTGCGGGAGAGGATGATCTGGGGCCCCCGGCTCTGGCGCTTGACGTCCAGGATATAGGCCCGGATGCGCTCGCCCTTGTGGTAGATCTCCTTGGGCACCTGCTCCGAGGGCGGCAGCACCGCCTCGGTGCGCCCCAAATTGACAATGATGCCGTCCTGGTCGAGACGCTGGACGATGCCGCTGATGATCTCGCCCTTGCGGTCCTTGAATTCTTCATAGACCAAGTCCCGTTCGGCATCCTTCATCCGCTGCATGATGACCTGCTTGGCGGACTGGGCGGCAATGCGGCCAAACTGGCTGGCGTCCATCTTGAAGCCCAGCTGGTCCCCCAGCTCGCACTCCGGGTCGATGCGCCGCCCTTCCTCCAAAGACACCTGGGTGGCGGGGTCAGTGACCGCCTCCACCACCTCCTTGTATTGAAACACCTCGATTTCGCCGGTGTCGTCCTTGTAGTCCACCTCAATGTCCAGCTTGGGGCCGTACCGCTTCCGGGCCGCCGAACGCACCGCGTCCTTGATGGCGCTGATGAGCAGCTCTTTGTCGATGCCTTTGTCGCGGCTCACTTGATCGATGAGGCGCCGCAATTCCAGGTTCATGGTGCGTTACTTCCTCCTTGCTCTTAAACCCCGGCCGGATGCCGTCGGCATCCCGGCCGGCCATGATGGGAATCCCGCTCCCGGCCCCGATCCCTACAGATCCAGCCGGGCCTTGGCGATCTCCGCCAAGGGGAGATGCACCAGTTTGCCGGCCACCTCCACCAGGACCTCCTCCCCTTCCAGCCCCTTCAGGATGCCCCGGTACACCTGGCGGCCCTCCACCGGGTGCCGGCAGGTGAGCCGGACCTTGCGGCCCACATACCGGGCGTAATCCCGGGGGCCCTTGAGCTCCCGGGTAAGCCCCGGGGAGGAGACCTCCAGGGTGTAGGAGGGCCCGATGGGGTCATGCACATCCAGGAGCTCCCCGATCACCCGGCTCATGCGGGTGATCTCCTCCAGGGTGATGCCCCCGGTGCCGGGGCGGTCCAGATAGATGCGCAAGGTGGCCCGGCCCCGGGCGGGACGGTGGAACTCCACCTCCACCACCTCCAGCCCCCGGGCGGTGACATACGGGGTGATGAGTTCCTCCACTCGGGCGGCGATCTTTTCCGGGGGCGCGGCTGTCGGCACGGCCTGCCACCCCGTCATTTGCCCAAAATCATCTTCAGGGCGATGATCAGCATGGCCACCCCGAAAATCCGTTCCAGAGCCAGGTTGCTCAGATAATTGGCGAACTTCGCCCCCGCCAGGCCGCCCACGAAAAAGCCTAGGCAGATGAGGGCGGCATAGTGGAGGTTCACATAGCCTTCCCGCCAGTAGGTCCAGGCGGCCAGCAGGCCGATGGGCGGCACCAAAAGCGCCAGGGTGGTGCCCTGGGCCTCGTGCTGAGACATCCCCAGGAGGAAGACCAGGGCCGGCACGATGATGACCCCGCCCCCGACCCCGATCAGGCCGCTGAATGCGCCCGCCACCACCCCCAGCAGCACCAGGAATATGTCCACCGTCTGCACGGCTTAGGTCTCTCCGGGCGGCGGTCCAATAAAAAAAGCGGGCCGCGGCCCACTTCCGGGAAAATCCAAGATTGCACTTAATCTCGGGGCGTCCCCAGAGTCGCGTCATCCTCCGCCCGCAAAGCAGGCCGGCGGCTCGCCCCTGACGTTGGCGCCGGCCCCCTCGCCGGGGGAAGCGGGTTCCCAAAATTTTGGGGATGGAGCGGGCAACGGGATTCGAACCCGCGACACCAAGCTTGGGAAGCTTGTACTCTACCAACTGAGCTATGCCCGCATCCAATATATTAATTAATAGATTTGCCCCCGACTGTCAAGCGGTTTTTTCATCCGCAAATGGGGCTGACCCCCTCAGAAGGTCTTGCCCACCGCCTTGTCCAGTCTCGCCTCCACAATGCGGTAATTGAGGAGGGCCCGGACATGCTCCAGGTCGGCCCGGGCAAACTGGGTCTGGGCGTCGGTGACCTCGATGATGTTCCCCACCCCGGCCCGGTAGCGCCCCCAGGCCAGCCGCAGGTTTTCCTCCGCCGCCTCCCGGGCCTTGCGGCTGGAGCGGATGACCTCCCAGGCGGCCTTCAGATCCAGGTAGCTCTGCTCCACCTCCTTGAGCACCTCCAGGGTGAGGGCATCGGCGTTGGCCAGGGTGGCCCGGAGCTGCGCCTTGGCCTGACGCACCTGGTGCAGGGTGCGGCCCCCCTCAAAGAGGGGGAAGCTCACCCCCACCCCCAGCCACCAGTTGTCGTCCAGGGGGTAGCCGCTCCCCTGCCAGCCGTAGGCGGAGTTGGAGGAGAAAGTTGGGAAGAAGCCGGCCCGGGCCACCTTAAGGGAGGCCTGGTCCCGCTGCTGCTGGGCCCGGTTGCGCAACAGCTCCGGCCGCTGCCGGAGGGCCTGGGACTTGAGGTCCTCCAGGCTCAGGTCCCGGGGGGAGACCTCCAGGACGTCCTCCACCTCCCGGTAGGGCCAGGACTTCAGCCCCAGGGCCTTCATCAGGTCCACCCGGGCCACCTCCGCGGCGTTTTTCGCCCGGATGAGCTCCGATTCCGCCTGGTAGAGGTTGGCCTCGGCCTTGGTGACGTCAATCCTGGCCCGCAGCCCCACCTGGTAAAACCCCTGGGCCTGCTTCAGGAGCTCCTGGTTCTGGCGGACGTTCTGCTCCTCCACCTTCACCGCCCGGCGGGCGGCCAGATAGTTGAAGTAGGCGGTGCGGGTGTCCAGGACCACCTGCTGGCGGGCGGCGGCATAATCCTCCTGGGTGGCCTTGTAAGAGGCGGTGGCCTCCGCCACCTGCCCCGGGGTCTTGCCGAAGTCAAAGAGCAGCTGGTTCAGGGAAAAGCGGTAAATATAGAAATCCCTGGGATTGCTGGTGAGGGACAGGGGCCGGGCGGTGCCCGGGGCCGTGCCGCTCTGGAAGGCCGCCCCGGCGGAACCCGAGGTGAAGGCGGTGCCGTAGAAAAAGTCCCCCCGGAAGCTCAACTGGGGGAAGTAGGCCGACCGGGAGATGCCAATGCCTTCCCGGGCCGCGGCCACCAGTTCCCGGTACTGGGTCACCTGGGGATTCTGCCTGAGGGCGGTCTGGATGGCCTCCTCCAGGGTGAGGCGGCCCGCCTCGATCTGGGCCGCCGCCGGCGACGGGGCGAGCGCGGCCAGCAGCAGGGCCACAGACGCCGTCAGGAGAAAACGCAGCGTTCGCATCACACTCCCCTCCTCCGGCGGCGCCTCAGACGCCGCAGAGGCAGGATATGGGCGGCGGCCCCCACTCCCCGGGATCTCAGAGGGGCGGCTGGCGCCGGTGGAAGTCCGTGGCCTGCTCAAAGGCATAGGCCGTCTTGAGCACTGCCTCCTCCCCCAGGGGCCGGCCGATGATCTGCAGTCCAATGGGGAGGCCCGCCGCGCTGAAGCCGCAGGGCACGGAGATGGCCGGCAGCCCCGCCAGGTTCACCGGGATGGTGAGGATATCCGAGAGGTACATGGCCAGGGGGTCGTCCACCTTCTCCCCCAGCCGGAAGGCTGGCGTGGGGGCCACCGGGCCGGCCAGGACCTCACAGGTCTCCAGGACCGCCTCAAAATCCCGGCGGATGAGGGCCCGCACCTGGGAGGCCTTGCGGTAGTAGGCCTCATAATAGCCTGCGGAGAGGGCATAGGTCCCCAGCATGATGCGCCGGCGCACCTCCGGTCCGAAACCCCGGGTGCGGGTCTCCAGATAGGTCTCCAGGAGATTCCGCCCCGAGGCCCGGAAGCCGTATTTCACCCCGTCATAGCGGGCCAGGTTGGAGGAGGCCTCCGCGGTGGCGATGAGGTAATAGGCGGCCACGGCATATTCCGTGTGGGGCAGGCTCACCTCCTGGAGTTCCGCCCCCAGGCCCTCCAGGGTGGCCAAGGCGCCTTGCACCGCCCGGGCCACCTCCGGATCCACCCCGGAGCCGAAATACTCCCGGGGCACGCCGATCCTCAGGCCCCGGAGATCCCCCTCCAGGGCCGCCAGATAATCGGGCACCGGTGCCCGCACCGAGGTGGAGTCCTTGGGGTCGTGGCCGGCGATGGCGGAAAGGAGCAGGGCCGCGTCCCGCACCTCCTTGGTGAGGGGCCCGATCTGGTCCAGGGAGGAGGCGTAGGCCACCAGCCCGAAGCGGGAGACCCGGCCGTAGGTGGGTTTCAGGCCCACCACGCCGCAGTGGGAGGCGGGCTGGCGGATGGAGCCGCCGGTGTCGGAGCCCAGGGAGGCGGTGCACAAGTGCGCCGCCACCGCCGCAGCCGAGCCGCCGCTGGAGCCGCCGGGAATGTGGTCCCGCTGCCAGGGGTTGTGGGTGGGGCCGAAGGCGGAGGTCTCTGTGGAGGAGCCCATGGCGAACTCATCCAGGTTCACCTTCCCCAGAAACACCGCCCCAGCCTCCCGGAGCCTGGCCACCACGGTGGCGTCATACGGGGGCACAAAGGTGGCCAGCATCCGGGAGGCGCAGGTGGTGCGCAGCCCCCGGGTGGCCAATACATCCTTCAGGGCCAAAGGAATGCCGGTGAGCGGCCCCCCCTCCCCCCGGGCCAGCCGGGCTGCGGCCTTTTGGGCCTGCTCCCGGGCGCCGTGGGCATCCACGGTGAGGTAGGCCCGCACCTGGCCATCCACCCGCTCGATGCGCCGAAGAAAACCTTCCGTCACCTCCACCGGAGAGACCTCCCCCGCGGCCAGCAGGCGGCTCAGGTGGGAGAGGCTCAGGCGGCACAGCTCCTCGCTCATGGACGTCCTGTGGTGTCGTGGGTTTCTTGGGTGATTGGCCTGCTCTTTGGGGCCTCAGATGACCCGGGGCACCACAAAGGCCCCCCCTTCCCGACCGGGGGCATTGGCCAGGGCCTCCTCCGGGGACAGGGAGGGGCTGACGAGATCCTCCCGGAAGGCCTCCGGCTCCGGGAGCACATGGGTCATGGGCTCCACCCCATGGGTGTCCACCTCCTCCAGCTTGGCGACGTAGCGCAGAATCTCCCCCAGCTGGCGGGTGAAAAGCTCCACCTCCTCCGGGGACAGGGTGAGGCGGGCCAGCCGGGCCACATGCACCACCTCTTCCCGGGTGATGGCCATGTCCTTTCCTCCCAGGATCCCGAACTCTCAGCCGCCCGGCGGTTCCGCCGCCGGGCGGCGCCGCCTCCGGTTGCGGCCAACGCTCTCATTATATACCCTGGCACAAAGAGGGAGACAAAGGAAAACCGTCAAACCCCCTTCCGGAAGCCGGTCCGGGAAAATTCGCCCGCCGCCCGTGTCGCCCTTGCGGAGCCTCCCGGGTTGTGATACCTAAAGGGGTAGAGGGGGGTGGAGGTCTTCCGACGGCCCGCCGTGACAGTCCATTCCTGACCCGGTGCCATGGAACACATTACTGACCCGGAGCGACTGCGGGAGCTGGCCCGTCAGGTGCGCCGGGATATCGTGGAGATGATCTACCGGGCCGGCTCCGGTCATGTGGGGGGGTCCCTGTCCGCCGCCGACCTGCTGGTGACCCTGTTCTTCGGCAAGCTGCGCCGGGGCGACGGCCAGCCCCGGGACTACTTTGTGCTCTCCAAGGGCCACGCCGCGCCGGCCCTGTATGCCGTCCTGGCCCGCCTGGGCCACTTCCCGCCGGAGGACCTCCTCACCCTGCGGCGCTTCGGCAGCCCCCTGCAGGGGCACCCGGACTCCGGCTGGCTCCCCGGGGTGGAAGTGCCCACCGGTTCTCTGGGGCAGGGTCTCTCCATGGCCAACGGCCTGGCCCTGGCGGCCCGCCTGAACGGCACCGGCCAGCGGGTCTATGTGCTTTTGGGAGACGGGGAGGTACAGGAGGGGCAGATCTGGGAGGCCGCCATGACCGCGGCCCACTACCGCCTGGATCACCTCACCGCCCTCCTGGACCGCAACCGCCTGCAGATTGACGGCCGCACCGGCGAGGTCATGGCCCTGGAGCCCCTGGCGGAGAAGTGGCGGGCCTTCGGCTGGGAGACCCTGGAGGTGGACGGCCATGACCATGCCGCCCTCCTGGCCGCCCTGGATCATCTGGAGGGAGTCCGGGGGCGGCCCGGGATCATCATCGCCCACACCGTCAAAGGCAAGGGCGTCTCCATCTTTGAAGGTCAGGTGAAATTCCACGGGGTGGCCCCCACCACCGAGGAGTATCTGCAGGCGATGAAGGAGCTGTCGGCGGTCTGATGGCGGACAAGGTGGACATTCCCGCCGGCGTATCCCAGGAAAGCACCCGGGTGGAATACGGCAAGGCCCTGGCGGAGCTGGGCGGGGAGAATCCGGATATCGTGGTGCTGGACGCGGATCTCTCCGGCTCCACCCAGACCAGCCGCTTCGCCAGGCTCTATCCGGAGCGCTTCTTCAATCTGGGGGTTGCCGAGCAGGACCTCATGGGCACCGCCGCCGGCCTGGCCGCAGGGGGGAAGATCCCCTTCGCCAGCACCTTCGCCATCTTCGCCGCCGGCCGGGCCTGGGAGCAGATCCGCCAGGCCATCGCCTACGGCCACCTGAACGTGAAGATCGTGGCCAGCCACGGTGGCCTGACGGTGGGCGAGGACGGCGGCTCCCACCAGGCCCTGGAGGACCTGGCCCTCATGCGGGTGCTCCCCAACATGGTGGTGCTGGTGCCCGCGGACGGCCCGGAGACCCGGGCCATGGTGCGCTGGGCCGCAAGCTATCAGGGGCCGGTGTACATCCGCACCTCCCGGCTCCCCTTTCCGGTCCTCCATGCGCCGGACCACGTCTTCCACCTGGGCCGGGGAAGTGTCCTCCGGGAAGGGAGGGACGTCACTCTGGCGGCGATCGGGCTCATGGTGCACATCTGCCTGGAGGCCGCCCGCCGGCTGGCCGCCCAGGGCATTGAGGCCCGGGTCCTCAACCTCTCCACCCTCAAGCCCCTGGACTGGGAGCTGGTGGTGGAGTCGGCCCGGCGGACGGGGGCCCTGGTCTCCGCAGAGGAGCACCTCATCACCGGCGGCCTGGGAAGCGCGGTGAGCGAGGTGTTGACGGATTTCCACCCGGTGCCCCTGGAACGCCTGGGGGTGAAGGACATCTTCGGTCAGTCCGGAAAGCCCGAGGAGCTCCTCAGGCATTACGGCCTCACCGCCGATGATGTGGTTAAGGCGGCCCACCGGGCCATCCGCCGCCGGGACCGGGGGGAGTAAGAAGGCCGGAGACCTTCAGGGCTGGAAACCCCGGCCCGGAAGCGGCAGGGGGAGGGCCGGGTCGGCGTCCCCGCCCCCCGGAAGCCCGGGAGGCGGGGAAGAGACGGGACCACCCCCACCCTGACCCAATAGGCTGGCGGCCCCCCTTCCGGCAGCCGCCGGCTCCGGATCCGGTCACCGGGTCCGAATCACCTGACGAGAGGCAGACCATCCGTGACGCACCCAGGTCTGGCCACCTTTTTCCGCCGCCTCGCCCTTTTCGGGATGCTGGCCGGGCTGAGCTTGGCCCTGATGGCCGTCCCCCGGCCGCTGTCCGCCTCCCCCGGCCCCGAGAGCTATGAGGCCCTCCGGCTGGCCGCGGAGGCCTTTTACGAAATCGGGCAGAAATACGTCCAGCCCAAGGACGAAGGGGAGCTGATGCAGGGAGCCCTCCGGGGCATGATGAACGCCCTGGACCCCGATTCCTCCTATCTGACCCCGGAGGAATTCCAGGAATACCAGCGGGGGGGCCGCACCGCGCCGGCGGAGGCCGGCATGGAGCTCATCTTCAAGGATCACCTCCTCACCGCGGTGTCGGTGCTGGATGAGGGGCCGGCGGCCCGGGCCGGGCTCCGGCCGGGGGATCACATCCTGAAGATCAACGGCCAGCTGGTGCGCAATCTCACCACCCAGGAGGGGATGCGGCGCTTCCAGGGCCCGCCCGGGACCGTCATTCGGGTGCAGGTGCTGCGCAACGGCCTGCCCAAGCCCCTGGACGTGAGCCTCACCCTGGAGCCCTTGCCCCCTCCGAAACTGGCGAGCCGGGTGCTCACCGGCGATTACGGTTATATCCGCATCCCCTATTTCCATGATGACACCCCCGCCGCCCTGGCCGCGGTCCTGGCGGACTTCCGGCGCCGGCAGCCGGAGCTCAAGGGCCTGATCCTGGATCTGCGCAACAACGCCCGGGGCAGCCTGGAGCAGGCGGTGCGCACCGCCTCGGTCCTGGTGGGGGACCGGGAGGTGGTCTCCACCCGGGGCCGCAAGGGCACCGAATCCCAGATTTTCCGGGGCAAAGAGCGGGACCTGGCCTTGAAGAAGCCCCTGCCCATGGTGGTGCTGGTGGACCAGGGGACCGCCCGGGGGGCGGAGATCCTCAGCGGCGCCCTGCAGGATCATGGCCTGGCCACCCTTCTGGGGGAGAAGACCTTCGGCCTCTGCGGCATCACCCGGGCCTTCCCCCTGAAGGACGGGGCCGCGGTCATCATGACGGTGGCCGCCGCCTACACCCCCAAGGGCCGCAAAATCACCGGCAACGGCCTCGTCCCGGAGCTGGAGGGGAAGAAGCCCGCTCCCGGGGAGGCCCCTCCGGTGCCACCCGCCGTGGAACAGGACCCCTGGGTGCTGCAGGCGGTGGAGTTTCTGAGGGGAGGCCCGGCCAAGGCGAAGCGGTAGCCGGAGTCCCCTCCGGCCGCCGGGATACGGACAGTCGCCGGAGGTCACCCGCAACCTTCATTTTCAGGAACAGAGAACGATGCTGGCATACACACCCCTGCGCAAGCTCGCTTTGCTTCTGGCCCTGGTGGGCCTGGTAGGGGGCGCCGCCCTGGTGATGGGTGAACCCTTCCAACCCCTCACCCCCTCCCGGGAGACCCTCCGCCTGCGGGTGGGGGCCCCCTCCCCCTCCCCCCCGCCCCTGTCGGAAGCCCATATGCAGAACTTCTCCCAGGTGCTTAATCTCATCGAGCAGCACTACGTGGAGCCCAAACCCAGCAAGGAGATCATCTACGGCGCCATCCAAGGCGCGGTGAGTGCCCTGGACCCCCACTCCTCCTTCATGACCCCGGAGGAGTTCCGGGAGCTGCAGATTGAGACCAAGGGCAAGTTCAGCGGCATCGGCATCGAAATCACCCTGAAGGACCGCATCCTCACCGTGGTCTCCCCCATCGAGGGCACCCCGGCCTTCCGGGCGGGGCTGCGGGCCGGCGACCAGATCCTCAAGATCGACGGCAAGCCCACCCGGAACCTGAGCCTTACCGAGGCGGTGAAGATGATCCGGGGGCCCAAGGGCTCCAAGGTCACCCTGACCATCAACCGCCCGGGCTTCCCGGCCCCCAAGGACTTCACCATCGTCCGGGAGATCATCCCCATCCGCAGCGTCAAGGCCCGCATCGTGGAGGGAGGGCTGGGCTACATCCGGGTGGCCAACTTCCAGGACCAGACCGACCAGGATGTCCGGGGCTATCTCACCAAGATGCACCAGAAGCTCAACCCCATGCGGGGGTTGATCCTGGATCTGCGGAATGACCCCGGGGGCCTCCTGGAGCAGGCGGTGCAGGTGGCGGATGAATTCCTGAGCTCCGGGCTCATCGTCTATACCCAGGGCCGCACCCCCCAGCAGAACATGCGCTTCTATGCCCGTCCGGGCCAGCCCGGGGAGGACCGCAGCCTCCCCATGGTGGTGCTCATCAATGAAGGGAGCGCTTCGGCCTCGGAGATCGTGGCCGGCGCCCTCAAGGACCAGAAGCGGGCGGTGGTGGCGGGCACCAAGAGCTTCGGCAAGGGCTCGGTGCAGACCATCATCCCCCTGGAGGACGGCTCCGCCCTGCGCCTCACCACCGCCTTGTACTACACCCCCAGCGGCCAGACCATCCAGGACAAGGGCATCACGCCGGACATCCTCCTCAAGGAGCCGGAACCCACCGACGCCAAGGCCCTTCAGGCCCTCCGGGAGGAGGCCATGGAGCGCCACATGCGGGGGGAGGGGATCACCGACAAGCCCTGGAACCAGCCCCTCACCCTGGCCGACCTGGAGCAGGACATGGTGCTGAAGCGGGCGGTGGAGATCCTGAGGAACTGGCCCCCCAAAATCGTCGCCCAGCAGCCGGCCCACTAGCCCCCGGGGCGCCGGGCCGGCCGCCTCCCCCGGCCTCGCAGGGGAGGATCATCCTTTGAGTGTGAGGGGGCGAGGCGACCTTGCCGGCCCCCGCTCTTATTTCCGGGTTATGGCCGAGACTGCCTCCGCCCCGGAGGCCCTGCCGTTGGTGGCCATCATCGGCCGGGCCAATGTGGGCAAATCCACCCTGTTCAACCGCCTGACCCAGTCCAATCAGGCCCTGGTGGCGGACACTCCGGGGGTCACCCGGGACCGTCTCCTGGGGCGGGTGACCTTCGGGGAGCGCACCTTTCTTCTGGCGGATACCGGCGGGCTCATCGGCGCCGAGGATGAGCTGGAACCCCTCATCCGCCGCCAGGCCGAGGCCGCGGTGGCCGCCGCCGACCTCATCCTGCTGGTGATGGACGGCAAGACCGGACCCCTGCCCGCCGACGAGGAGGTGGCGGCCTACCTCAGGGAAACCGGCAAGCCGGTACTCCTGGTGGTCAACAAAGTGGATCACCTCGGCCGGGAGGAGGTGCTGCCGGAGTTCTACCGCTTCGGTTTCACCCCCCTCTACCCCGTCTCCGCCGCGCACCGTCTGGGGCTGGAGGAGCTCCTGACGGCCCTGGTGCGCCTCCTGCCCCCGAAGGAGGCCCTGCCTCCGGCCCCCGAGGCCATCCGGGTGGCGGTGGTGGGCCGCCCCAATGTGGGGAAGAGCTCCCTCATCAACCGCCTCCTGGGGGAGGAGCGCTTCATCGTCAGCGAGCGGCCGGGCACCACCCGGGACAGCATCGACACCCCGGTCACGGTGGCTGGCCGGGACTATGTGCTCATCGACACCGCCGGGCTCCGGCGGCCCGCCCAGCGGGACCCGGGCCTGGAGCGCCTCATGGCCCTCAAGGCCATCCGGGCCCTGGAGCGGGCCCAGGTGGCGGTGCTCCTCCTTGACGCCTCAGAGGGCGTCACCGCCCAGGACCTGCGCATCGCCCGCCTCATCGCCGAGGAGGCCAAGGGCTGCCTCGTGGGCCTGAACAAATGGGACCTGGTGCCCCGGGAGGCCCGGAAGGAGGTCCAGGACCGGGCCCGGGAGGCCCTGAATTTCCTCCCCTACGCCCCCCTCCTGCCCCTCTCCGCCCTCACCGGCTTCAATGTGGGGCGTCTCTTTCCGCTGGTGGACCGCATCTACGCCCAGATGGGCCTGCGGGTGGGGACCGGGGAGCTGAACCGGGTGCTCCAGGAAATCACCGGCCGGGTCAAGCCCCCCCTCTTTCAGTTCCGGCCGGTGAAATTCTACTACCTCACCCAGCCGGAGACCCACCCCCCCACCTTTGTGGCCTTTGTCAACTACCCCGAGGGGGTCACCGAGGCCTACCGGCGCTACTTCATCCGCCAGCTGCGGGAGCGCCTGGGCCTCACCCACACGCCCCTGCGTCTGTTTCTCAAGAAACGCCGCCGCTGAAGAAGACAAACCGGCGCCCCTCCCTCTGCTTAAGGGCGGCCTGCCGGCCTGCCTCCCCTGCCTTTGGCCCCTTTCACCGGATCTCTCCGAACCCTGGGGGAGTGAGGCGGGCCGATTTTGCCGCTTGGGCGACGCCACCTCCCAGGCTTGGGGGAAGGGGGGAAGGGTCAGGGGCCGGTGCCCCTTGGCCCCTTCTCCGAACAGGCTTCCTCAGCCACCTGCCCAGGATTCACGTCTCCGGCCCCGATTTCTCTGGCCTCGCCCCCGTGCAGGGAAGCCCCC
>Ga0197142_1003583_pt1 | contig 12950 bp, 6 predicted proteins | sample GBS60_MetaG_FD_148614 | JGI IMG/M metagenome (GOLD analysis project Ga0197142, IMG submission 148614) | Sediment microbial communities from Great Boiling Springs, Gerlach, Nevada, United States - GBS 60_MetaG | ecosystem: Environmental > Aquatic > Thermal springs > Hot (42-90C) > Sediment... | reverse complement strand
TAAATAATCCGGTATAGCCCGCGCAGGCGGGCTTTGCCCTGGTTAGCCGAGGGCTTCAGCCCCACGGCTAGCGCAGTATAGCGGATTTAATTTTCAATCTCCATAAACCGCGCCTGAGAGGACGCTTCGCGCCGGGCGACCGCCTGGGCGGTCGCCGTAGCAGCGTCCACGCAGGTGGACGCCCGGCGAAAAGCCTTCCAGAGGCGATTTCAATCGCTGAACGCCAGGCAGCCTGAGTAGTTGCCTTGTAGCTCAGGCATGCGGTTGCAACCGCGCCTGAGAGGACGCTTCGCGCCGGGCGACCGCCTGGGCGGTCGCCGTGGCAGCGTCCACGCAGGTGGACGCCCGGCGAAAAGCTTTCCAGAGGCGATTTCAATCGCTGAACTGAAAGGCGCTCCAGTCGCTGCGCAACAGAGGAAAGGGATGATAACCGAAGCGTTCTTGCGCACCCACGACAAGCGGGGCAAATACCTGACGGGGTTGACGGCCCCCCGGTTCTGGTCGATGTTTAGCAGGATCGAGGCGGACTTTGAAGAGTACGAACGCCAGCGGCATGAGCGACCGGACCGGAAGCGGGCGGGCGGGGCGGGGCGTCCCTTTGCCGCGCCTCTTCTCATCAGGGTGGTAGCCGCGATCACGTATCTGCGGCTGCATCTGGCACAGGAATTCATCGGCGTGTGGTTTGGCATCGATCAGGTTCAGATTTCGCGTGATCTGCGTCGGCTGCTGCCGTTGATACGGCGACATGTGCTGCGCCACAGGTTCTGGAGCTGCTACCCGAGGGGGAGAGACCGGTAGACCTACTGGAGGTGCTGCGGGCGGCTTTCGGCGAAGAGGGGATCGCTTGGCTTGACGCCACCGAGCAGCTGATCAACAGGCCCAAGGATGCCGAACGACAGCCAGAGTTCTACTCGGGCAAGAAGAAGCGCCACACCATAAAGACACAGATAGTGACGAACAGCGCAGGAGATATCGCAGCGATCACACCGCTTGCGGCATCCTCCGCCAGCAGCGCCGGGTCGTCGGCGATAAGCCTGCGCACGCCGGCCAGTCGTTCGCCGCCCCGATCGATCCAGATATGCCTGCACCTGCTCGTCGGTCAGCGGCTGCACCACGACCGCGCCATGCAGCCGGAGTTCATCTGACAATTCGGCGTATTCCTGCTCACGGCAACAGACCACCAGCGGCATAAGGCCGCGCTCCTGGCGATAGGCATTGATCGCTGCCGCACAGGCCGCGCGCCGCTCTGCCGCGACTTCATCGAGGCCATCGAGCAATGGCAGGATCATGCCGCGCTTCACCCAGTCTACCGCTGCCTGCCGTGACATGCCATACTGGGTGTTGAGTTGGGTCGCCAGCCATGCGTCGATAGGCGGACGATCCGCGCCCCAGGCCGAGAGATCGAACTTCACCGGGATCGGGTGGGTCTCATCCTTATCCTTATCGGCGCGTTCGAGCAGGTCACGCATCAACTCCAGCATCAGCGTCGTCTTGCCCGATCCCGGCGCGCCAAAGATGAGCAGCGCGCCCTGATGCTGGTCGTAGACGTTGATGACATGCGTGTCAGCGGGCAGCAGACGATCCTTCTGACCCTGCGCGCGACTGGCGATACGGTAGCGATATGGCTGCGGTACCGCATCAGGGCGCTCAGCCAGTCCCAGGTCAATCAGAGCGTTATTCCAGAGCGACTGCTTGAGCACGCCGTCGATCCAGATCGACCGCTGGCGGGCGATCATGGTGCGCCGGTCGCGGCGTTCTTGTTCGTTTGCCGGTTGTGCGACAGGAGTGTAGTAGTGGTAATGAACTTCAGCGTGCGCGCCTCTCCCGACCGCAACGGCCTGACTATTGCTGATGTTGCCGACCGTGGTAGAGTCGCCGCCAATGGTCTGGCCTGCATCGCGCGCTGCCCGCTGATCACGAATGGCAAGCATGACTGCCAGCAGCAGGCTGATGCCGCCAGCGGCGTAGAGCCATTGCGTATAGCCGGCGAGTTCGGAAAATCGCGCTTCCAGATCGTTCGACAGCAGGTTGGCGACGATGCCGCTGGCGAAGAGCAGCACGGCAATCACCGCAGCGCCGAGCGCGCGGCGGAAGCGCTGCCAGCGAGATTCGCGCTCAGGAGACATGGGCTGCGTTGAAGATCATCGGCTACCGGCATATGGCCCGCTTGCCTGCATTGTATCACGGGAGCGGGCGTTGGGTGACGCTGAGTAGAGCACGGCAAAGCGCGAATGTGAGTGAACAGGGTGCGGGTGCGATCTTCGGCGCCAGCGCCAGGAAGCCCACAGGCATAGATTATCGCGGTCGTCGCTGGCGAGCGATACCTCAGCAGGGCGGGGACTGTACTACCGGGCAACTTCTGGTGATTGTTTTGCGCGTGACATCAATCACTGGTCAAACAGGTTCCAGGAGTTCACCCTGGCGCACGCTTATTATGAGCGCCAGGAAGCGCCTATGGAGGTTGACTCAGGGCTTCCAGCCGTATCGCTGAAATAGACGCACTTTGCGCCAGTCAGTGCATAAAGACGTTTGTAGCGCTGCTCGCTCTCGTGACCAAATGGAACATAGTGGTCGTGACAGTCGGGGGCACGGACGGAAGCGAAGCGCGCCCTGGGAAACACGTGCCGGGTCACTGCGTCGAGGAGCGTAGATCGGCTCAAACATAATCCGCCGGTCGTCGCAGCACACGAAAGGGATTCATACTCTTAATACTGGCGTTAGGGCGCCTGGACTGAGCCTCCTGCACTGCTTTCCGCCATTCCGGGTGCTGATCATTCCAGAGCGGATGCCGTTGAATTGCGACAACGTTCTTTTTCGTATGTACGAAGCCCTGAAGTGATCCAAATTCCTCGGTGACGTCGTAGCCAAGGCTCCGCATCGTCGCTGGTACAACAGCACGTGGCGCTGAGGTCAGGATTGTCCATGGGTTCGGCGTTGATCCCCACGGCGTCACCAGATCCACCGCAGCAAGATGTGAAGCAGCCAGACGAGCCATATCTAGTGCGAGTCGCCAGTCCAACAGTCCATGGTAGGGCAGGTTGTAGAAATCGCGCAGACACAAATTGCACGAAGTGTCACAGTTGGCGTGTTCGCTTGGATGAAGCCACTTGTCAGCAAGAGACCCTGAAACAGATGGATCGGCCTGGGTCAGCAATTGTTCATACTCCGAAGCCTGCCCCAGGAAGCGGCAGTAGCCAGCGCCGTTTTCGAGATTATCGCTCAGGAAAGCCTGACCAACTACGGGGAAGGGATTCTGTCCGGGCAATGAGCGAAAACCTGCCTGCAACTCCTGTGGATCGACATCCATGTACGTCGCCGCCGCTATGCGCAGCCAGAAGGCAAAGGAGTACCAGGCGGCACGCCCCTCAACCGTCGTCGGGTCGGCAAATACACCATCTGGCCAGTGATCAATGTTGATCAACAGCACGTCGGTCTTTCGGCGAGATAGCAGGGCTACCCGTACAGCGTTCCCATACACAGTCACTGCTGTACTTTGGGCATCATCAGCAATGACCGCGTAAGCCCCCTTCTTTTGCTTTCTATAGACATGCGCAGGACGGAAGTCAAAGCCGCCTGTCCCTCCGTTATCATTGATTGAGACAATATCGTCATAGAGGGTTGCGAGGGAGCAGTTGCCAACTGCAATCGATGTTTGTGGTTGACGAATGCCGAGCGACGGACGGGTTGCCCGTGGTTGCCACTCAAACTGACCATCGAAGTCCCGCGGCTCTAAGTCGGTGAAGAACGCTCGTGGCTCACGCGCATCGATAGGTCTGAGCGACGGAGGATCGACCTTGCAGACAGGACAAGTCTGGAGTGTCGGCTCACGTCCGCCTGCAGGCGGCGCAGACGACGGACCGAGTGGGATCATAGCCTGACAGTGTGTGCAAACGCCGATCAGGTTGGGATTCCCTTCGGTAAGCGGCGGAGAAAAACCTTCATCAGAGAAGACCTGATTGCCTTTGCGATACAGATTGACGACCCCGATCGCCGTATGCACCGCTTTGTCTTTGACAGTCTCTGAACCGGGAGCGAACTGACTGATGGCAAGATCGAGGTTCCGATCAACAACCCCGCTCGTCGGGGGCCAGACGTTTGCCGTATTCGGCCACGCCGTATACAGCAGACGCACCCGTGTCGGAAAGCCGAACATGGGCAGAAGTCCAGCGTTTGCCAGGCGCTCGCTCAGTGTCTCCTGGATGTAGTAAGGATCGTTGACGATCCGGTCGATCTCGGCGACAAGACTGTTGCAGATATAGTCGCGCATGCGGTTACGGAATGCAATTGCATGAGCACCCGATCCCATCCACGGAGTCTCTGTGCTGAGCGTGGTAATAATGTCCTCAATGATGGGGCGATGTGCCGGGTTCTGAATCCAGCCGTGCACCGTTGGCTTACAGGTTTCCCAGTCCGCCACGCTCCCGAATTCGCCGTGAACATTGTCGCCATCAGACGATATCGGAAGAGACGCATCGCTCAGGAATGCCCGGCGCAGTACCTCCTTAATAAGCACACGCTTAAGAATCGGCTCACTGGACAGATCAACATACGGCGGCGGCGGGGGATCGCCGGTCATTTTTTCGGGCCGCACATAGTAAAAATCATCGTGGCTGCGCCCGCGGCAGAATGTCACCGCTAACGACACTCCGGCAGCCCTTCGGCCCGCCCGCCCGACACGCTGCTGATAGTTGAACCGTCGAGGAGGCATATTCGCAAGCATCACTGCATTGAGAGATCCAATGTCAACGCCAGCCTCCATCGTCGTCGTTACGCTGAGCAAATCCACCCCATGGATTTTCGGAATCTCGTTCCCCAGGAAAACTTCCTGAAACCAGCGTTGACGGCGTGGTCTATCGTCCTTGTCTGTCTGTCCCGTGAGTTCTTCACTGTTCATACGAAACACGAACGGAAACTTCGTGAGCAGCGTGTAGTAATCAAAATCGTTGCGCATTGGGGTTTTCACCAGTGCACGTTTATCTGCACATTCAGGGCATACGCCGACATCATGAAGAAACCGCGCACTACAGTGTGGGCAGGAGTACACAGATTGCAGTGAGGCGGCATTGACTGGAATAACTGCGAGATGATCAGGGTCCAGAACAATCCCGTTTGCTGAAGGCATTCCAGCCTTATGGTTGAGCAGTTGTTGATGGACATCGAGATCGCTGATACCCCGGTTCTGGAGATAGATCTTGTTAAATCTTCGCAACGAGTTGTCAGAACCAGGGTGAAATGCATCAGCATACTGATGGAGACGCCGCACACCCAACTGACGAATGACTGCTTCAGTAGCGCTTCGTATCGCCTGGGGCGGTGAGTCGGTCGGAAGGTAGCTAACGCGCCCCTGACCAAGCCCCTCAATTGTGCGTGCAAGATGCGGAAAGAGCGCATACATGATTTCAGCAGTAAGCTGGTCATACAGGTGCTTAATGTGATTGCGTTCCGCTGATGATAAGTTGATCTTTTCCCTCGGCAGACTACTGCTCCAGTCATAGCATTGAAACCACCAATCCCACTGACCTTTCTGAACTTTGTATCGCTTCTCAGTGAAGCCCGATCCACCGGGGCAAATACCGACTGCGAGGAGATTGTCGAAGATAGTGTCACGAAGACTCCTGATCGGCACCGGTCCGGGATATTCCTGAATCAGCGTCATCCAGGCATCGCGGGCTTTCTGGTTGGTTGGGGGGAGTCCCATAACCCAGCGCAATACTTCTTTGCCGATCTGCGGATCAAGGGACGCTTCAAAGCGATCATGTGCCGGTTTGTCTTCTGCCTGGCCTGCGGCATTGACGATAGCGTGAAGATCCGGATTGAGGGTTTGGAGTTCAAGAGCCGCCTGAGAATTGGGTGTTAATTCAACCCTCAAAAACGATACGAAGTCAGCCCAGTAGGACTCAAGCGACCGGATCAGAGCCAGGCGCACCATATCACGAAAATGGTCGCGTTCGATGCCCGCTGCCAGTTTTGCCGCATCCTGACGGCTGTCGGAGAAAATGACCAGCTTACGTGATGAGGTGTCATCTGCTGTCTGGAAGGGAGCCATCTCACGGAACAGCGCGCTGGCAAGCACCTGGCAGGCTTTTTGAAACCCGGTGCGATGGTTGCGCAAGGGCGACTTGAAGGTTTTGCGACGGCTATAGTCGGCGTCGCAGCGTGGACATTTCGTGGGGAACGCGGATGCGCTATCGCGTCTGCTCTGTGAAATATTTTTGTCATTTGCGATGACGTAAAGCCAGCCAGGGATCTCATTCGACCCGGGTTGAGAAGCCCCCTGCGTAACCAGACCGGTGCTGCGCTCCAGCTTCGCACGCACCCAACGATATGTCATCTGATCCCGCGTCCACTCCTCATCCTGCGGCTTCTCAGCCCATGATTGTCCGTATGGCTGTGGCCAGAAGACTGCATAATTGCCATACTGCTGTCCTAAGGCAACCCGGTCTGGCATATTCTCCAGATCGGGTTGATCAGCGGTCATGATAAAGGCACCACTTTTGACCAACTTTCGATACCCGCCGAGAAACACGTCACCACAAACTTCACACACAATCAGATCAAGCACACGGGAACCGCATGAGCAAGACAACCTGTGCGTGCTATGGATTGCGCCGACGGTCGGTCGAGGTTCGAGAAGCGGATCATTGCGACGATCACGCTCGATAGTACTATCGGTGCAATCAGGGTTGCAGCAGATCCACAGATTTTGGAGGTGGTGAAAGAACAGATGACCGCGCACAGGTTGTGGCGAACGTCCCGTCTTGCCACTGCGCGACATACCTAGCGCCAGCATGAATCCGCGCATCGCATCCGATACCGAACCTTTTTGGGCAGAACCCGATAGTCCAAAGAGTTGTTTATCAAGCCCTGGCGCAAGGGTCGGGCGCACAGACCCTAGCTCCGCTTGAGCAGCATCACGGATTGCCTCATCCGCTCCAACCTTTGCCAAGGCGTCACCAAGACGTTCCTCAGCAGTCGATCCTTTGCCGCCGCCCAGGTGATTCGCCAGTTGATCCATCGCTGCTCGAACTTCATTCTGATCCGGGTTGGGCGGTCCGGTAAGTGGATCAGGCTGTACTGCGGAAGCAAATGCTTCAAATGCTGACTGATAGCTGCGCAGACGAACTCGTGCGCCTGCTTTCGGCGGACGCTGTTGCCCGGTAATAAACGCAAACCGGTCTCGGCCGAAAAACTGGCGTAGAAAATCGCGCCCTTTTTGATTGTCTTCGATACTTGCGGTTGTGGCGAGAATCCGCAGTTTTGGCGAGTCTGGCGTCAGACCAAGTCGTGTGAGGAGCAATCGTAGGATATAAGACACCTCCGTGCCAGAAGTCCCGCGGTAGGCGTGTAGTTCATCGATGATCAGGAAAAACTCTCGCTCGGGATGATCCGGCTCACTGAGCCATTGTCGGGTCCGTTCAAAGATATCGGACTCGATCCTGCGCATCATCATGATGTTCAGCATCGAGTAATTCGTAATCAGGATATCTGGCGGCGTCTCCTGCATATCCCAGCGCGACCACATCTCTCCACCATCGGGTCGCGGGAAATAGGGGAGAGTATCTGGATCAAGCTGCTGCGCCTGTACTTCTTTCAGGATTGCCTGGTATTGCTGATCCATGTCATAGAGATAATCCCGTAGCATGTGAAGCCGTTGCGGATTGTCCTTTGAACCTGGCACGGGTGTTTGCCCTGTATAGCGCCCGAACGTGATCCGATTTCCCTGACGATGTTTATCGAGCCAATTGTGGATATCGTCGTTATCAAACGTCATTCGCAATCGACGGAGTTGATCTTCAACCAATGCGTTGAGCGGATAGAGAATCACTGCTCGCAGGGCAGCAGGGCGTTGGATATGTGACCACTGCGATACTCGACTCCCAGAATCACGCCACCAGTATCGTTGCTGCGGGTCAGGGGTCGCAGCCGCCGCCCATGTCTTCGACTCGCGCGCAAGTTGCGCCAGCAGCGGAAGCAGAAAACACTCGGTTTTGCCCGATCCGGTTCCGGTTGTCACCACCAGATCCCGACGGTTTGCAATCACCTCTTCGAGACTCGCCACCTGGTGCCGATAGAGCGTCATTCCCGGACCAAACAGATTTTGCCCCAAAGCAGCCAGATCACGGTACTCTGCCGGCAGCCGTGCTGCTGCTCCGTTGAGATCAAGCCCTGATGATTCGTACACTGGCACAGGCTCGATCAGGGGCGGCTGGCTGAGTACACCTGGACGGGTAAGCACTCTGTCACGTTCCTCGCTAAGTACTGGTGAGCGCAGTGGGAAAGCGCTTTTAAGATACAACCGATACATCTGCTCGATCCGCTGATAGGCGCCAATAACATCATGCATTGATGGACTCCTCATCGATCAGTGGTAACTTATTGCGCAATTCGTCAACCAGTTCCGCACCGACATGCTCGTACATCAACCATCCATTCTTGCGTAAGGGGAGGCGACCAGACGCCAGCACGAGCGCACGTTCGTAGACCTCTGGCCAGCGCCAATCGGCAGGCACGGCGAGTTGATTGCGGTCACTGTTAAATCGCACTGGGCACGGTTGACCGGCATCATAACGCGCCAGGAACCGCAGCCCATACCAGTCTGCGCGCAGCCATCTGTCTTCAGTTGCATCGTAGTACAGCGTATAGTCTGGACGAACCGACGCTCGTCCAGCGGCACGGACTTTCAACGGCCACAGTTCGTACAGTCCACTCTCACCACTAAAGTGAACCTCGTCAAAGGAGTTGCCGGTGAAGCGTTTAAGGGTAAAGTCATGCGGTCGAATGCCCTGGAGTGACTCAAGGGATCGCTTCCAATTGTCTAGCGATGGCAGCGCCCTCGCCAACGTCAGCCCTGCCTGCTCAACCTGAAGCACCGGTTGTCCTACAGTTGCGAGGATCGTCGCCAGATCGCTGGCGCTCGTTACATCAAGATAGACGGCAGCCGGTCCATCGCCTTGTGGTTGGGGGATGATTTCTACATTGACACGTTGGTGGAAGTGCTGAAGCAGGCGAGTGTTACGCTGACCACAGAGGATCCATCGACCCACACGCTCGCCAGTGGTGATTGGGAAAACCACTGAAGGTGCTATCGTCCAACGCTTGCGATCAACAGAAGTCTCGATATGCCCAAGGAGACGCAGCCGGCGCAAGACCTGCTGCGGACGACTGGCAATCCCAAGGCTCTGCCATGCGTGATGAAACACTTGCCAGCTTCCCTGCCCCGTTGCCGACAACCAGGTGAGCAACCGGTCATACTGCTGCGTTTGCGATGCAATCTCATTGTGGGCGACAGTTTCTTCGTCTATACCTGCCTCCTCAAACGGGTCGCTGGCTGGCGGGAGGGAGCGACGAAGGTAAGGAATCAGACGGACGTAATCGTGGACTGCATGCTCGGCGCCAACCATCGGGCGAATCTCGTCAAAGGTAAACGGTTGATCAAGTGCATGACCAATCTGGAGAGAGCAGAGCGGTGATGATTGTACTTCATCGGGTACCTGGCCGATAACCGGACTTTCAATTCCCAGAAAGAGATAATAGCCACCGCGCCTGGCACGCTTCTCTACTCGCACCACAGGTACAAGGTGTCCAAGATCATGCTGTTGAACCTGTCTCTTAATCCGGTCAACAAGCGTTTGAGGTTCAATCCCTCTACACCGAAAGCCTTTATACCAGCGTGGCATGGCTACGTCTCCTCTTGAACCAGTGCCCCGCATAAACGCTTGCCATTGATTTGCAGCCACTCGAAATCTTGTATCGAAGCAACTGCAAGATTGTCCCAGTCTACGATCTTTACCAGACGTTGACTTACGCGAGACTCAGCAACAGCCTCGATAAGGTAATTGCCTGGTGCAGACCAGGGGACATTGAAAGGTTGGTTCGTTTTTTTCGTCTCCTCAAAAACGATCTGCTCATCGCCGATACGGGTTATTCGCACATCAGACTCGACAGGAAAGCCAAAGACGGTTACCTGTGGACCGAAACCGGCAAGCCAGCCGCCCTGCGGTGCGCGCAATCCACCAGCCAGACCAATGCTCAATCGTTCCTTTGGGCGCAGTGCATGGTGCAAATCGCGGTGTTCGATCTCAACGCCATCCCACACCGGTGAAATCACCATACAGTCGCGCACTTCCATCCATTCGGGGAACAGATCAAGGGGTTGTGGATCACCGTTCCATTCGATCAGGCGTTCGACGCGGAGCCTTTCCAGATCTGAGAGGAGTTCATAGCGACAAAGGATAATGAAAGGCGTTCCTAAAGGAACTTCGCCCCATGAGGCATAGACCCCAGAATCGGGATTGTCCGGATCAGGGCAGAGAATCCAGAACGCGCGGCGGGGAAGGATTAATGCTTCAAGCACATCAGGCTGCGTGATCGGATAGCGCGCTCCCTGATCCAGTTGCTGCGCATTGATCGCGCAGATCGGCATATACCAGCCAGACCGCTCTGTGATCAGACGATGCTGCTGACCATCGATATCGACGACGACTGTATCGAACTGCTGTCGGCGCGGGATGCGGGGGTACAAGAAGTATTCAATCGTCCCGCTTAACAGGTCTTCTTTCCGCCAGAGACCGGCAAGAAGATTATATCCACGATCATACCTCCCCATAGAACCGAAGGACTCACCACTTCTCCATGCTTCATAGACCTCATAAATCGCTTCAGCAATGGCAGTGGCGCGCTGAGATTGATCGTTCAGCAAGGTCTGCAGATGTTTTGTTAAGTACTGCGCTTCACGGCGCACGGCTGCCACCAATGTATCGGCATCCCAGTTCTCATTCCACTTCGAGTCTCGAAACAGTCGGCGCAATCGATCACGATCTGCTCCACGCAGCAGCGCCTGTGAAATTGGATAGCTGATGTAGCGTTTTGCCCCCTCGCCCCGGCGAGCCGACGATATCAAACCGTTCTCTCCCAACCAGACTATCCACTCGTGCCAGAGCGGCTCTTCTGATTCAGAACCCGCCTTCATACCGCGTGGACGGCCGCCATCCTGATCAAGCCCCAGCACTTCACAAAAACGGGCAAAGTAGTTCGATGAGGAAATTTCTTCTTCCTCATCCTCAGCCATCCGCGAGGCTGCCAGTACCATGGACGCGAGAAAAGCAATGCAATTCGGTTCTCCATACTGATTTCTGCCTTGTACCCGATCTAACACAATCCGACGCCCCTGTACAACCCGCTGTTTTACCGCGTCCAGAAATGGGGCTACATCGTTCAACTGCTGTGTCTGTTTAATCTGCTCAATTACTTCATCGTCAATGCTAAGATAGACCGTACTTCCACGCTGCACACCGACTGTAAAATAGACGGCAATAGCGTGGTTCCAGACATCGTAACTGTCCCGTGATCCTCGTTGCACTCTATCTGCTTTTTCTTCATGGCGCTTACCACGAACACTGTCTGCTGATACCTGATTCATCTCCTCACCTGTACAAAGGTTTGATGTTTCGTGTATGCTGGACTTTGCTCCTGATTCGTCAGACTGATATGTGAACGGCGGTGAAGTTGGAGTATTACTCATATTCTCTGGCGTCGACGACTTGAGTGGGAGAGAAGGATCGTGGAACCATCTCATGTCGCTGACACTGTGGTGTTCTTCTTGGACATACCACTGGTAGGTACATGTCCAACTCTCCGGATCGTCGGAAATGACAGAAGCTTTGAAGAAGAACAGATTATCGGCATGAATAATGAAATGAGCAGCAAAAACGCCAGTACTGGAACACCACACGGCACGAGGAGCGAGTCGCGCCGTCAGTTCACGCTGTATTGCTGCTGTCGCTTCGTGCTCATGCACACCTGATCGGTTCACCGCAAGCCTGGCGAGCTGCTCAAGAGTGGAAATCCCCAAACGGCGGAGCCGCTCCTCGGTCTCAGCGGACAACCCAAGAACATCGATTGTCCAACCATTGAGACAGTATGTGGAGGTGATGGGACTGGTGGATTGCATTGTTGTTCTCGCGTCATCGTGACATAAGCCTTTTCTACCTAATTATAACAATCGATCCGAACTGAAAGGTGCGAGAGCGTTGCCTATCGAACGAAATTGTCACGTTGTTCTCCCTCCTCTTACGACAGGCAATCTGCCACGCACCGCCAGAGCTTTGCTATAATGGCGAACATACGATCAGGCGCCAGGATGCTATGAGAGGTGGATTGTGTCCGCACTGCAACAGATCAGGGAGTTGAAGCCGACGTTGGTTCGCGTCGCCGAACCGGATGACATTCCTGCCTGTAAATCCATCGCTGACACCCATCGAAACGCGCTGGGCTTTATCGTCGCCGCGACCTTTGCAGATGCCATCCAGCGCAACCAGTTGTTCGTCGCCGAGCGGGAAGGGGAGGTTGTCGGATTCGTGCGCTACAATCACCGGCGTCGCGGTCATGAGACCGCTTTATACGACATCGGCGTGGTATGGTCGGCGCAACGTCAAGGGATAGGACGATTGTTAGTCGAAAGGCTCTGTGAATCTTGTCGATTGTACAGACGTTGTGCCATTGTCTTGCGTTGCCCTGAGAACTTGCCTGCCAATGCATTCTATGCACGTCTTGGCTTTCAGCGTATCAGCGTTGAACCTGGACGTCGTCGACCGCTTGTTCTCTGGCGCCTAACTCTCGCGGAGGCATCATGCGCTTTGTCGCTTCAGCCACGTTGAAGCGCTCTGATTGGCGCGGCTTGCTTGAACGCTGGGAACGGGCCGGTCAAGGGCGTGATCCATTCCGGGAGATCATTCTTACCCCCTTGCCCGGTCTCTCGGAACCGACGACCGTTCAGTTTGTTCGTGATCATTTTGTCGGTCGCAGCACCATATGGTTCGATTCTGGCGGCTACTTTGTCCAACAGGGTGAAATTACCTATGAGGATCTGTATGGTCGGCTCATGGAATGGTTTCTCCACAATCGTTGGGCTGATGTCTATGTTCTCCCCGATTATGTCCCTTCTTCCGATC
>Ga0197142_1003582_pt1 | contig 12950 bp, 7 predicted proteins | sample GBS60_MetaG_FD_148614 | JGI IMG/M metagenome (GOLD analysis project Ga0197142, IMG submission 148614) | Sediment microbial communities from Great Boiling Springs, Gerlach, Nevada, United States - GBS 60_MetaG | ecosystem: Environmental > Aquatic > Thermal springs > Hot (42-90C) > Sediment... | reverse complement strand
AATAGCGAAAAGCTTGAAGAGATTGAGGGTGCCCTTTCAAATATAAAGACCCTGCAGGAAAGGATGGAGCAAAACTTCAGGGAGGACTTCAAGCAGAACAGGGAAGAACTGCGCAGTTCAATCCATTCGTTTAATGAGACCTTATTGCAACAGCTCAAGACCATGGCAGATATCCAGAAGGACCAGCTTGAGGTATTTTCAAGGCAATTACTCACTTTAACTCAATCCAATGAGCAGAGGCTCGATAGGATGAGGGAGAGTGTAGAGGAGAGATTAAGGAGTCTCCAGGAGGAGAATACAAAGAAACTTGACCAGATGCGAGAGCTCGTTGATAAGGAACTTCATGCAACCCTTGAAAAGAGGCTCGGTGAGTCCTTCAGGCTTGTAAGTGAAAGGCTTGAGCAGGTTCACAAGGGTCTTGGTGAGATGCAGGTCCTTGCTTCAAGTGTAGGTGACCTGAAAAAGGTCCTTTCTAATGTGAAGACAAAGGGCATCCTTGGCGAGATACAGCTTAACGCCCTCCTTGAGCAGATTCTCACTCCAGAGCAATATGTCAAGAATTTTGCAACAAAGAGGGGAAGTAATGAAAGGGTTGAGTTTGCTATAAAACTTCCAGGTAAAGATGATAGTGGAAGGTATATATATCTTCCTATTGATGCAAAATTCCATGAAGCTGATTATAACAGGTTACTTGAGGCCTATGAGAGGGGGGAACATGAAATAATAGAGGAGGCAGCTAAACAGCTTGAACAGAAGATTAGATTAAGTGCCAAAGAGATAAGTGAGAAATATCTCGACCCTCCTTACACTACTGATTTTGCCATAATGTTTTTGCCTGTTGAGGGGCTTTATGCAGAGGTCCTAAGAAGGCCTGGACTCTTCGAGGCCCTCCAGAGGGAATACAGGGTTACCATCACTGGTCCTACAACCCTTTCGGCATTTCTCAATAGCCTCCAGATGGGCTTTAGAACTCTTGCAATTGAGAAGCGCTCAAGCGAGATTTGGGAACTCCTTGGAGCTGTAAAGACAGAGTTTACAAAATTCGGAGACCTTCTTGATAAGACCCATAAGAAGCTCCTTGAGGCGAGTAACACTATTGAGGATGCAGCAAAGAGATCGAGAAGCATTGAGAGGAGATTGCGGAGCGTTCAGCAGATCTCTTATGACAAGGCATCAGAGCTTTTGAGGCTTGATGAATGAAGACTTATGACCTTTATAAACTCTTAAAAGAAGAGCTCAGAAACGGTTCCTCGGACCTTGTCACGAGGCAGTCAGGTCAGGTGATAAGGGAGAGGATAGAGAGGGATATTGCTGGAGAGGCAGAGGCTGAAGTCATCGTCCTTGACTTTTCAAAGATAGGCATAATCGATTATTCCTGTGCCGATGAGATCGTGGCAAAGCTCATCTCAAGACTTATTAACGGTGAGTATGGCAATAGATATATTGTCCTTAAAGGTCTCAGTGATCTCCAGAAGGAGAACATAGAGGTTGCCCTTGAGAGAAAGGGCCTTTCCTGCCTTGCTGTTTCAAGGAATAACAGAAGCATGATATTAGGTGAATTGAATAACTATCTGAAAGAAACCTTTGAATTAGTTTACGATAGAAAAAAGATTACTGCAAAGGAGCTTTCAAGAATCCTCAGGCTTGAGCTTAATACAGCAGCCACAAGGCTCCTCAATCTCTTTAAAAAGAGACTCATCACCAGAACAGATGAGCAGACACCTGATGGAAGGGTCTGGGTTTACAGGAGGCTTTTATGACTCCTCTTATTTCTGACAGAGATATCGCCTTTCCCCATTATGTAATCCTCAAGGCCTCTGCCGGTGCGGGCAAGACAAGGGCTCTTACGAACAGATATGTCCAGTTTTTGCTTTCTGAGAGAATCCCGAACAATAAATTAAAAAATATCCTTGCTATTACCTTTTCGAATAATGCTGCAAGGGTAATGAAGGAGAGGATCCTTGAGGTTCTCAAGCGTCTTTATCAGAAAGAAGAAAATACCATCGGAGAGTTCAGTAACTTACTAAGCATTGATCAAGAGAGGCTTTCACAGAAGGCTGAAAATGCAATTGAGGAGATACTTAATAATTATTCTGATTTTCAGGTTAAGACCATAGATAGCTTTATGGCGACCCTTTTTAAGGCATCATCTACAGACTTTGGTTATACACCCGACTTTGAGATAATAATGAATAATAATGAGATACTCACTTATGCCTTTGAGCTCTTCATGAGGGATGCAAAGGAAGGATCTAACAGGCTTAACAATCTTATAGAAGCTACAGACCTTTTATCGGAGTTCAGAACTGATAAATCTGCCTATGTGTGGGATGCCCCTAAGGAAATCCTAAAGACCTTTAAGGAGTTTTATAAAAAAGAAAGTTCTACATTAAAGAGATTCTCCTACAACAAGGATTTATTAGATAAGAAGGCTGTCATTGAGGAAGACTTAAAAAATATAATGGAGAGGATTATATCCTCTGTTAATAGTTCAGATCTTGAAAAATCTGGAAGCTGTAAGATCTTTGATAAATTTCAGGAGATAATAGAAAAAAAGAAATTCCAGTTGTTGTTAGACAGGGGTCTCTCTAAGCCGCCTGTAAAAAAACCGAGAAAGGGAGAGTCTAAGATCGAATGCTATAATGAGATTTCGAGCCTCTGGGAGGAATTTCAGAAGTATGTAGAGGAATTTGTCTTTTTTTACTCCATGACTTATTACTATCCCTATTATGAAATTTATAAAGATTACAGAGAGGTGCTCGATAAAGTAAGGCTCAGGGAGGGAAAGGTCTTCATTGAAGATATAACAAAGATCATAAGTAGCTTTTTAAGTGATATGGTGCCAGATATATACTTCAGGCTTTCAGAAAAGATATACCATTTTCTTATAGATGAATTTCAGGACACCTCTCAGCTTCAATGGCACAATTTATATCCTTTAATAGAGAATAGCCTTTCAGTAAAGGGAAGCCTCTTTGTAGTAGGTGATACAAAGCAGGCTATATATAGCTTCAGGAATGCCGATTACAGGATAATGAAGGAACTCGAAAATAATGATATCTTTCCAGCAGCAAAGAAGATTGTAGCGGAGCTTGATATAAATTACAGGAGCGGTGGAAGGATTGTTGAGTTTAATGAGGAGGTATTCAAGAAGAGACTTCCATTAAATAATGAATATAAAGATGCTACAAAGAGCGGTCTTACAGAGTTTAGACAATATCCCCGTGGCGAGAAGGAAAATAAAGGATATGTGGAGCTGAAGATTGTTAACCCCTCTACTATTTCCTCGCTGTCGGGTGAAGGAATCAATAATGGGAATGACCAAGCCGATGAGGGAAAGTCATATCTTTTTGAGATTATTGATGATTTATTGAAGAGAGGTTATAACTTAAGGGATATTGCAGTCCTTAGTTATGACAATCAGTCTGTAATAAAACTTAGCCAGTGGCTCAATGAAAAGGATATAGAGATACTTTCTTTTAGCAGTCTTGATGTAAGAAAGAGGAAGGTCTCTGATGAACTTCTCGCCCTTTTGAAGTTTCTCGATTATCCCCTTGATAATTTCTCTTTTGCAGTATTCCTGAAAAGCACTATCTATCTAAATTATTTAAGCAGTCTTCAGCCCTCAGCCATCAAGCCAGAGGTAGACCAGTTTCTCATAAAATACAGGGATCAGAAAGAACCTCTCTACAAGGCCTTTGAGAAGGAGTATTCCAAAGTATGGCAGAGGGATTTTGCGGAGCTCTTCAGACTTACAGGTTATCTTCCGATTTATGACCTTATCAGCATGGCAATCACGAGGTTCAGGGTTTTCGAGACAATACCTGAGGAGGAGGCCACATTTATAAAACTTCTTGAGCTTGCAAATTATTTTGAGGGAAAAGGTCTCAGCAGTATAAAGGACTTTGTAGAGTTCCTGGGTGGTGATGGAGAGGATGAGAAGGTATGGGATATAAGTATGCCTGTAGAGGCTGATGCAGTAAGACTGATGACAGTGCACAAGGCAAAGGGTCTTGAGTTTCCTGTGGTGATATTTTACATGGATAAATCAGAGCCTCCTCCTAAGGGTTTTTATTTTGTTGAGGATGGAGAGAACTTTTCTGTTATGAGGCTAAATGAAGAGTTAGCCAAAAAGTCAGAAAGGCTAATGGCTATTAAAGAGAGGATCTCACTGGAGCAGAAGATTGATAAATTAAATACCCTCTATGTTGCCCTTACAAGGGCTGAGGAGGAGCTTTATGTTTTTACCTCTTTAGAGAATAATAAAAAGAAAAGAGCCTTTGTAGAAATTGTCTTTGATGGCGATAGTTTCACTTTGGGTAATAAACTTACTCCCGAGGAAGTGGCACTAATCAAGGCAAGCAAAAAGGAAAGGCTACCAGATTCATTCAGTATAAGCCACAGTTTTATGGAAGGAGGATTTCCTGTTGAAGAAGGTGAAATCCACATTGAAGAGAAACAGAGAGGAGAGGTTATTCATAAGGTCCTTTCATATATAGACTATTTAGAAGTTACTGGTGAGAGTGACAGCTTTTGCCTGCCAGAAAAGATCAAGGAGAGGATAGACCGATTGAACAGGGAAACAGCATGGAAGGTTTGTTATGAAGAGATAGAGGCGATATTGAAGGCCCTCCAGAATGGACCATTAAGGATGTATTACATCCCTGCTCCTCAAAGGACTGTAAGGAATGAGGTGGAATTCACCAGCCATACAGGTGCCCTTTTCAGAATGGACAGGATAGTGATTGACAGAGACTCTGTTACAGTTATTGATTATAAGACAGGCCATCCGACTGAAGAAGAGCATTCAAGAAATGAGGAACAGGTGAGGCATTATAAGAGTCTCCTCAGGGATGTCTATAGATATAAATCTGTAAAAGGCTATCTCTATTATCTGGATCTGGATAAGGTAGTAGAAGTATGAGCAGGGTTATTGTTATACCAGAGAGTGATGATCTGATAGAAAGGCTCTATGGTTTTCTTGCGGAAGGAAACACTAAAGAACAGGACCTTTCCCAGAACATGGTTGTCTTTCCGGGAAAGAGACCTGGACATTATCTCAGAAAACTTATTGGAAACAGGCTCGGAACCTCTTTTATCCCTCCGGTGATATTTTCTATGGATGAGTTTGTGAATTTCCTTGTCAGTGACAGTAATCTTAAGAGTGCTGAGGGTATTGATGCCATTCATATACTTTATGAGCTATCAATGAACACCAATGCCCTCCATCCAGAATTCAGAAAGTTTGATAACTTTTATTCCCTCGGTTCAAGGCTTTTTGATATCGTTGAAGAGCTTTATATCGAAGGTATCTCTGATAAAAGATTAAGGTCAATAGAGACCCTTATCCCGATACCTGTAAAATCCTCTGAACATATGAGATTCCTTTCGGACCTTTACAGAGATTTTTATAATGAGCTTCCCAGAAGGGGACTCTCCACAAGGAGCCTCCGTTACAGGATGGCAGCAGACCTGAGCGAGCCTGAACTCATAAAGAGGATTGGAAGGCTTAAAAGATTAATAATTGCAGGATTCTTTGTCTTTACAGAACAGGAAAAAAGATTAATAAAGAAGCTATCTCAAAGGGATGGTAAACCAGAGGTTATATTGCTTTTTTCTAATGGCGAAGGCATTTCAGATACAATAAAAGCCTTAAATATAAAAGATATCGAAGATCCTCATACTGACTTAAAGGCTTCCGGGGCTTCAGCCTTTAGCCTTCAGCTTATCTCGGCTCCTGATACCCATGGAATGGTTAAGGCAGCAGGAACCATTATTAAACAAATCTCTGGTATTAGTGCAGAAGGAAATCCTTCAGCCTCGTTTTATCCACCAATTGATGAAAAAACAGTGGTGGTCCTTCCAAAGGCAGATACCCTTTTTCCTCTTCTCAGACAGGGTATCCCCTATATGGATAAAGAGTCTTACAATATCTCCATGGGCTATCCAGTCCAGAGAACACCTATTTACGGATTTTTTATGAGCCTTTTTGATGCTGTAAATTCTATAGACAACGGCCATGTCTATATGCCTCGCTATCTCAGGTTTGTACTTCATCCTTATGTGAAGAATATCTATTTCGGAAGAAGTGCAGAAGAAAACAGGAAGATATTCCATGCCATTGAAGAGGCCTTCAGGAGGGAGGAGATCCCTTCTTTTGTAAGTCTCGATGAACTTGAAACACATATAAGTAAAGATATATTCAGAGATGACCCTGACTCTAAGGAGAAATCAAAACAACTAAAATATATCCATGACAATACCATAAGGAGATTCCTCAGTTTTAATAATATAGGCCATTTCATTGAAGAGTGCCGGAAAGTACTTCTCTTTTTATATAAAGAGAGTACAGCAAAACTCCATCCCTTTTTCTATCCTTATGTAGAGGCCTTTATAAAGGAGCTCGAAAAGGTTTCCCTTTCAGACATCAAGGACATGGTTTTTGAACACAGGGAATCCTATTTCAATCTCTTTAAGAAGCTCACAGCCCCCACAAGAGTACCCTTTGAAGGCACACCTTTAAGGGGATTACAGATCCTCGGTGTCCTCGAGACGAGGAATATAAAGTTCGACAGGGTTCTCTTTCTTGACCTTAATGAAGGTGTCTTTCCTGATACCACCGAAGATTATCTCCTTCCTTATCAGGTAAGAAAGGCCCTCGGTCTTCCTACATATGAGGATCGAGAGAGGCTTGCTTATTATTATTTTAATATCATTTTGAAGTCAGCAAGAGAGGTCTATCTATTTTACATAAATAATGACAGAACTGAGAGGTCAAGGTTTATAGAAAGGCTTCTGTGGGAAAGAGAGAAGGCTGGTTTCCCCGAGATACCTCTACGATCTGTTAGCTATAAAGTCAGACTCTCGACACCCATGCCAGAACCTGTTAAAAAGACACCAGAGGTAATGAATGTCCTTGGCAACATAAAACTCACACCATCAAGCCTTGATGAATATTTAGCCTGTGGCATAAGGTTTTATTATTCCCGGGTATTAAGGCTGAGAAAAGAGAAAGACCTCACAGAAGATCCTGACAGTTCAGAGATAGGTAATATAGTTCACAGGGCCTTGAGGGAGTATTTCAGTGAGAGGCTGGGTATTCCCCTAAGGAGGGAGAATTGTTCAGCAGATGAGATCGAGAAGATTGTCGAAAGTATATTTAATGAAAGATACCGAAATATCTATGGGAGTATTTATCTCCTTAAATACCAGATTACCAAGAGGCTGAAAGAGGTCATAGAGAATATGCCTGAATTATTTTCAGGGTTTGAAGATTTTGCAATTTATCATGTCGAAGAGCCCGTAAGGGCCAGTCTCTTTGATATGCCTTTTGAGGGTAGAATTGATGCCATCGGAATGTTTTGTGGAGAAGGTAACAGTTCACACCATAAAGAGATAATAATAGATTACAAGACATCAGGTGATAAAGAGAATTTTAAGATAAGTCTCGATAAGCTCGACCTTTCTGATAGGTCAAGCTGGTCTAAAAGGATTAATAGCCTCCAGATGCCCCTTTATATGTTTGTTTATGGAAAAGGAAGAAATCTTGACATGGAGGCCCTTGAGGGCTACTATCTTTTACTTGGTAAAAGAAATATAAATTACGAATCCCTTTTTGACCCCCTTGGTGGAAAAGAGAAAAAAGAGGCCCTTAGTATTCTTTCAAAAATCATTCAGTGCCTTGTTGATGAGATAAAAGATCCTGACACTCCCTTTAGTCCGCCAGCAGATTTCAGTGATGCCTGTAACAATTGTGACTATGTGCCCTTCTGTGGAACAGAATGGGCATTAAGAAATAAATATTCGAGAGGTTAGGATGGCTGAGATCACACCATTAATGAAACAGTATTTCAGTATAAAGAGTAGATACAGGGATGCCATAGTATTCTTCAGGCTTGGTGACTTTTATGAGATGTTTGGCGAAGATGCCATAATTGCATCAAAGATTCTCCAGATAGCCCTTACTACAAGGGACAGGGATAAGGATGACCCCATTCCAATGTGCGGTGTACCCTACTTTACAGCGGACACTTACATATCAAAGCTCATAAAGGCTGGTTACAGGGTTGCCCTCTGCGAGCAGCTTGAGGATCCATCAACTGCAAAAGGACTCGTCGAGAGAGATGTCGTTCGGGTCATAACAGCAGGCACCCATATTCCCGAAGAACCAAAGGAGAATTCCTTTATACTTTCCTTTTATCCCTCAGGAAGTTCCACAGGCATTGCCATTGCCGATATCCACACAGGTGAGTTTATCCTTTACGAGACCGATTCATCCATAGAGGATGAGATATCGAGATTCCAGCCAAAGGAGGTTCTTTATCCCCTTTTTCTTAAGGATGACATAAGGTTTAAAGACCTGTTAAAAGAGTTCTATTCCACACCCCTTGAGGACTGGAATTTCGAATACAATGAAGCCCTTAGGACCCTCCTTAATTATTTCAAGGTCTCTTCCCTCGAAGGTTTTGGCATAGACGGGATGGAGTCTGCTGTTGGTGCAGCAGGTGCCCTCATAACCTATCTCAGCACTACCCAGAAGGGACTTCTCAACTTTAGAAAGATCAAGACCCTGAGAAAACAGGATTTCCTTTATATGGATGCATCGACCATAAAAAATCTTGAGCTCCTTAAATCCCTCAGGGATGATACAGTTCATGGTTCCCTTCTATGGGTCCTTGATGAGACCCTTACACCAATGGGAGGAAGGCTCCTCAGGAATTCCATCACAAGGCCCCTTCTTGATATAAATGAGATACACAGGAGACTTTCCATCGTAGAAGAATTGATAAATTCAGGAGAGGTACTTGAGCTTATAAGAAATTCCCTTAGAAGGATTCAGGACATAGAAAGGCTTGCAGGCAGGATTGCCACATCTCAGGCAACTCCGAGGGAGCTTGTAAGCCTTAAGAATTCATTAAAACAAATACCTGAGATTAAAAGAATCCTGTCGGGTTTTGAGTCTCCGCATATCGTAGCCCTTAATTCAAAGATAAGATATCCTGAGGCCCTTGTATCTCTTATTGAGAAGGCCCTTATTGACGACCCGCCCCATTCTCCAAGGGATGGAGGATTCATAAAAGATGGCTTTGATAATTCCGTAGATGAACTGAGAAGCCTCCAGAATCATAGCAGGGAGACCATTGCTCGGATGGAGGCAGAGGAGAGAGAGAGGACAGGAATACAGTCCCTCAAGATTGGTTACAACAGGGTCTTTGGATATTACATAGAGGTGACAAAGGCGAATCTCAAACAGGTTCCTCCTGACTATGAAAGAAAGCAGACCCTTGTGAATGCTGAGAGGTTTGTTACTCCAAAATTAAAGGAATATGAGGCAAGACTTCTTGGTGCTGAAGAGGAGTTAAAGAGGCTTGAATACGAGATATTCCAGAAAATCCTTGAAGAACTCAAGCCCCATTGCGAGACCCTTAAAGAGATTGCTGGGGTAATTGCCCTTCTTGACATGCTTGCTGCCTTTGCCATAGTTGCAAGGAGATATAACTATACAAGGCCTGTAGTTGATGAGGGTTTTGTTATAGAAATAACAGATGGAAGACATCCTGCAATTGAGAGACTCTCTCAAGAGAGGTTTGTGCCAAACAATCTATACATAAATACAGACACAGACAGGCTTCTAATAATCACAGGACCTAACATGGCTGGAAAATCTACCTACATGAGACAGAGTGTCCTCATAGTGATCATGGCCCAGATGGGAAGCTTTGTGCCTGCCAGTAAGGCAAGGATTGGCCTTGTTGACAGGATCTTTACAAGGATAGGTGCCTCGGACTTCCTGCTGAGGGGACAGAGCACCTTTATGGTTGAGATGATAGAAACAGCAAACATCCTTAACAATGCAACAGTAAGAAGTCTCATAATCCTTGATGAGGTTGGCAGAGGCACATCCACTTTTGATGGTATAAGCATAGCCTGGGCAGTGGCTGAATATATTGCGAAGAAGATAAAGGCAAGGACCCTCTTTGCAACCCATTACCATGAGCTTACTGACCTCAGCCGCATCATTGAGGGTGTGAAGAACTACAATGTGGCTGTAAAGGAGTGGGGTGATGAGATAATCTTTTTAAGAAAGATAGATGAAGGACCTTCTGATAAGAGCTACGGTATACAGGTTGCAAGACTCGCTGGACTTCCTGAGGAGGTTATCCTCAGGGCTAAGGAGATCCTTGCAAACCTTGAGGATACAGAACTCACAAGCACAGGAATGCCAAGATTTATAGGTTCTGTGCCTGAGGGAACTATACAGCTTGACCTTTTTGGCGGAGCCTTTCATCCAGTGATAATGGAACTCAAGAACCTTGACCTTTCAGGTCTTAAACCTGAAGAGGCATTGAAGATCCTCAAAAGACTCAAACAAAAGGCAGAGAGATAATGGAGGTATTTATGCAGAGGACTGTCACCTATTTTGAAAGACCAGGCAGGGAAAACACAGAGGAGTGTCTGAAGATTAGCTTTAATGCCATTCGGGAACTCGGTCTTAAACACATCGTAGTTGCCTCTACAACAGGTTCAACAGGCCTTCTCTTTGCAGAGGCAATGAAAGACCTTAATGTCAATCTCGTCATAGTGACCCATTCAGCAGGATTTAAGTCTCCTAATACAAAAGAGATACCTGATGAATTGAGAGAAAAGATTCTCAGGACAGGTGCAAAGGTCTATACAGGCACTATGATAACCCACAGCCTTGAGACAGCCTTCAGCCAGAAATTCAGCGGCCTCTATCCAACCCTTATAGTTGCCCAGACACTGAGGCGCTTTGGCGAGGGCCCGAAGGTCTGCCTCGAAATCGTGATGATGGCTACTGATGCTGGCCTTATCCCTGAGGATGAAGAGATTTTGGCAGTGGCAGGCACTGCCTATGGTGCAGACACAGTGATGATTGTCAGGTCTGCTGCATCAAAGAGATTTTTAAACTTAAGGGTTGTTGAGATCCTTGCCATGCCAAGGGGATGAGATGCCCGATGAGCTTAGGGTAGAGAGGCTTCTGCAGATCTACAGGACCCTTTGTGAAAGTAAGAGCGGGGTCTTAAAGAAGAGCCTCATCAATCAATTTGGTGTATCTCCAAGAACCATAGAGCGGGATATCAGGGTAATAGAAAAGGCCTTATCCCTTAGAATCGAGGGCAGAAGAGGTCATGACAATGAATGGAGATATTGCCTTCCCGAGTATTATCGTAACAGGGACTCTATAATCAAAAATGACAAAACAATTTTACTTCTCCTTGAACTTGCCCTTGCCCATTTTACATCCTTTGCAGAAAGAGACCTCTATGAGAGTTTATTCAGGGCAATAACTACTTCCTATCCATTGACTTTACGGGATGACCTCTTCTATTACCACGATGAAGCACCTCACAAAAGACCACCAAGATTTGAAAATCTTCTCAAACTGAGAGAGGCTTTTATTAAGAATAAAATTGTCTCCCTTAAGATTAAGAATATGAAAAAGAGGGTATTCTTTAAACTCTATAAGATTGTCCACTATGTGGATGAATATTATTTACTTGGTGTTTTTGGTGGTGAAAGGAGAGTGCGTATAATTTCCTTTCATGATATAGAGGATATAAAAATAACCCAGAGGACCTACTCTATCCCTCAGGATTTCTCCACAGAAGAATATCTTAAAAAGGCCTTTGCCATAGAGCCAGGATTACCGGAAAAGGTAGTCCTTAATATAAGAAAACCACTAAGCGAATATATAAAGACCCGCATATGGCATCCAACCCAGACAATTGAGGAACAGGAGGATGGTTCTATAATCCTTAAGATGAAAGTGCCGGTAGAAGAGGAGCTTGTAAAATGGGTTTTGGGATATGGAGATAATATAGTAGTCCTTGAACCTGATAGCCTTAAAGACATAATAAAAGAGCAAGCCAAAGGGCTTTACCACCTTTACAGCGACATGAATTGACGCTGAGCCTTAGTAAAATTAAATCATGGAATACAATAAGAATATAAAATGTCCACAATGTGGGACAGAGATAGACCCCCAGGTTGTTGATAATAGTGAGGATGAAGGCACTAAGAATTCATTGTTAAAACCATTTAATACGGAGGAACGGATAAACCCGGAGAGTTTTTTAAAAATTCTCTGGTTAAAAAAGTTTGAGCTCTGGATACTGATTGTTCTCTTTATATCATTGATAGTTTTGGGATCTGACCGATTACTTACCGGCACGATACATCTGGGTATAGATATCTTTTATATAATGGGCTATATTATTTTTACTGTTGGAACTTTAAAAGATAAGAAATTTATCACCCTTGCAGATGTAATAGCTGCAATGCTGAAAGCCCTATTGTGGCCAGTCATTTTTTGTGTCTACTATACAATTAAATCTTCAGACAGATTAGAAAATAAGGAATCTTTGTACAGGATAATCTTATATGTTAACAATCCACAAAAAAACAACAAGGAGGTATCTTAAGATGAGAAAGTATGGTATCGAAATTTTTGACAATCATGTAATACTCCTAATGGATAACAAAAGGGTATTGCTTGATACAGGCGCACATGAAAGCATCAGTGATGGTTCTTCCTTACAGTTAATGGGAAGGGAATACAGGTTTTCTTCTAATTTTTTAGGTTTTTCAATTGAGAAGCTCAAGGAGTTACTGGGTACAGATATTAATATCCTATTAGGTGCCGATGTTCTAAAAAACTTAAACTTTTTAGTTGACTGGGATAAAAAGGAGGCTCACTTTTCATTGACTCCTATACCATGTGATGGTATACATCTGCCTCTGGATTTTTATATGAACATTCCCATAATAGTTTTAAACGTAAACGGTGAACGATTAAAGGTATTTTTAGACACAGGAGCAAAGTTATCATATTTTTCAGAAGAAATTCTATCTCAGCATAAACCTGTGGGAAGGGCTCAAGATTTTTATCCAGGACTTGGGCAATTTACAACCGATATCTATGAGATAAC
>Ga0197142_1003581_pt1 | contig 12951 bp, 6 predicted proteins | sample GBS60_MetaG_FD_148614 | JGI IMG/M metagenome (GOLD analysis project Ga0197142, IMG submission 148614) | Sediment microbial communities from Great Boiling Springs, Gerlach, Nevada, United States - GBS 60_MetaG | ecosystem: Environmental > Aquatic > Thermal springs > Hot (42-90C) > Sediment... | reverse complement strand
CGGCGGGCCTTTTGGCGCGCGTCGCCCAGCGCCATCTGGACGCGGCTGTGGGCATTGATTTCACCCTCGCCGGAAGTCTCGATGGGCAGGTAAATCATGTCGGGATAGCGCGAGACCACGGCGGCCTGTGCGCCGTCGGACTGCGTGGAGGGCATGCAGCCGAACGGTTTCAAGGAAAGCACCATGTGGCAAAGTTCACGATTCGAGTAATAAATGTTTTTGGCGACCTCCAGATGGCCTTCGCCGCCCCCGGCGCGCGAGTTGTAGTAGGGATGTCCGAGACGCTGGAGTTCGTACTGATCAGCAAGGGGATGGGCGAGGCCCTCAAGCGCGGCCGCGGCGCGCGCATAGTGGCGCCGGAATAGCGCCTCGGCGAACTTGAGGCGGGCCTGCTTGTACAGATAGCGGGCTTCGATGCGGGCGCGCACGGGCAGTCGCCCCCAGGAGGGCAGCAGGGCGCCTTCTTCCAGGCCTTTCCAGTCGCGATTTTTCTGTACAACCTGGTGGATCAAGTAAGTAATCCAGGTTCCCACGGGTTCGACCAGAACCTGAGCGCCCTCGCGTTCCAGAAAACGGAACATGTTGAAGTTGCCGTCGCCTTCGGTGGTCTGAGCCCAGAATTCGCCGGTGATCTTGACGATGGGTCGGACCCGGAGACGGTCCACGGGAACCTGCGTCAGGTAGCCGGCAGCCTGTTCCAGCTCCCGGTGGAGGCCTGAACCGGCGAACTGCTGAAGGAACTTGACGGTCCAGTCCGCCGTGCGACGCAAGCGGGAAGGCCACGAGGCGGGGGCGCGAAGCCAGCGGAAGCCGCGGAGGAACTGGTACATGTGCTCGATGGCCTTTTCCAAGGCGGCGTCCGTATCACCGGGATTGAGTTCGTAGGGGCGGACGGCGTAGGCGGCTTCGTTGAGAACGTCGGCCAGCGTGAGTGCGTTGAGGATGCCGAGGAAGAATTCGAGATTCATTTCCAGGCCGTCGTTGGGGTCGGCCTGATCGAGTCCGCCGGTCTGCTGGAACAGCAGGACACGAAAGCCGTCGAAGCCGGCGTTGCGCAGGGCCAGCCGGTACTCGGCTTCGTACATGCCGAAGCGGCAGGGGCCGCAGGCGCCCGCGGTGAAAAAGACGTAGCGGTCGAGAATCTCCTGTTGGGGCACGCCTTGTGCGCGAAGGCTTTCCAGGTAGCGGACCAGGTTACCGACGGTGAAGTAAGTCGGGTTACACTGCCCGTTGTTGCCGTACTCTTTGCCGCTTTGAAAGGCGCGGCGGTCGGGCACGGGCAAGGGCTGGGCCTTGTAACCCAAGCCTTCGAGAACACCCTGAATGAGGCGCTCGTGTTTCCAAGTAAGGCCCCCGAACAAGATCGTGGTGCTGTCTCGCTCGGCGCGAGTAAACGGGCGCTCGATGGGGCGTTTGAAATGCAGCGAAGGCTGCGCGTTCACCTGCTCCAAGGCCACATCGAAAGATACCGTGCTCATCGCCTCCCTCTGAGACGGGCTTTGCCCGCGTTACAACTTGTTGTTCCCAGCTTTCTTTCGATTTTTGGGGCAAAGCGTGTCGCCGGCGTAGGAAAAATCAGCGAATGGATCAATTTCGGAGTCGAACTGCGACGTTAGCAGGCGTCAGGAGTTCACGGGGGGTGTTGATGCGCGGCGCTGTGACGGAAGGTATCGGGAATTGTTATGCTGACGAATCCAGGGGACTGCATTGAAACGGCTGATACTGGCGATCCGGTGTTTTCTGAGAGTATTAGGGCGAGGGCGCCTGGATGATGATCTGGCGCGTGAGTTGGGGATCGAGAGACGCACGACCGCGCCGCCGCCGGCCGCGCCGACCCCCGAGCGCCGGGAGCGCGCGGTTGACGGCGCGTTGCAGATGCTGGCGCTGTTGCAGCGTGAAGGCCGGCTTGTAGACTTTTTCATGGAGGATATCTCGGCGTACCCGGACGAGCAAGTGGGCGCGGCAGTCCGCACGGTGCACGAGCCCTGCCGGCAAGCCTTGCGGCGATACGTGGGGCTGGCGCCGGTGATTGACGGGGTGGAAGGCACCTATGTGCGGCTGGCGGCGGCCGGCGATCCCGCGGCGGTGAGGTTCACAGGCAACGTGCCGGTGGGGACGCGTCCGGAGGGCGGCGTGCTGCGGCACAAAGGCTGGCGCGTGACACGGATCGAGCTGCCGCCGCGGGAGACGGGCGAAGACCCGAACGTGCTGGCGCCGGCCGAAATCGAGGTCGAGTAAAACGAGTCCCCGCGCGTTCATGAAAGTCGGCATTGACCTGGGCACCACCAACTCGGCGGTGGCGTTTGTAGATCCGCGCGAGGCCACGGACGCGGACTTTCCGCCCGTGCGCATCCTGGAGGTTCCGCAGTACGTGGCGGCGGGAGTGATCGAACCCCGAAGGGTGCTGCCGTCCTTTCTGTACCTGGGCGATCGCGAATACGTGGGCGTGTATGCGCGGGATCAGGGAGCGCTGGCGCCCGCGCGACTGGTGCACTCGGCCAAGTCGTGGCTGTCGAATCCGGAAGTAGACCGGACGGCGAAAATCCTGCCGTGGGATTCGCCGGAGACGGGGCGGGTGTTCTCGCCCGTGGAAGTTTCGGCGCGGTATCTGCGGCACATGGCGCAGGCGTGGGAGCAGGCGCACGGGGCGCCGCTGGCCGAGCAGGACGTGGTGGTGACGGTGCCGGCGTCCTTCGACGAGGAGGCGCGCGAGCTGACGGTGGCGGCTGCGGCGGAGGCGGGACTGGAACGGATCACGCTGCTGGAAGAGCCTGCGGCGGCGTTTTACGCGTGGATCGCGCACCACCTGACGGAGTCGCGGCGGGCTTTGCGCGACGGCATGACGGTGCTGGTGGTGGACGTAGGCGGGGGCACGTCCGACTTCACGCTGATTCGCGTGCGGCGCGAGGGGGATCGCGTGGAGTTCACGCGCACGGCGGTGGGGCGACACCTGCTGCTGGGCGGGGACAACCTGGACCTGACGCTGGCCTGGCTGGCGGAGCACAAACTGGGCGTACCGCTTTCGCTGCGGCAACGCAATCAAGTGAGGCGGCAGTGCACGATCGCCAAGGAGCGTTTGCTGACGGACCCGAAGCTCGAGAAGTTCGAGATTACGGTGAGCGGGCTCGGCACATCGCTGGTGGGCGGCGCGCGCAAGACCGAGATCCTGAAAGAGGAAGTGCTGGAGCTGACGCTGGAGGGGTTCCTGCCGTTGTGCCGACTGTGGGAGCGGCCAAAACAGGAGGGGGAAAATCTGTTTCGGGAGACGGGGCTGCCCTACGAGTCGGACCCGGCCATCACGCGGCACCTGGCGGCCTTTCTTTCCGACGCCGCCGAGCATGCGGGCGAGGGCGTGGACGCGTTGCTTTTCAACGGGGGATTCTTCATCCCGGAAGTCTGCCGGCAACGCGTGGCCGAAGTGGTCAAAAGCTGGTACGGGCGTGCGCCGGTGGTGCTGGAGAACCGCGATCTGGATCTGGCGGTGGCGGTCGGGGCGGCATATTACGCGTATGTGCGGACCACGGGCTCGGGCGTGCTGGTGCGGGGCGGGCTGCCGCGGGCCTACTATCTGGAGGTCGCGGGGGGTGAAGGTCGCCGGCGCGTCGTATGCCTCGTGCCGCGCGGGGCGGACGAAGGCGCGACGCTGGAGATCGAGCCGGAGGGCTTGCAACTGGTGGCCAATCGTCCGGTGTCGTTCCGCCTGTACAGCTCGTTGACGCGAACCGGGGACGAGCCCGGGCAGGTGGTGGAGATCGGACCGGAAGATCTGGAGCGTGACTTCCACGAGCACGCGCCGCTGTACGCGGTGATCCGGTTTGGCGAGCGGGGCGAACGGTTGATTCCCGTGAAGCTGGGGGCGCGGCTGACGGAAGTGGGGACGTTGGAGATCTGGTGCGAGTCGCGGATCAGCGATCATCGGTGGCGGTTGCAGTTCGAGCTGCGCAAGCGCACGGAAGAAGCCGAGCGACCGCGGCGCCCGGCGGCGGTGGTGAGCGAGGCCGCGCTGGAGGAGGCGGTGAGCCTGATCCGGCGCGTATTCGAGAAAGCGGGGGAGCTTGCGCCGGAGGAGCTGCCATCGCGACTGGAGCAAACGCTGTCGCTGGGGAGAACGTCGTGGCCGGTGGGCGCCATCCGACGGCTGGCGGAAGCTCTGCTGGAGTGGTCGGAGGGGCGACGCCTGGCGCCGGCATTCGAGCTGCGGTGGCTGAACCTGACGGGTTTCTGCCTGCGACCGGGTTTTGGTTATCCGGGGGACGACTTCCGCATCGAGCAGGCGCGCCGCGCCTGTGGGGCGGGTCCCATCTTCGACAACCACGTGCAGAACGAGATCGAGTGGTGGATTTTCTGGGGGCGTCTGGCGGGCGGTTTGAACCGCGGCCAGCAGGCCGAGTTGTACCAGCGGATGGCGCCGATTCTGTTCCCGCGCGGCGCCAGGAAGCAGCGGGTGAATCCGAGCCTGTGGCGCGAGTTGTGGCGCACGGCGGCGAGTCTGGAGTTACTGCCGTTGCAGACCAAAATTCAGCTTGGCGAGACGCTGGTTGCGGGCACGCCGGATCTGCCGGACGCAACGCGCTTCTGGTGCCTGGCGCGGCTGGGTGCGCGGCAGCTTTTCTACGGGCCGGCGGACCAGGTGATTCCGCCGTCGGTGGCGGGCCGGTGGGCGAGCGCCCTGCTGCCCATCCCGCAAGCGGCTGAGGCGCTGGCCGCCATGGCGCGCAAGACGGGCGATCCGGTGCGCGATCTGAGTCCGGTGGTGCGCGAACAAGTCAAACGAGCGCTGGCGGCGCGGCCGGACGCGGAACGACTGGCGGCGGTGGTGGAGGGCGAGCGCGAGCTGGACGCGCACACGCTGGAGCGGCTGTTCGGCGAGGAGTTGCCGACGGGACTGGTGCTGGGCGCCGGGCGCTGAGGCACGATGGACGAAGGCAGCCTGATCTCGCGCATCCGGAAGGGAGGAGGAAGTTCCCGGGAGCTGATCGTCGGCATCGGAGATGACTGCGCCGTTTACCGTCCTGCGGGTTCGAAGGAAGACCTGCTGTTGAGCACGGACTGGCTGATCGAAGGCGTGCATTTCCTGCGCGAGACGCACCCGGCGAGCGCGGTGGGATGGAAGGCGCTCGCGCGTGGCTTGAGCGACATTGCGGCGATGGGCGGGCGGCCGCGCGTGTGTCTGCTGTCGCTGGCGTTGGGGGCGTGGACGAGCGAGGCGTGGGTGGAGGCGTTTTTTCGAGGTTTCCGGCGGCTGGCGCGGGCGACGGGGGTGGTGCTGGCGGGCGGAGATCTGGCGCGGGCCGAGCGGCTGGCGTGCGACATCGTTGTGATAGGCACGGCGCCGCGCGGGCAGGCGCTCTTGAGGTCGGGGGCCCGTCCGGGTGACGAGATTTACGTTTCCGGACGGCTGGGCGGCTCAGCGCTGGGACTGGCTACGCGACGCGGCGCAGCGTGGCGACGGCATCTGAGGCCGGCGCCGCGGCTGGCTCTAGGCACGTACCTGCGGGGGTTGGGAGCGACGGCGGCGATGGATTTGAGTGACGGGCTGTCGCTGGATCTTTACCGTCTTTGCGTAGCGTCGGGCGTGGCGGCGGAGCTGGAAGACACGATCCCGGTTTTTCGCGGCGCGAGTCTGGAACAGGCGCTGCACGGCGGGGAAGATTACGAGTTGTTGTTCACCGTGGCCGCAGGCACGCGCGTGCCGAAGCGGCATCGTGGGGTAGAGCTGACCAGGATCGGGCGGATCGTGAAAGGACGCGCGGGCCGGATTCTGCTGGCGGGGGAGCGTTTGCGCCCGCTGGGCTGGGATCACTTGCGGCAAGGACGAGGCCCGGCGGCGCCGGCGTAGCGCCAAAAGGTTGGGGCGGGAGCGCCGCGCGTTGGTCGCTCCCGCCCGCTCGGGTGGACGGGATGAAGCAAGTCGCCGGAAAGCGACCGGCGGCTCAAGGCTTGATGTCGTCTTCGAGCAGGAGGTTGGTCCACTCCTCCCACCACAGCTCATCGCCTACGCCGCCCAGCCAGTAGACGTGCTGATCAAAGAAGCCGTCGTCCGGCGGGCGGACCCAACCGGTGCGGAAGATGGGGGAGGCGAAGATAGCCCTGAAATCAGGATCGCTCCACTCGAAGGGTCGCTTGAGGAAGGGGTCGGCGATGAGAATTTTCTCGAACTTGTCGCGGGCGTAGGAGAGCGTGTTGGCCGCGACTTGTCCCTCCAGTGTGAGAGCGCCTTCGGCGCCGATGTTGTTGGTCCACAGGAGCAAGCCACTGACCTTGAGGCGGCCCTGGTCGGCCTGTTCGCGGGTGGCGGCGTCGGCCAGTTCGAGGCCGGGGCTGAAGAAGTTCAAGACGACCATGTTGTGGAAGCTGCCTGCCGAGCCGCGGCGCAAGAAGATGCCCGGCGAGTTGGCCTCATCGAAGCCGGGGACGCCGCCGCCGATGAAGGTGAGGTTATACATGGTCGGATTGGAGCGCGGCTCGGCGGACTGATTGTATTCGCTGTTATCGCCCTCGATGCCGCGATTGCCGCGCGAGTCGGCATTGTAGTAGAAGATGCCGTGCTGCACCTTGCCGGTGTAGCCGAGCTGGAAGTCAATGTAATCGTCTGCTCCCATGGAACCGATCAGATACCTGGCGTTATTGTTGCCGCCGAACCACTCGAAAGAGTCGTCCAGACCGTAGATGGCCTGAAGATATTCGCTGACGGTTTTGGTTCCGCAGCCGCCCCAGGTAAACGAATTGGCCTCATTGTTGGGGGCGAAGATGGAGCCGGCGAATTCGACGCGAACGTAGCGCAGGACGCCGCAATCGTGCTCGGGATCGTTGCCGCCGTAGGCCGTGTCTTCGGAGGCGGGCAGACCTTCGATGAAGAATTGGCCGGCGGGATTCTCGCGTCCGGGGATGGCATTGGCGCCCACGTTGATAGGCGCGCGCCCGAGCAGGATCAGACCGCCCCAATCCCCTCGCTGGCGTTGGCCGAAGGGCTGCGAGCTGGTCATGACAATCGGGCGGGAGCGGGTGCCGTTGGCCACGATGCGTCCGCTACGGGTGACGACGAGTACCGACGGCGGCTGCGAGCCCGGCATGCCGAAGATGAAGGTGCCGGGCTCGATGGTGAGGGTGGCGCCGTTGCGGACGAAGACCACGCCTTGCAGCCGATACGCCTTGGTGTTGACGAGCCGGCGGTCGGATTCGATGTTGCCCGTGATGTCCTCGAAGTCGGTGACGACGCCGATCTTGAAATAGGCGGACTTCAGCACCTTGTGGCCGAGGGAGTCGCGCAGTTGCAGGACGATGGTGTGCATTCCGGGTTCGTCGGGGATGAGGCCTTTCTCGGAACCGAACACACCGCCGGGGCCGATGAGGACACCCTTTTCGACTGCCTCGACCCGCCTGAGCTGGAACGATCCAACCGGGTTGCCAAAGATGTCGGTGGGCGTTTCCGTGTTCTCGGGCAAATAGTAGATTTTCCCGGTCTGGTTATTCTGCCGGTAAGCGATCCAGGTGTAGGGGTAAGAATCCCCATAGGGTCGGATGGTGTAGCGGACCACCATGGATTCGCCGGGTTGGTAAACATATTTGTCGGCCCAGATCCACATGGCCACCGTGGTTTCGTTGGTTGAGGCGACACGCCTGACGTCGCCGGAACCAGCGGCGGCCACGCCCGCCAGGAGCAGGCCGAGCGCGACACTGGTCAACAACTTCATGGTTTTACCTCCTTGACACATGAGTGCAGGACCGCATAAACGCGGCTTCAGAAACTTACATTGAGGCCCAGTCCGAAGGTGCGGCCGAGCCGGTAGCTGCGCTGGAGAATACCGGCCTGGGTCCACCGGAAGTGATTGTCGGCCAGGTTTTCTGCGCTAAATTTGAGAGCCCAGGCGCCGGTTTCGGTCAGTGAATATTCGTAGGAAAAATCCATGAATAGATTTCCTTCCTGATAAAGGTCGGGAACGCCGAAGGTTCCTACGTCGGACAAGCGGCGGGAGACGTAGTTGACGTCAAAGCGGGCGGAGCTGCGCCATCGCGGGCGGATCCACTCCGCGATGGCGTTGACGATGTAGCGGGACTGGCCGACGAGCGGCCGGTGCAAGGAAGTCACCAGGAGCGCGTCCTCTTCGCGGATCCGGATGTCGGATGCGACCAGGGTGAAATTTGCCAGCACGGCAAACTCGCGGAGCCGGGGATGGAGACGAGCCAGCGCCGTGCGCGTCTCCAGTTCGATGCCGCGGTTGACGGCGCCTTTGGCGTTGATGAAGGTCTGCCGCAAGTCGTTGGCAGGAAGGATCGTGGCTTCGATAGGATTGCGGAAGGTCTTGGCGAAGGCGCCTGCGGCGAGGAGCTGGCTGCCGCCCAGGAACCACTCCCAGCGTACGTCCCAGTTGTGGATGGTAGCCCGGACCAGGTTCGGGTTGCCTTGCACCACGAAGCCGCCGTAAACATTGTTGAAGTCGAAAGGCGAAAGTTCGCGAAAATCCGGTCGTGACAGGGTGTGGCTGTAACCGAAACGGAGATTCTGCCTTGGGGTGAGGGCGTAGATCGCGTTCACGCCGGTGACGGGATCGCGATTGATGAGGCTCGCCCGGTGGGGCCGCGCGTTGGGGACCAGCGGATCGAGGGTCTCCACCAGCATGCGGGCGTCTTCGACTCGCAGGCCGCCCACGAAACGCCAGCGGTTGCCAAGAGCCAGCTCGACCATGGAGTAACCGGCATAGATTTTCAGGTCGGCGTCGTAACGATCCGTGGCGCGGGTGAACTCCACGAGCTGGAAGCCGTCGGGCCGGATATTGCCGGGAGCGAACAACTGGTTGCTGGGCGCACCAAGCGGCAAGGTGCTGAGGCGCTGAGGGATGAACCGGAACCGCCGCGCCTGGAAATCGCGGCGGCGCACGGTGGCCCGGAAGCCGTGACGGAACATCCCGCTGACGGCGCCGCGGTAAAAGGGTGTAGCGAACTCGATCTGAGGATCCCAGATCCGATCGTTCAACCAATTGAAGAAGCGCTGTCCGGAGGAACTGAGCGCGGCGAAAACGAAATTTCCGCCGGGGGCCAAGCCGCGGATGACCTCGCGCATATCCGGTTCGTTGCGATAGGACCGGGAGTAAGTAAGTTGCCAGCGCAGCAAGCTATTGCGCAGAGCGGCGAGGCCGTGATCGCCCTCCAGGCTCGTGGACCACAGTCCCCGTTCCACCCAGCGCAGCCGCTGGGATTTCAGGAAGGTATCGGCGGTGCCGTCGTAGCCGGCGAACTCACGAGCTTCTTTGTCGGTATCGTGGGTATAAGTATTGCGGACTACGAACTTGTGGGCGGGAGCGAGCCGGAACGCCAGATTCAGCACGCCGCCCAGGCGCGCCGATTCAATATAACTGTGAAAGTCTTCGTAGTTCGTGAAGATTACCGGCCGGCGACCTTCCTGGCGAATATAGCGCTGGATTTCCTGTTGATAAAGGGGCTGATTGGAGAATGTGACGGCGCCGACCACCCCGATGCGGCCGAGAGTCGCGCCGCCCACCACGGAGTATTTCTGCTGGGGCCGGGCGGAATTCAGAGCGACCGGCTCCCATTGATTGGAGAAGGCCTGGCCGAAGGCCTGGAATTGCTGGGCAGGAAAAGCGCCGGGGAACAGACGCTTGTCCGCAGGGATCTGCGCAGGCAGGGCGCGGGAGCCGTCGTCGAAACCGAAGAAATCGCGGCGCCCGCCCGGGTAAGTGAGGAAGGGGTTCAAGGTGGTGCGGCTGTTGAAGCCCGAGGACCAGGAAACCCGGAGCATGGGCCGGGAAGGGAACTCAACGGTACGCAACTCGACCAGGCCGGCGGAAAACTCACCAGGCATGTCGGGGGAGTAACTTTTGAAGATCCGGATGCTGTCAATAAGGTTGGCCGGGAAAAGATCCAGGGGCACCACCCGCTTTTCCGGCTCGGTGGTGGGAATCAGGGCGCCGTTGAGCACCGTGGAGCTGTAGCGCTCACCCAAGCCGCGAACGTAGACATAACCGGACCCGACCACCGAGACACCGGTAATTTTCTGGGCTGCGGCCGCGGCGTCGGAGGCCACGGAGCGACGCAATTCTTCAGAACTGAGGGCGTCGGTGACGACCGAAGAAAGTTTGCGTTCGGCGAGCATGGCCTCCGCGGTGGCGGCGACGGGCGCCACCTTCTCGACCACGTCCACCTTGGTCACCGAAGTTTTGAGGACGATGACGGCGCTGGCCTCGGTGATTTCGCCGGGACGGACCTCGATCTCGGTGAGGCTGGTGGGGAGATAGTCGGCGGCGGAGATATGCAGGACGTACCGGCCTGGGGCCACCCGGAGCTCGAACCGGCCGTCCGCTTCGGTGAGCACAGGATCACCCGGAGCCCCATCCAAACGAATCATGGCGCCGGCGACGGGCCGGCCGGAGTCGGCATCCAGGATGAAGCCCGCGATCGTGCCCTGCGTGGACTGGCCGTGAAGGCGCCATCCGGCGAGCAGCAACAGGAGGGTGACCGTCGTGCGGAAGCGGGAGCGCAGCACTGCGACGGCTGTGGAAGCGCGCCTATGCGGGTTGTGGCAAGCGAAGGGGCCAAACGCGTCAGACATGGTCGTAAACGGATCTGTTCGCGGACGAGGCAAGCGCCCTCAGGCGGCGCCGCCACGTTCAAGGCCGAATCTTAGCAGGGGATTTTTAACGATTCGTTTACTCGGAGTAAAAATCGGATCACATTTCAGAGGGGGTCAGCCGACGCGGGGCAGGACTTCGTTCGCGATGGTTTCATTGAAGCTGTAGCCGAAGCCGCGAACGGAACGGATGAAGACCGGATTGGCCGGGTCGGGTTCGATTTTCTGGCGAAGCCGCAGGATGAAGACGTCCACGGTGCGGTAGGTGACGGCGCGGTCGTGTCCCCAGACGGCGTCAAGCAACTGTTCACGGCTGAAGACCTGGCCGGGGTGGCTCATCAGAAACTCGAGGAGCCGGAACTCGGTCGCGGTGAGGGAAAGCTCCTTGTCGCGGAGGCGGGCGCGGCAGGCCGACCGGTCGAGCTCGAGGTCGCCGGCCCGGAGCAGCCGGGAGGGGGTAGCCTGTTTGCGGAACTGAAGCCGGATCCGGGCGATGAGTTCGCGCACGAAGAAGGGCTTGACGATGTAGTCGTTGGCGCCCAGCTCCAGTCCGACGATGCGGTCGGCCTCGGAGGCGCGGGCGGTCAGGAAGATGACGGGAATGTGGGCGAGCTCGGGATGGCTGCGGATGCCCTTGCAGATATCGAGGCCGTCGGAATCCGGCAGCATGATGTCGAGAATGATGAGGTCAGGCCGTTCCCGGCGGCAGAGCTCGAGGGCATCCTTGCCGGTTTGGGAGCCGACCAGGGTGAAACCCTCCTTTTCGAGGTTGTATTTCAGGAGAGAGAATAGGTCGGCGTCATCTTCAATGAGAGCGATTTTCTTCATAACCCAAGTCCTGTTTCGAGCATACGTCACGGGAGTTACAATCCCATGACGAAGGCGTTAACTCTGTCTTGCAAAGCGCCTCCTGGGGCGCGTCGTGGTCGGTGCGCAAAGTCAAGTCGTGGTCCGTGGGCAAGGTGAAAAAGAAGGTGGAGCCGCGGTGCAGGACGCTGTGGACGCGCACGTCGCCGCCCATGGAGCGGACCAGATGTTTGACGATGGAAAGGCCCAATCCGGTGCCGCCCAGTTCGCGGGAGCGCGCTTTGTCCACGCGATAGAAACGCTCGAACAAGCGGGGAAGGTCTTCGGGGGGAACACCGATGCCGGTATCGCGAACATAGAACTCGACGAAAGACGGGCGGTCCTGCGGCGGCCGCAGCCTTGCTCCCACGGTGATGGCGCCGCCGGCCGGCGTGTATTTGATGGCGTTATCGAGCAGGTTGGCGAGCACCTGGTGGAAGGCCTCTGCGTCGCAGAAGACCTCGACCTGGGGCGGCGCCGGTTCCAGCTCGAGCGTCAAGTTTTTCTTTTCGGCCAGAGGGCGCATGGATTCGACCACGTCGGTGAGCAAGGCGTTGACATAGTAGGAAGCGAACTGGAAGTTATGGGTACCGAGCTCGAGGCGGGAAAGCGTCAGAAGGTCGGCGACGAGGCGGCCCAGGCGCTCGGCGTTTTGCCGGATGATGTTCAGGAAACGGACGTTGTGTTCGGGATCGTGGATGGCGCCGTCGAGCAGGGTTTCGGTGTAGCCCTGGATGGAGGCCAGCGGGGTACGCAGTTCGTGGGAGACGTTGATGACGAAGTCCTTGCGAATGCGTTCCAGTTTTTCCAGTTCGGCGCGCTCGCGCTCCAGTTCTTCGAGCATGCGTTGCATGTTGGCGCCGGTTTCCAAAAGCTTTCGTCCCAGCAGGCCGAGTTCATCGTGGCGATTTTCCGGAAGCGGGGCGCGGAAGTTGCCGGCGGCGAGGTGGCCGGCGTATTCAATCAGAGAGCCGAGGCGGCGCGAGACGTAGCGCGACAGCAAAGCGGCCACGAACACTGCGGGCAGGAAGGCCATGCCGGCGGCAACGAGGATTCGGCGCCGGAGTGCACGGACGGCGGCGTGCACTTCGGAGATGGGCATAGCCAGTCGCAAGGCGCCTCGACCCAAGGGTAGGGCCACGTAGAGGAAATCCGCGCCGACAGTAGGGCTACGGCGGCTCGCCACGCCGAGGCGCCCTTGCAGGGCCTGGGCGACCTCGGGGCGGGAGCGGTGGTTATCCATCTGGGAAGCGTCGGCTTCGGAATCCAGAAGGACGCGACCGTCGGCGGCGATCCAGGTCAGCCGGCCGCCCGCAGTCGCTGCCAGGCGCGAAAACTCGGCGCGGTCGAGTTCGTGCAGCCGATGGCCGGCGAGCGCGATGATCAAGCGGAGGCGAGTAGTGAGCTCGTTTTGGAGGTTCTGCCGGTACGAGTTAGCGGCCACGCCGGAAACCAACACGTCAACCACCGCGAGCGCCAGCACGAGGAGAGTAACGGTGGCCGCGACCAGCTTGAAGAAG
>Ga0197142_1003580_pt1 | contig 12951 bp, 13 predicted proteins | sample GBS60_MetaG_FD_148614 | JGI IMG/M metagenome (GOLD analysis project Ga0197142, IMG submission 148614) | Sediment microbial communities from Great Boiling Springs, Gerlach, Nevada, United States - GBS 60_MetaG | ecosystem: Environmental > Aquatic > Thermal springs > Hot (42-90C) > Sediment... | reverse complement strand
TTGTTAAAGAAACACTCGATGCGAAAGAGATTGATAGCATTATTGGAGACAGTAGTGTTCAAAATTAGGTTAGTTGATATTGAAAATGAAAGGGAAGCTCGATACCAAATAGAAAGGGTTGGTTCAGACCAAGCCGGTGTTGCAGCCATGTTTAGAAAGACAATGACGATTAACCTAAAGGTTTATAATTTAAAGTTACCACAAGCTCATATTTTAAAGCAGGAGATGTTAGCTATAGGTGGTGATACTGCTGTTGCAAGAGAGGTTTTAGTTGGAGGCGTAGAGAGAACTGATGTATTAATTATTGGTACTTTAAAACAGTTATATGAGTTATGCAGAAGATTATTAAGGCAGCCCTTTTCAATGAAAAAACTTGCAGAAGAGATAAGAGAGATTCTTTCTAACATTGGTAAAGATAAATTTATATGGAAAATTAGAGATAGAGAATTGCTGTTGGGTGAAAAAACAATAATCATGGGCATTTTAAATGTAACACCAGATTCATTTTCAGATGGCGGATTGTATATAGATAAAGATAAAGCCATAAAACATGGTATAGAGTTGTTCGAAAGTGGTGCAGAAATCATTGATGTTGGCGGGGAGTCAACAAGGCCATTTGCTGAACCTGTCTTAGCTGATGAAGAGATTAGACGTGTAATACCAGTGGTAGAAGCTTTGAAAAATTACAATAAAAATATCATAGTTTCTGTGGATACTTATAAAAGTGAGACAGCTAAACGTGCCCTTGAAGCAGGTGCAGATATAATAAATGATATAAGTGGACTTACCTTTGATAGCAATATGAAGCATGTTGTCTCCCAGTATAAAGCAGGTCTTGTTTTAATGCATACAAGGGGAACACCACAGGAAATGCAAAAAAACACTGAATATGCCGATTTTATGGGAGAAGCGGTTGAATCTCTGAACAAGTCTATAAAAGATGCGTTAGATGCGGGTATCGAAAAGGAAAGGATTGTAATAGATCCAGGTATTGGCTTTGGTAAAAGTTTTGAACATAACCTTTTTATCCTTAAAAAATTAAGAGAATTCTCAATATTTGGTCTTCCTATTCTTGTTGGAACATCAAGAAAGTCTTTTTTAGGTAAAATTACTGGTAAAGATGCATCATTGCGTGATGATGAAACGATGGTTAGTGTAGGTATAGCAATTATAAATGGTGCTCATATAGTAAGGGTTCATGAAGTGAAGCGGATGGTTGATGCTGTAAAAGTTGCTGATGCAATTAGAAATGCACAAATGTTTTAAAAAAATGAAACAGTTTTTATACTCAATACGCTGGCAGGATCTTTTAGATATAGGGGTGATGACTTACATTACCTACAAGGTATTATTGTATCTAAAAGGTACAAGAACGTTTAAAGTATTGCTTGGTTGTGCAGTCTTATTTATTACCTATTTTGTAACCGATTATTATCAGATATTAACAATCAACTGGATTCTCAATAACTTTATATCTTCAATTATTGTGATACTTGTTGTTGTATTCAGCCCCGAAATAAGAAAAGGTTTGGTTGTTGTTGGGAGAGGGGCGATGGTTAGAAATGTACGTGTACCAAAAAGTACTGAACATCTTGAAGAAGTATTCAGAGCAGTAAAAACAATGCAAATTAATAAAATAGGGGCACTAATTGTTTTTCAAAGGGAAGATGATTTGAGTGATTATATGGAAGATGCAACAATTCTGAATGCTAAGATTTCCAAAGAGCTTTTGCTTTCTATTTTTCATCCTGCAAGCCCACTTCATGATGGTGCAGTTATTGTTAAAGATAATGTAATAAAAGCTGCGGGGTGTTTTCTTCCTTTAACAACTCAGGCGAATCTATCTAAAAACTTAGGTACCAGGCACAGAGCTGCAATTGGCGTTACTGAAGAAACAGATGCCGTTTCTCTAATAGTTTCTGAAGAAACGGGGGATATATCTGTAGCAGTTGATGGTAAAATAACGACAAGATTAAATGAGGAAATACTTGACAGGCTTCTCCATAAGCTTCTTTATGGTGTTAAAAAGATTAGTAAAAAATGAAGATTATAGATAAAATTTTTGAAAATTGGGGCTTGAAATTAGTTGCTCTATTACTATCAATTGCAATTTGGTTTTATGTGCAGACAAGAGGTATTATTGAGGCACCACTTAAATATAATCTTTTGTTTACTGATATACCTGAGGGGCTTTATCTTGAAGAGGCAAATAATGCTGAAATAACGGTATGGGTGAAGGGACCAAAACATCTGCTAACAAATGTGATTGAAAAAAATAACACTATTGAGATTTCTTTGAAAGAGCAAAAAGCTGGGAAAGTTACATATAATATTTATAGTAATATGTTTTCTTTACCTTCAAATTTTCAGATTTTAAGGATTCAGCCCGAAAAGGTTACTATAAAATTAAGTCCCTATATGGAAAAAAAGGTTAGGGTTTTAGTTCAGTATGATGGAGTTAGAAAATATAAGGTTACACCAAATAATATATTGATACGTGGTCCTAAAAATGTTGTAGATAGTATATCTTTTGTGCAAACTGAAGAAATTTCATCTGATGAAAGGTCAAAACATAAAGAAGTAAGGCTTTTAAATCCTTCAGAAAGAGTGGTTCTTTCTCAAAACTATGTAAAAGTAACTTTTTTGAAATAGGTGAGGATGATGGGTAAATTGTTTGGAACAGATGGGATAAGAGGTATTGCCAACCAGTATCCCATGACACCTGAAATGGCTTTTAAGGTTGGTAGAGCTTGTGCATATATTTTTAGAAATAACGATAGTACTAGGCATAAGATATTAATAGGTAAGGATACAAGACTTTCAGGATATATGCTTGAAACAGCACTTGCATCAGGTATTTGTTCTATGGGGGGGGATTGTGTACTTGTGGGTCCAATGCCGACACCTGGTATAGCTTTTTTAACTCAGAGTATAAGGGCTGATGCAGGTGTAGTAATTTCTGCTTCACATAATCCTTATTATGATAATGGTATAAAGATTTTTTCAAAGGATGGTTTTAAACTTTCCGATGAATTAGAGGAAAGGATAGAAAATTTATGTTTAGGTGATGAAATAGATAATATTCGTCCCTGCTATAAAGAGATTGGCAAAGCTCATAGGATAGAAGATGCATCGGGTAGGTATATCAGCTATTTAAAAACAACATTCCCAAAGGAGTATACTCTGGAAGGGATTAAAATTGTAGTGGATTGTGCAAATGGTGCTTTTTATAAAATAGCACCAAAGGTCTTTGAAGAATTAGGTGCACAAGTAATACCTGTTGGTGTGAATCCCAATGGAGAAAATATTAATGAAGGTTGTGGTGCATTATATCCAGAACATCTGAAAAAACATGTTTTAGAAAGTAATGCTCATATGGGAATTGCATTAGATGGAGATGGAGATAGGGTAATTTTTTGTGATGAAAAGGGTGAAATACTAAATGGAGATAAGATACTTGCAATTCTTGCAAAACACATGATGCGTTTTGGTAAATTAATGAAAAAAACAATTGTAGCGACTATAATGAGTAATATGGCTTTAGATGAGTTTATGGAAAATATGGGTGGAAAGGTGATAAAAGTACCTGTTGGTGATAGAAATGTAGTTGAAGCAATGGTTAAAGAAGGATTGAATTTAGGTGGGGAACAATCAGGACATATTATAGCTCTCGATTATGCTACAACAGGGGATGGTGTAATTGCTGCACTACAAGTACTTTCTGCTTTGATAACCGAAGGGAAACCTTTGTCGGAACTATCAAAATATATAGATCCCTATCCCCAAATGCTTTCTTCCGTCGTAGTTAGAGAAAAGATAGATTTTTGGGCTATTGAAGAGATAAGAAAAGTAATTGAGATGGCTGAAATTGAGTTAAATAAAAACAGAGGCAGGTTGAATATAAGGTATTCAGGTACAGAACCAAAGATTAGAATTATGGTTGAATGTAAAGATGAAAAAATAATGTTAAAATGGCATGATATTTTAAAAGATATAATAAAAAAACATTTATGTTAGGAGTTAGAAATGGTTAAGTTAGGTGTAAATATCGATCATGTAGCAACATTAAGAGAGGCAAGAAAAACAACTTATCCCGATCCTATTTATGCTGCTGTGCTTGCAGAACTTGGTGGTGCTGATGGGATTACAGTACATTTACGAGAAGACAGAAGACATATAAAAGAAAGGGATTTATACATTTTGAAGGAAATAATCAAAACAAGACTTAATCTTGAGATGGCTGCAACTAAGGAAATGGTAGAAATTGCAAAAAATGTAGTGCCCCATATGGTTACGTTAGTACCAGAAAGGAGAGAAGAACTTACAACAGAAGGAGGACTTGATGTATTGAAAAATATAAAAAATTTGAAAGAAATCTGTTTAAAACTTAAGGATAAAGGGATAAAAGTATTTATATTTGTAGATCCTAGTGAAAAGCAGATAGATAGTTGTGTTAAGCTTGGTGTCGATGGTATTGAGATACATACTGGTAAATATGCAGATGCTTTAAATGAACAGGAACAGGAAAGAGAATTCTTAAAAATAAAGAGATGTGTTTTATACTCTCTTGATAGAAATCTAAAAACCAGTGCTGGACATGGGCTTAATTATGAAAATGTTTCAAAGATTGCAAGTATTCCAGGACTTTATGAATTAAATATAGGTCATAGTATTATAAGCAGAAGTATTTTTGTAGGTATTACTGAAGCAGTAAGAGAAATGAAAAGACTTATTAGAGAGGCTAAAGAGGTTGGTATTTAAATGATATATGGTGTGGGCATAGATATTGTAAAAACAGAAAGGATCAAAAAAATCCTTGAACATACAAAAGAGAGGTTTCTAAATAGGGTGTTTTCTCCCGAAGAGCTTGTAAAAGATAGCGTAGATGAAATTAGTGGTAAGTTTGCTGCTAAAGAGGCCTTTGTTAAGGCGCTTGGCACAGGTTTTTCAAAGGGAGTGGTTTTTAAAGATATTAAAGTTTTGAATGAAAAAACAGGTAAACCCTTTATTGAAGTTTCTGATAATTTAAAAGATAGGTTCGGGTTAGGCCAGTTTAAGTTTCACGTTTCTATTGCACACGATGGTGGTTATGCCATATCTATTGTAATAATGGAGAAGTTATGATTAAGGTCTGTAATACAGAGCAAATAAAAACATACGAGAAGATGGCGGAAAATATTGGCATTACTCCCCTTATTCTAATGGAAAATGCTGCGATAGGTGTGGTTAGTGTAATAAAAAAGTTTTTCGATGTGAAATGTAAAGAAATTGTTGTTTGTTGTGGGAGGGGGAACAATGGTGGTGATGGCCTTGCTGTTGCAAGACATTTGAAAAATGGAGGGGCTAAAGTTACCGTCATAATGGTTGAAGACAACAATAAAAAGCTTTCTAAAGAAACGGAAACCAACTTTTCAATCATAAAAGGGATGGGATTAAATATTATTTGTTTTAAAGAGAAGGATAATTTTATTAGTAGAGTATTAGAAAATGCATCGCTAATTGTTGATGCGATTTTTGGTACTGGCATTAAAAGGGAAATTACGGGTATATACCGTAGTATTATTGAAGAAATAAATGCCAAAGGGAAAAAGGTTGTAAGTATTGATATCCCTTCAGGTATAGAAGCAGATACGGGCAAGGTACTAGGTTTAAGTGTAAAAGCTGATATAACAGTAGCACTTGGTTTTATGAAACTTGGTCATATACTTTTTCCAGGAAGAGAATATGCAGGACATATTGAAGTCGTTGATATATCTTTATTGGAGGTTGAAGATACAGGTTTTTATCTCTTAAATGAAGAAGATAGAAAATTGTTAAAAAAAAGAAAAGCAAACACTCATAAAGGTGATTATGGTCATCTTGTAGTTGTCGGTGGTTCAAAGGGAAAATCTGGAGCAGTTGTAATGGCAGGTATGTCTGCATTGAGGTCTGGAGCAGGTCTTGTAACAATTGTTTGTCCGGAAAATTTAAATCTCATAATAGAGTCTTGTTCCCTTGAATTGATGACCTTTCCCTTTCCTGATAAAGAGGGTTTTTTTGAAGTCAAAGATATGACACCGTTAAATACATTTCTTAAACGTAAGAGTGCCCTTGTAATAGGACCTGGAATGGGATTTACAGAAAGCACGGAGAGGTTTTTAATCGAGGTTTTAAAGAACTATACAGGAAAGGTTGTTATTGATGCAGATGGTTTAAACTGTCTTTCAAAAAATTTAGATATTATTAAACAAAGAGAAGATATTGAGGTAGTCTTAACTCCTCATCCAGGTGAAATGGCAAAGTTGACTGGTAAAAGTATCTCAGAAATTCTTGAAAATCCAGTTAAAACAGTTATGGAATTTGCAACAGAATTAAATTGCCATGTTGTTTTAAAGGGAGCTACAACAGTATATTCAGATCATAAAGGAAAGATTTACTTTTCTACCTATGGCAATCCTGGCATGGCAACAGCGGGTAGTGGTGATGTCCTATCGGGTATTATGGGTAGTTTTCTTGCACAAAAATACGATACTAAAGAAGCAATTTTACTTGCACTTTTATTACATGGTAGTGCTGGGGATTATGCTAGACTTAAAAAAGGTGAGTATGGTCTCAATGCAGGTGATATTATTGAAAGCATACCGGTTATGCTAAAAAAATGGGAGGATGAAATATGTTAGTGAAAGATATTATGGAAAAAGATTTTCTTACTATTAGCAAGGATACAAGCATTGCTGAATTAGCTAAAATGTTTTTAGAAAACAAAAAGGATTGTGCATTAGTTATTGATGTGGATGGTTATTTAATAGGGATAGTTACAGAGACAGACTTAATATTTCAGGAAAAAAATATCCATATCCCCACATTTATTACCTTCCTTGATTCTTTTATAATCTTGGAGAATCTTTCTAAACTGGATGATGAAATCAAAAAAATGGCAGCTTCCAAAGCAGAGGAAATAATGACATCAGAAAATTTAATAACAATAACTCCTAATACAACAGTAAATGATGCAGCTACAATTATGATTGATAAAAAGGTTTATCATATCCCTGTTATTGAAAACAATAAACCTGTAGGATTAGTTACAAAGGAGAGCCTTTTAAAAGCTTTGCTGAAAGATTATGAGAAAAACAGTTAAAATAACAACAAAATCTTCTCATGAAACCTTAAAATTGGGAGAAAAAATAGGTGTTAGATGTATTGGAGGGGAGATTATTGCACTAATAGGTGAACTTGGAGTAGGTAAAACACATTTTGTAAAGGGTGTTGCAAAAGGTCTCAGTATTGAAAAACATATTACAAGCCCTACATATGTAATTTCTCAATTATATACTGATGGAAGATTACCCTTTGTTCATTGTGACTTGTACAGGATATCAGATTTCAGTGAACTTGAAGAAATAGGCTGGTATGATTTTCTGACAAATGGTGCTGTAGTTGCTGTAGAATGGGCTGATAAAGTAAGAGATTTTATAAAGCATGAAAAAATTTTGTGGGTTGAAATAGACATTGAGAATGATGAGCTAAGAATTATAAAATTATCAACTGATAGAGAGGATTTATTTTATCTCATCAATTTCTGAGATTATTCTTCCCTTTCATCTTTTTCTATTGTTTGTTTTTCACTTGCAAAGATTATGAAATTCTTTTTTAAGGTTTCTTTGTCCTGAACTGGGAGTTCAGAAAGTGATTGGGCTAAATCTTTATCTATGGAAATCTCAATTAGATCAACTTGTTTTTGAAATTCTATTAAGTTATTGGAAAGCAAGTAAATAAAGGCTTTAAGAGTTTCTTTTGTTTTTTTGTCATCCAAGTCTTCACAGAGGAATAATGCCTCTTCCACATTTCCTTTTAAGACAAGGAGTTTAATTTTAAGAATTTTATAGTCTTCAGAATGGAGTGAGATGGAATTAAGAATCTCTTCACAGCCAGCAATATCAAATGCTTTAAGCAGTTCAAGAGCAAACTCAAGTTTTTGAGTATTTGTCTTTTTTCTGTTTCTATATAAAAGTCCTGCAATGGTTAGTGTAATTAAGGAAACGAGAAAAACATAACCAATTTTTTCTTTTTTAGTAAATTGATAATAAGAAATAATCTTTTTAGGTTTTGAAGTTTCAACTTTAACATTTGTAAGGGTCGAAAGAAATTCTTTAATCTCTTTTTCATATTTATCTTTAGGTATAGATTCAAGGATTTTCTTTACCTTGTTTATATCGCCTTTTTTTGCAAGCATTTTTGCATCATAAAGGTTTACAAGTGGTATATTACCTAATTCGTTGCGAGCTAATGTTAATGTATTTTCTAATTTTTCATAATTTTCTAACTTGTCATAAATACTTAATAAAAGTTCATAACTATCAACATTTTTTGGGTCTTCCTTTAAAACCAGTGACAGATATTTTTCTGATTCTATAAAATTTCCCATTTTATATAGAGTCTTTCCAAGTAAAAGGGTAATTCCCTTTGTTGGTTTAATTTTATGGGCTGTATTAAAGTAAAACTGTGCTTTTGAATAGTTACCTATTTCATAGTTTGCAAGGCCTGCAAAATAATTCGTTACCCAATTTTTTTTTTCAGAGGGGTATTTTAATGATTTTTCAAGATATTTTAAGCTGTTTTTATAATCTTTGAGAAAATATTTTGAAATGCCTTTACCTGTTAAGACTTCTGGACTTTCTCTCTTAATGCTCGAGAAAATTGAGAAAGCTTTCGTATAATCACCCTTTTCTAAAAGTGAAAAACCTTCAATAATACTTTCATCTCCATATGCCTTACATAAAATAATAATCCAAAAAGCTAATATCGTAATTAATTTAACTATCATTTACCATCAGGAAATATTAATGCAAAAAGGTTTTTTGCATATTCAGGGTTTAAATCTTTTAAAATTCTGTATTCTTCAATGGCACTGTTTTTATTACCCTGCAACATGTATATTTTCCCAAGACGGAAATGAATTTCTGGGTTCTTTGGTGAATATATGCTTGCTATTTTGAGCTCTTCAATGGCATTTTCATAATCTCTCATTTCTACAAGGATGTCTGATAGGGCAATATTAGCTAAGTAATAGGAAGGATCGATAGAGAGTATATATTTAAACTCTTCTGCAGCTTTGTCTTTATAGCCCTTTTCAATAAATATTTTACCAAGCTGAAATCTAAGGTCTACATTATTTGGTAATAATTCACTTGCCTGAGCAAGCTCTCTTAAGGCTAAATCAACGTTACCTTTTTTTTTCATTATATATGCAAGCCTAATATGAGCTGGAGCAAAGTCAGGTTTTAGTTTTATAGTATTGTTAAGCTCTTCTATCGCTTTATTAGGAGTGCCATATCCCAAGTAAGCTACAGATAATTTATATCTAAGCTCATAATTGTTGGGCTCTTTTTTTACAAGTGGGATTAATTCTCTTATTGCTTCTGCATACCTACCTGATTCAATGAGGGAGTCAATTTTAGTTTTGTGAGAGTCTTGATTAATCTCTACTTTGTGTTTTTTTGATGCACACTTGTGTTGTGTTTTTTCTTGAGGACTGGATAGTTCTTCAACTTGTGAAGCATTGCGTTTTGCTGCAGGTAGCTTTTCTTTCACAGGCTTTTTGAGTGCATCTTTATATTTTTTAACAGCTTTTAATGCCTCTGGTGTAGGTGTTGCATCACCGTAAGATAAGTTGGGCAAAAAAAGCGTAAAAAAAGCTATTAAAATTGAAAAAAAACTTTTCATATTTTTACCTCCATTAAAATTAATGTAAAATATAACATAAAAACGTTATATGTCAAACTTTTTTCTTGCTTTTGTTAAACTTTTAATTAAAAATAAGAAAGTTTAAATAGGAATAGTTTTTTGTGGAGGTTAAAAATGGGACTGGTTGTTCAGAAATTTGGTGGTACCTCTGTTGGAACTATTGAAAGAATTAAAAATGTTGCGAAAAAGGTTATTAAGGAGTATGAAAAAGGTAATCAGGTAATTGTGACAGTTTCTGCAATGGCTGGCGAAACAAACAGGTTAATAGCATTAGCTAAAGAAATTACTGAACTGCCCGATGAAAGAGAACTTGATGTTTTAGTATCAACGGGTGAACAAGTAAGTGTTGCTTTGTTAGCTATGACTTTGATTAAAATGGGTTATAAAGCAAAATCTTATCTCGGACATCAAATAAAAATCCTTACAGATAGTGCCTTTACTAAAGCAAGGATTATCGATATTGAAACAGTAAAGATAAGAAGAGATTTAGAAAAAGGTTATATTGCTGTAGTAGCAGGTTTTCAAGGCGTTGATAACGAGGGAAATATAACAACTCTTGGAAGAGGTGGTTCAGATACAACAGCGGTTGCTCTGGCAGCGGCATTTAAAGCTGATGTTTGTGATATTTATACAGATGTTGATGGCGTTTATACAACAGATCCAAGGGTTTATAATAAAGCAAGGAAATTAAAAAAGATTTCCTATGACGAGATGTTAGAACTTGCAAGTTTGGGATCTAAAGTTCTGCAAATTAGGTCAGTGGAACTTGCAAAAAAATATAAAGTACCTGTACATGTACGTTCATCGTTTAATGATGAACCAGGAACAATAGTTTGTGAGGAGGATTCAGATATGGAAAGAGTTGTGGTTTCAGGTGTTTCTTATAACAAAGATGAGGCAAGAATAACCCTTGTAAATGTTCCCGATAAGCCTGGTATAGCTTCAAAGCTTTTTGGTGCAATTTCTGCAGGCAATATAGTTGTAGATATGATTATACAGAATTCAAGTATTGATGGGACAACTGATTTGACCTTTACTGTTCCAAAAAGTGATTTGAAAAAGACTTTAAATCTTGTAAAACCGATTGCAGAAGAAATAGGGGCAAAGGATGTGTTATTTGACGAAGGGATAGCAAAGGTATCCATTGTTGGCTTGGGTATGCGTTCTCATTCAGGAGTTGCGGCTAAAATGTTTGAAGTGCTCGGTAATGCAGGAATTAATATACTTATGATAAGTACATCAGAGATAAAGATATCTTGTGTAATTGATGAAAAATATACAGAGCTTGCCGTACGTTTGTTACATGATGCTTTTGAACTTGATAAAGAAAAATAGAGGTTTTTAAATGTCTGAGAAAATTATTATATATGACACCACTCTAAGAGATGGTTCTCAAGGGGAAGACATATCTTTTACCCTTGAAGATAAAATAAGAATTGCTATAAAACTTGATGAGTTGGGTATTGATTTTATTGAAGGTGGTTGGCCTGGTTCCAATCCGAAAGACATGCATTTTTTCAAAGAAATAGCACATTATAAATTAAATCATGCAAAGATAGCTGCCTTTGGGAGTACTATGAGACCAGGTTCAGACCCTTCTAAAGATGAAAATGTTAAGTATTTACTTAAGGCTAATACAGAATGGGTTACAATTGTTGGGAAAACGTGGGATTTCCATGTAAAAGAGGCTTTAAGGACAACGCTTGATGAAAATTTAAGAATCATTGAAAAAACTATTAGTTATCTTGTAAAGGAAGGTAAGAGAGTTATTTATGATGCGGAACATTTTTTTGATGGTTATAAAGCCAATCAGCAATATGCACTTAAAACTGTAGAAGCAGCTATAAATGGTGGAGCTTATCTTATCTGTTTGTGTGATACTAATGGCGGGACAATTCCATCTTTGTTAAGTAAGATTATAAAAGAGTTTAAGAAAAAATTTAGTATACCCTTTGGTATTCACGCTCACAATGATAGCGAACTTGCGGTAGCTAATTCTTTAGTTGCTGTGGAAAATGGTGCTATACAGGTACAGGGTACATTTAATGGTTTTGGAGAGAGATGTGGGAATGCTAATTTATGTTCCATTATTCCCAATTTACAATTAAAGATGGGCAAAAAAGTGATTGCTGATGAGAATTTAAGAAAATTAAAAAGTGTTTCAAGATATATTTATGAGCTTGCAAACCTAACGCCTGCAAAAAATCAGCCCTTTGTTGGTGATAGTGCCTTTGCTCATAAAGGTGGGATACATGTTAGTGCTATAAATAGAAATCCTGGGACATATGAACATATAGAGCCTGAGTTAGTTGGGAATCAGAGAAGAATTCTTGTATCAGACCTTTCTGGTAAAAGCAGTATATATTTTAAAGCGAAGGAATTTAATATAGATATAGATACAAAAGATCCTGTAGCTATAGAAATTCTTAACAGGATTAAAGAACTTGAAATGCAAGGTTACCAGTTTGAGGGTGCTGAGGCATCGTTTGAACTATTAATGGCTGAAATATTAGGACAGAGAAGAAAGTATTTCGAGTTGATGGGATTTAGGGTAATAGATGAGAAAAGAAAAGAGGGAGAATTGCCAATTGCAGAGGCTACAGTTATGATAAAGGTAGGTGGCAATATAGAACATACCGCTGCTGTTGGGAATGGCCCCGTTAATGCTTTAGATAATGCATTAAGGAAGGCATTAGAGCGTTTCTATCCTGAGCTTAAAGAAGTTAAGTTATATGATTATAAAGTTAGAGTTTTAAGTTCTGATAAGGGTACAGGTGCAAAAGTGAGGGTGCTTATTGAATCTGGTGATAAAGAAGATAAATGGGGTACTGTTGGTGTTTCACAGAATATTATTGAAGCAAGTTATCAGGCGCTTGTAGATAGTATAGAGTATAAATTGTACAAAGATCATAAAAAGAAAAAAAAGTGTAGTTGAAGAGAGAAATCCTTTTATTCATTTTTATTATTTGTGTTCTTGTTTTTTTTAAACTTTCTAATAAAGTTGAAGAACAGCACTATATTGTTAATAGAAAGCTAAATCTATATGAGGCTTCAAAATCAGATTTAATAAAAATCAAAGGCATAGGAGAAAAAAAAGCTAATAAAATTATTGAGTTAAGGGAAAGGAAGCTTTTAAGTAAGAAAGAGTTGAAAAAAATACTTGGTAATAGGCTTTTTAATAATATTTCTTCTCAAATCACTTTAATAGAAAAACATTGACATAAA
>Ga0197142_1003579_pt1 | contig 12953 bp, 6 predicted proteins | sample GBS60_MetaG_FD_148614 | JGI IMG/M metagenome (GOLD analysis project Ga0197142, IMG submission 148614) | Sediment microbial communities from Great Boiling Springs, Gerlach, Nevada, United States - GBS 60_MetaG | ecosystem: Environmental > Aquatic > Thermal springs > Hot (42-90C) > Sediment... | reverse complement strand
CCGCCCAGGATCTGGTTGGCCACTTTACCCAAATCCCAGCGACGGTCCTTGCCCACCGGGATCTCGTAAATCCAGGTCAGCTTGAAGTAATGCGGGTAGCCATAGCCGTTGATGCTGCGCTCCAGACGGCGGTTGAACACATCGGCCGCCCAGATGCCATCCAGGGCGCTGGGCGCGAGGCTGATCCACTTGGACCAGGTGTAGGCCGCCAGCACGCCGAGGCCTTGCCGGAAGTGGCGCGTCAACTGCATCTGGAGCGAGTTGTACAGCGAGGTGCCGAAGTTGGCGAACTGCTGGCCGATGCCCGTGTACTGCGGGAAAGGCCGCAGAGCCTGGAGCACGGTGCCGGTGAAACCGGGGAACGGCTGAGGAACGCCCGAGGCCGCTGTCCACGGGTCGGTCAGCATCTGGCCCATGGAGAGAAGAGTGGCCGGCAGGGCGTTCAGGTCATCCAGGCCTTCGGCTTCCAGCCGCGTGCCCTTGTTGCCGATATAGTTGACCTCCAGCACGAAAGACTGCGGCAACTGGTACTGGAAGCCGAGGCTCCAGTTCTGCACGTAGGCGAGGCGGTTGGAGTCGCGCGCAAAGTAGTTCACGCCGGTGCCGTTGGCGATGGACGGGTCCTTGTTGGGCAGCGTTCCGCGAAAGTCCGGGTAGCGATCGTGCAGCCACATCACCTGCTCTTCGGCGAAACGCAAAGGCACGGTGGCCGAGCTGACGGAAATGGTGCCGTTGAAGCCGTAGCCGCCCGCAAAGCCCCAGTCGTAGCTGAGCGGCGCGGTCGAGTTGATCCCGTAGCCGGCGCGCATCACCAGCTTGGAGCTGATGGCGTAAGCCAGACCGAATTTGGGCGACATCAGCCACCAGTAACGGTCCTGGAAGCTCTTGCGGTTCAGCTCGTCCACCCACACGAGGGCGCCCGGACGATTTCCGGCGCGCGGGTTCTGCCGATCAAAGCTGAAGTTCGCCCGACGGCGAGCCACCTCGAACAGCCCTCCGACCGTCTCCCAGCGCAAGCCCATGTTCAGTGTGAGCTTCCGGGTGACCTTCCAGTCATCCATGAAGTACCAGCCAGTGGAACGCCAGCGGTGACCGAAAAACGTGGTCACCACGGCGCGATTGCTGCTGGACACGGCGCCCAGCAGGAAGCTGGCGAAAGAATGGCCGGTCTGCGTGCCGAAACCCGGCAAACCGGTCTGAGCCGGTGAAAACCAGAACTGCCCCGATTCACCGCCGCGCGGGCGCACGTTGTAGTAGTAGCGACGCTGCTCGAAGCCAATCTTGAACTGGTGCGCCCCGCGGATGATCGTCATATCATCCTGGATGATGGTCGAACCGTTGTAACTGCCGCCGGCCAGATGAGAGCCGAGCCGTCCGCCGGCGCCGATCCCGCGTCCCTGGTAGACGGCGCCCGCCGTGAACCACAGGGCGGGGAAGTGCGTGCCGGGAACGTTTTGCAAACCGATCTTCTGAGGCCACTCCTGGTCCACGAAAGCGCTCTGGTTCTTGTTGCCGAAGCGGTTGTAGCCGGCGGCTACGCGGTTCAGCACGGTCGGGCTGATGGTCCAGTCGTGGGCCACACGAGCCAGCGTGCCGGGCGTCTCCTGCCACTGGTAGACGCCGGTGGGCGTCCCCGGAGGTGTGCCCCAGCGCCCGGCTGGCGAGTTGTTCCGCGCGCGGAAGTTGCGGTTGAAGGTCACCGCCAGGCGGTGGCTCGGGGAGAAGTTATGGTCGCCCTTCAGCGTCAGCATCTTCTCGCCGAACACCGGGCAGCAGCCTGCGATGTTGGGGATGTTGTTCAACATCGTGTCAAAGAGCGGATCGGTGATGGGCGCCAGCTCCAGGATCTTTTGCGACACCGGGCTCCAGCGGTTCTTGGGCACGAGGTTGCCCGGGAACGGATCCCGCACCCAAGTGCTGCCGACCTGTCGAGAGGTCGTCGGGTCGTAGATGGCGCCAAAGACTACGGGCCGCCCCAAAGCGTCGGTGCCGATCACCTTGCCCGAATTCGCGTTGCCTGTGAAGTTGGGATCGAACAGGCGCGCGAAATTGCCTTCCTTGAAGTCCTTGGTCGGCAGCGTACTAAAGGCCGTGGAAGTGAAGTTGCGCACCCGCGTGTACTCGAAGTTGTGGAAGAAGAAGGTCTTGTTTCGCCCGTCATAGAGCCGGCCCAGCCAGACCGGCCCGCCGACCGAGTAACCGAAGTTGTGCTGCTTGTACGGCGTGCGCTTGATGCCGGCGGCGTTGTTGGACCAACTGTTGGCGCGCAAGGCGTCGTTCTGCACGTAGTAATATGCGCTGCCGTGCAGCTCGTTGGTCCCGCTCTTGGTGGCGAAGTTGGCCACCGCGGTCTGTCCGCCCGTGTACTGGGCGCTGACCATGCCGGTCTGGAGCTTGAACTCGCTGACCGCTTCGGCGCTGGGCGAGAACTCGTTGTTGGAGCCGCCCGTGATGTCCATGCGGCCCAGCGAGATGCCGTCAATCAGGATCTCGTGGGAGAACAACTGGCCGCCGCTGATCGAGCCTTCCCAGGTGCCGCCGACCGTGCCCGGCAAGGCGGTGAAAATGAATTGCTGGATCTGGCGGCGACCGTCGCCCACCGTGATGGGCCAGGTGTCGAACTCGTTCTTGCTGACGTAATAGCCGATCTCCGCGGTGCCTGTCTCCAAAAGCGGCGGCTCGGCCGAGACGGTGATCTGATCGGTGACTGCGCCCACCTCGAGCGTGAAGTCAACCGTCAGGGTCTGCGCCACGCTCAGGATCACGTTCTCGCGCACCGCGGTCTTGAAGCCCGCCGCGGTGACCGTGAGCTTGTACGTCCCCGGAGGCAGGTACGGGATGCGGTATACGCCTGCGGTGGTGGTTTGCACCGTGGTCTCCACACCCGTGGCCACGTTGAGCGCCTTGACCGTAGCGCCCGGCACGACGGCCCCGGTGGGGTCGGTCACGGTGCCGTTGAGCGTTCCGCGCTCGCCCTGCGCCAGCAACACTGCGCAGGCGAGCAGCAACATCCATACGATTCGGGCTTTCACTGTTTACCCCCTTTGCATCGGACTCCACACCAGGCAACAGCGGGAGATCGTTCCGCACAGCAGAACGGACCTCGCCGTCGCCTCACGTCCCGAAGATACCGGCTCTCCTCAGAAGCTGTCAAGAAGCAAGGACGGCTAAAGCGGACGGCTTCTCCGGCCGATACGCTCCTCCAGCCGGCCCCCTTATGCCCGATTCGCCTGCACGCCTGCTTCCCCATGCTGCCCGAGGCGCTTGCTCGGCCGCGCCCGCCGGGCAGTTGCTGGATATGATCGCCCGGTGCTTTCCCGCGGTCATCTGGACCACCGACGCCGAGTTGCGCTTCACCGCAAGTTTCGGGCGCGGGCTGGCTCAACTTGGGCTGGAACCCGGCGAAGTGTGCGGCCACAGCCTGTTCGAGTACTTCCACACCAGCGATCCCGCGTTCCCGCCCATCGCTGCGCACCTTTCGGCGCTTCAGGGACAAAGCCGGCAATTCGAGTTTCACTGGCGCGGCCGCATGTTCCAGGTTCACCTGGAACCCTTGCGCGAGGCGGACGGGGCCATTTGCGGCGTGCTTGGGTTGGCCGTAGACATCACCGAGCGCTTGCGGTCCGAGCAGTTGCGGCTGGTCAGCGAGCAGCAATATCGGCGGTTGTTCGAAAACGCCCACGACGTGATTTTCGTGCTCGATCTGGGCGGCAACTTCGTTGCCGTCAACAAGGCGGCCGAGAGAATCAGCGGTTACAGGCGCTCCGAGCTGCTGGGTATGAACATCGCCCAAGTGCTCGATTCAGCGCAGGCCGCATACGTGTTCGAGCACATCCAGCGGGCCCTGGGGGGCGAAACGCAGGCCGAGTTCGAGCTGCCCATCCGCACCCGGGACGGCCGCCGGGTCTATCTCGACGTCAGCGCCCGGCTGGAATTCAGCCAGGGCCGACCCGCCGCCATCCAGGGCATCGCTCGCGACATCACCGAGCGCAAGCAGTTCGAGGAGCGCCTCCGTCAGGCGCAGAAAATGGAGGCCATCGGCGAGTTGGCCAGCGGCGTGGCGCACGACTTCAACAACCTGTTGACCGCCATCCTGGGCTATACCGATCTGTTGCGAAGCGCCGCCCGGCCCGGAGACCTCGCCTATGAGGCGGCCGAAGTGATCCAGAAGGCGGGTGAGCGCGCTCAGCAACTGGCGGCGCGCTTGCTGGGCTTCGCACGCCGCGGCAAGGCTCAGGACGCCGCGGTTGACTTGCACACGCTGCTCGGAGAAGTGTGCGATCTGTTGCGGCGCACGCTTCCAAAAAACATTTCGTTGCTGGAACGTTACAACGCGGAACGGGCCACGACGCGGGGCGATCCGGGCCAGCTCCACCAGGTTTTCCTCAATCTGGCCCTGAACGCCCGCGACGCCATGCCCGAGGGCGGAGTGCTCATGATCCGCACCGACACGGTCACCATCGAGCCCGAATCCTTCCGTGAACTGGGTACCTCAGGGCCGGGGCCGCACCTGAAAGTCTCGGTCGCCGACACGGGCGTCGGCATCGCACCGGAACACTTCCCCCATCTTTTCAAGCCGTTTTTCACGACCAAACACTCGCTGGGCGGAACCGGAATGGGTCTGGCCATGGTATACGGGATCGTCAAGAATCACGGGGGCGCGGTGCGCGTGAGCAGTCGCCCGGGACAGGGCAGCGTCTTCGAAGTGTACCTGCCGCTGGCCGGCGAGGACCCAGCGGTTGCGGCGCCGGCCCATCCGCGAACCGGGCGAGGGGAAGGAACCATCCTTGTGGTGGACGATGAACCCATGGTGGCCCAAACCACAGCCCGGCTGCTGGAAACCCTCGGATACCGAGCCGTCTTTACGGAGGATCCGCAGCAGGCCGTGTCCATGTTGCGGCAGGATCCGGGACTCTTCGATTTGGTCATCCTGGACATGGTGATGCCGGGAATCAACGGACCCCGGTGCCTGGCGGCGATGCGCGAGGTTCGTCCCGACCTCCCCGTGCTCGTCACCAGCGGCTACGCGGGCGAAGGCGCCGTCGCCCGAATGCAGGAGGCGGGAGCGGCCGGATTCCTGCCCAAGCCCTATACGCTGACTCAGCTTGCCGAGGCTGTGCGCCGCGCGCTGGGGAGCTGACGCGCTCGCGAGCGCGGCGCCGTCTGCCGCGGCTGAGTCCGGCAGGGTTTCCGTCGGCGTCGCATAATAGTGGGTGGAAACGGGCGGTTTGCTCCATGCGGACCGAGGCAGACCGGTTGATCCGGCAGGCCGAGCGTGACCTTGTCAACGCACGCAAGAACATCGAAGTCGAGGCCTACGAAGTGGCGGCGTTCCTGGCTCATCAGGCGGTGGAGAAGTACCTGAAAGCCGCCTGGCTCGTGCTGCGCGGCGAGGCGCCGCCCTACTCCCATTATTTAGTGGAACTCGGCAGGGGACTCGAGCTGCCTGCGTCGCTTCAACGAAGGCTGGCGTATCTGAACCCGGATTACACGGTAAGCCGTTATCCCGACGCAGCCAACGGGGTACCTTACGAGCTGTATGACCGCGATACCGCTCGGGACAAGGTCGCGGCCGCCGAGGAAGTCATCGTATGGCTCCGATCCAGGATCCCCACGTAGCCGAGTTCGTCAGGGACTATCTGCCCCGGCTGGTGGCGGAGTGGCGGCCGCTGCACGTCATCGTCTTCGGGTCGCGCGCTCGCGGCGATGCCTTGCGCGACCGCAGTGACCTCGACCTGCTCATCGTTTCCGAGGCTTTTGCCGGCATGCCCTTTTTGGAAAGGGCCTATCGGGTGATTTGGAGCCTTCAAACGCCTTTTCCCATTGAGGTCCTCTGCTACAGCCCCGAAGAGTTCACCCGCAAGAAGGAGGAGCTGGGGATCGTCCGGACTGCCTGCCACGAAGGCTACGACCTGCTTGTCGCCCCGCCCTCGTGAGTCCCCGGGCCGGCGCAGTCCTGGTTTGCAGACCCGATTGACCTATGCCATAATGGCGTGGGAGGTTTAGTCTCATGTTCAGGCGTCTGCCCTCGATCGCCCTGCTGCTGGCTTTCCTGGCCTCAGCGGCATACTCGCAAGTCATCAGCGCCACGCTGAGCGGCACGGTGCGCGATCCGGCCGGCTCGGTAATCCCTGGCGCTCAAGTGACCCTGACGAACCAAGCCACGGGAGTCGCTCTGAAGTCGGCTACCAATGAAGCTGGCCTCTTTGTTTTCTCGAGCGTGCTTCCCGGCACTTATTCGCTGGAAGTAAGCGCCAGCGGATTCCGAACGTATCAGGTACGCGACATCACGCTGACCGCCAATGAGCGGCGGTCGCTGGGCGACATCACGCTGCAAGTCGGCCAGCTCACCGAACGCATCGAGGTGACGGCCGAGGTCACGCCGATTCAAACCGCCTCGAGCGAGCGGGCGGGGTTGGTCAGCGGCGATCAGATCCTGAACCTGGCGGTCAAGGGCAGGGACTTTCTGGCCCTGCTTTCGACGCTGCCGGGCGTAGTGGACACCAACCTGGCGTCGCGCGAAGTAGTCATGACCGGCAACGTTCTGTCGGGCCTGCACATTAATGGCGGCCGCTCTACCTCGATCATGTACGCGCTGGACGGGATTTCCGCCGTGGATACCGGGTCCAACTCGAGCGTGCAGAACGCCCCCAACATGGACGCCATCGGCGAGGTCAAGGTCCTGACCACCAACTACCAGGCCGAGTATGGACGGAACAGCGCCGGCACTATTAACGTGATCATCAAGAGCGGCACGCGCGACTTTCACGGCAGCGCATACTGGTATTACCGGCACGAAACCCTCAACGCTAACGGCTTCTTCCAGAACCGCACGGGCACGCCCAAGCCGATCTACCGCTTCAACAGCGGAGGCTACTCGATCGGCGGCCCCTTTTATATTCCGGGCAAGTTCAACACCAACCGCGACAAGCTGTTTTTCTTCTTCTCCCAGGAGTACGTACGGCGGCGCCTGTACCCCGGCGTGCGTTTCGTAACCACGCCCACGGCCATGCAGCGCAACGGGGACTTCTCGGATACGCGCGACCTGAACGGCGCGTTGATCCCCATCCGCGACCCGCTCACCGGGCAACCCTTCCCCGGCAACATCGTGCCCAAGGCGCGCATCAATACGCTGGGCCAGGGAATCCTGAATTTCTATCCCTTGCCCAACTACACGGAGACCGACCCCGCTTTGCGCTACGCGCGCAATTATCGGTCCAACGTCAGCGGGCGCAACCCGCGGCGGCAGGACGTCTATCGGGTGGATTACGTGATCACGCCGACGCTCACCATGTACGTGCGCGGCATCACGGACCACGATCATGAATACTGGCCCTACGGCTCGTGGGTGGCCGGTAGCGTGAACTACGACCTGGTGGAGATCTTTCGGCCCCAGCGCGGCCGCGGCGGCGTATTGAATCTCACCAAAATATTCGGTCCCTCGACGGTAAACGAGTTCACCATGGGCGCCACCACACGGGGGCAGACCTTCAATCCCGTGGACAAAAGCAAAGTGGCGCGCAGCCGCATGGGCAACATCCCGCAGTGGTTCCCCGCTTCCAACGAATCGGGCGCCATTCCCAACGTCACCTTCGGAGGCGTTCCCAACTACATCAATTGCTCGCTGGGGAACATTCCCTACACCAACGAGAACCCGGTCTTCACGTTCGCGGATAACTTCAGCAAAGTCGTGGGCCGCCACAATCTGAAGTTCGGCGTCTATATCGAGCGCATGCGCAAGGACGAAGTGGGCAGTCCCAACACGCGCGGCGCGTTCAGCTTCGGGCGCAACGTCAACAACCCGTTCGACGCCAACTATGCCTTCGCCAATGCGCTGCTGGGTAACTTCGAAAGTTACTCGGAAGGCACTTTCCGGCCCTACTCGCACTACCGCTACACCCAGGTGGAGTGGTACGGACAGACTTCCTGGAAAGCGACGCGCCGGCTGACGTTCGAAATCGGCGTGCGCTTCTACAACATGCCGTCGGCGCACGACGAGCGTTTCGCCATTACCACCTTCGATCCCTCGCGCTACGATCTGAAGAGCGTGGCGGCGCTGATCTGGCCCGGCCGCGACGCCAGCGGCCGCCGCGTGGGGGTGGACCTGAGGACGGGCCAGATCTACCCGGTGCCTTACATCGGCTTGTTCGTCCCAGGTTCGGGCAACACGGCGCCCGGGATGGTGGTAGGCGGCAAGGGCTACAACCCCAAGTTGTTCGATGTTCCCCACGTGCTGGTCGGGCCGCGCTTCGGATTTGCCTGGGATCCGCGGGGCAATGGCAAAATGGCGGTGCGCGGCGGCTTCGGCATCTTTTATGACCGGCCGCAAGGCAACCTGTACTCGGGCACCAACGGCCAGCCGCCCGTCGCTTACACACCCACCCTGTATTTCGGCAACCTCGACACCTTCCTCCAATCCCAGGGGACCTATGGCCCGAGCAGCGTGAACGCGCCGCAGGTGGGCCGACAGCCGCTGCCCCGAGTCATGAATTACAGTTTCGGGATCCAGCGCGACATCGGGTTCAACACGGTGCTCGACGCGGCCTACGTGGGCAGCCTCGGCCGCAACCTGCTCTATGTGCGCAACATCAACGCCATCCCCATCTACTCACGGTTTGATCCTGCGAATCGCGACTGGACCACGAACAGGCCACTGCCGGACAACTTCTTCCGGCCCTACCTGGGCATGAGCACGATCAACGTGCGCGGCTTCGGCGCCACCCTGAATTACCACTCGCTCCAGGTGACAGCCAACCGGCGCATGTCGCGCGGCATCCAGTTCGGCGCGGCTTATACCTTCTCGAAGACGCTGGGCGTGGGCGCCAGCGATTTTACCGGCGTCAGCCCGTATTTCTCCATGCGACAGCGCAACTACGGGTTGCTCAGCTACGACGCCACGCACGTGCTCACCATCAACTACACGTGGAACCTGCCCAATCCGGCGCCGCACATCAAACCGGTCAGCCTGATTCTGGGCCACTGGGTCATCTCCGGCATCACGTCGTTCCAATCGGGCTTCCCCTTCACGCCCGGTTTCTCGACCACCGATTCAGTGGATCTGACCGGATCCAACGAGGGCGCCCGCATCACGGTGCTGGGCGATCCGCGTTTGCCCAAGAGCGAGCGCACCTTCTACCGCAACTTCAAGACCGAGATGTTCGCCCGCACGCCGGTGCGCGATTTCGGCAATGCCGGCATCGGTCTGCTGCGCGGTCCCGGCATCAACAACTGGGATATCGCAGTTTCCAAGCGCGTGCCCGTGGCGGGCGAGCAGCGCTACTTCCAGTTCCGGGCGGAGTTTTACAACGCCTGGAACCACACGCAGTTCTCGAGCATTGACAGCGGCGCGCGCTTCAACCCGCAGGGTCAGCAGATCAACGCCAACTTCGGCGCTTACAACGGCGCCCGCGATCCGCGCCGCATCCAGCTCTCGCTGCGCTTCATGTTCTGAGCCTCGCCCGGCAGGAGCAACGTGGGGCGGGTGGCTGTGAACTCCCGCCCCGCAGCACAGAACGCTCAGAAGCTCATGCGGAGCCCGAGGCGGAACTCGCGTGAGCGCCCTACAACGTCGCCAGACCGAGGCGAACCGATTTCGTACGCCCCAGGGTGCAAGGGCCCAAAGCCCCGCTCTTTGTCAGAGACTGTCAGCAACGAGTGGCCGACGAAGAATCACCTCTTCATCAGCCACACTTCGGAGACTTGGGCACCGCGGCCGTTGCCGCCCAAACCCGGCTCCTGATGCCAGGTCAGCCACAACTCGCCGTCGGAAGTGGCTTCCGGCGGGATGTCGAACTCGAGCGGGCGGATGGGGAAGGGCTTCTCGATCAGCGGATGCACCTCGTACTTGTCATCGGCCACCAGCCGGATCCGCCGTTTGATCGCGTCGCCTGCATATACCACGCGGATCCGGTACCGGGCCGTCCGATCCAGGTTCGGGTAATGCATGCGCAGCGGGGCATCGAACAGCGCTTCGGCGTGATCGCGCCAGGAAGTGCGGAGCGAAGCGCGCGGGGAAAAGCCCACCAGCGCCGAGCGCCGGAAATCGGGATCCTCATCGAAACCGGGGCCGCGGACCAGGCGGGGCTGCATCGTCAAATTGCCCAGATCATCATAGAAGCCGCCCGGGCCGGGGTTTGTCCAATTGACAATTTCCTCAATGGCCCGCAACCGCTCGGCTTCGCTCGCCAGCTTGCGAATCTCGGCGAAGCGTTCCTTCAACCACGGGCGGTTGTTGAGCGGCACGTCAATCGAATCCAGGTTGGCGCCTCGCTCCACGGCGATGGCCTGATAGCGCGGCACGCTCAACTGCATGCGCACGCTCTGGAACAGCGCTTCGGCCAGCTCGAACACGCGGGCGCGCCAAGTTGAATGGGGGCCCGGCAGCTCGGCGCGATCGAGAATCCGTTCGGCCTCCGCCATTGCTTCCATCGAGCCGCGGCGCGGCGCCTCGCGCAATACCGCCATCGCTTCTTCTTCCAGAGCCGTTTCGCGAATGAGCCGGCTGCGCAGGCAGGCGTCATAGTAAGCGCGATAGAGCGCCATCTGAAGGCGCCAGTTGGCCAGTTCTTGCGGGGTGGCGGCCTGCTCGATGGCGCGGAACTGCGCCAGTGTGGTGTACACGCCGGTATTGGTCGCCAGGGGCCCTTGCCAGTTGCGTTCCAGAGCGAGCAGGCCCTGCGCGAACGCATCCTCCCAGCGCTCGCCGATGAAGTAGCGCGCATACTCGCGCAAGATCTGGACCACGTCGGCATCAGGATCCCAACCCAAAGCGCTCCAGACGATCTTGTTTACGTCGTCGTTGCAACCTTCCGAATACGTGATGAAGCCATCGGTGTGGGGTCGCGCCAGCCGGAAGATGCGAGCGTGGCCCAGAGGTCGCGGGTTGATCACCTCGCGACCCTCCGTGAGAGCGAACGCCGCGTCCCAGTCGGGGACAGGATACTGGCAATGCCGGCTGTGGGTGATGTCCGGGTAATCGCGGATCGGATAGCGTTTGGGTACGCGGGCGCGCAACTCGGCGAGGCCGATACGGATCTGGGGTCCGGCGGCGATACCCGTCAGCCATGCCGGCTCGGTTTTCAGGATGGCGAAGAACTCGTCCAGCCAAGCCTGACTGAAACTCTGGGGCGAGACCCACATGCCCGCGCGCGGGTGATACTTGCGCAGGTTCGCCGCCTGCTTTTCCAGCAAGGCCATCAGGTACTTCGGCTGGGTGTGACCCGGATCGCCGCCGGGCACAAACACGTGATCAATGCGCGGGAGCTGACGGAAGACTTCGCCCCATTCTTTCAAGGCGAACTCGACGGTGGCCGGGTCCGAATAGTCCTTGTCGAGCGCGGGATACCAGATCCACACATCCAGCCCGTATTCATTCGCCAGGCGCGACATTTCGATCATCATGCGCATGGGCGGCAGCGGGAAATGCGGGCTGTCGGGCGCGTCGTCGGAGCGCGGCGGGATCAGCTCGATGGCGTTCGTGCCGAAGACGGCCAGGTCGCGGATGTACTGCTCCCACATGGCGACCGTCCAGCCGTCGTAGGAATTGGTCTTCGGACGATACCCGAGCTGGTGGCCCCGCAGCTTGAGGGCGGGCGCCGTGGCCGTCCGCAACGGCCCATCCAGACTCACGGAACCTTTCTTCATGCGAAGCGAGCGGAGCAGCCGGCCCACGCCGAACAGCACGCCGCGCGCGTCGTTGCCCACGACGAAGACAGCCGGGACGCCGGATGCCTCTGCGGTCCAGATCCGGTAGCCCTCAGCGCCCGCGGGCGCCGGCGGCTCACTGTGGTAGCGACCCCGGAATTCGCCCAGAGATCCCGCCGGCGTCACCACCACGGCCAGGTTGCCCGCGGTGGGCCATTGGGTGGCGACCGGCCAGCGAATCCCGGTCCGCTTTTCCACTTCCTCCACAAGCACCGTTACAGCCTTCTGTTCGACGGGCGAGAGCCGGGCGGGCGTGACGACGACCGCCTGCGTCAGATTCCAAGCCGCCAGCAACATAGCCAGCATGATGTTTCCCTCACGCGGAATACTTCGCCGCCAGCTCGCGCAGCCGTCTGAGCAGCCGGGGAACAGCCGTTTCGGGCGGCTCCTTGCCGTCGTATTCCAGGGCCAGATAACCGCGGTAGCCGCTGCGGGCGAACATCGCAAAGATGCGGTCCCAATCCGACTCGACGACGCGTCCGGAGTCGTCCCGCATTTGGCTCTTGACTTGAGCGTTCACGGCGTATGGCAGGCAAATTTCGATCTGCCGGAAAACATCTTTGTCGAAGTTCCCCGTGTCGAGGTTAATGCCGACCCACGGAGAATTCACCTGCTTGACGATCCGGACGATGGTTTCGGCGCGCTCGGTGACGCCGCCATGGTTTTCCAGACCGAGAAAAACGCCCTTGCGCCCGGCGTACTCGGCCCCCTGAGCGAGGACCTCGGCCGCCCAGCCCGCCGCCTGAGCCTCGGTAGCGCCGGCAGGCACGCGCCCACCGAAGACCCGGATGTGGCCTGCGCCCAGCAAGGCGGCCACGTCCACCCAACTCTTGATCTCCTCGACTTCCTTGCGCCGAAGCTCCGGCGTAGGGCGAGTCATTTCGGTCCGCACCGAGATGCTATAGATCTCGACGGCCTCACGGTAGGCCAGCCGCTTCAATTCGAGCAGCCACGACTCGGCAAGTGGTTGGGGGAACCAGTAGACGGTGAGGTCGAGCCCGTCCAGGCCGTGCTCGACGGCATACCGAACCAGGTCCGGATAGGTCATGGCGCCGGTCCTGAGGGCCTCGCGAAAGCTATAGGCGCACAGGGCGGTTCGCAGGCGGGCTTTGGGGGCGGAGAACCGGCCCGCAAGCCGTGAGGCCCCGGCCGCCGACGCCAGCTTCAACAAGTTTCGACGTGTCATGGGTGTCTCCTGACTCGAATCCCCGATTATAGTTCCGCCACGGGTTCCTCCGAGACCGCCCGGT
>Ga0197142_1003578_pt1 | contig 12956 bp, 13 predicted proteins | sample GBS60_MetaG_FD_148614 | JGI IMG/M metagenome (GOLD analysis project Ga0197142, IMG submission 148614) | Sediment microbial communities from Great Boiling Springs, Gerlach, Nevada, United States - GBS 60_MetaG | ecosystem: Environmental > Aquatic > Thermal springs > Hot (42-90C) > Sediment... | reverse complement strand
CGCTCCTGCGAGCGAGTCGCAGCGCGCGATGGAAACGAAGCAGGACGCTGCTATGTATATGGGGTGTGGGAAGTAACGTCGCAACCTCACGGACGTGAAACGAAACAGGGGTAAACCAGTGTTTACCTCTGTTTTGTCTTTTGTTGCGAGGAATAGCCGATAGGAGAGCTTGCCGTGGGGCTGATGAAGATTGAGCATTTATTCCGCTATCCCGCGCTAGCCGTGGGGCTGAACCCCTCGGCTATCCAGAGCGAAGCCCGCCTGCGCGGGCTATACCGGATTATTTATTCAAAGACCATAAGCCCTCGGCTATACGGGGCGAGGCCCATCTGCGCGGGCGCGACGTTGCGCATGCGGGCTGAAGCCCTCCCTGAGCGCGTGGAAGCCCCTGCGGGGCTATGGCGTGCTCACCGCTGAGAGCGATGGGCAGCATGATTGAACCACATGCGTCCTGGGTGCGCGGGTTGGCACGCGCCGTCGGGGTAAACCCCTCGGCTATACGGGGCGAAGCCCGCCTGCGCGGGCTATTCCCGACAAACCTTCATCCGTGCCCATCCGTCCTATCTGCGCTGATCCGTGTTCTATTCCAGCGTCTGGGACCTGCGCGGGCTGGATTGGGACACGGCGATGCGACACCGAAGCGGCGCCGTCAGGGCACGGCATGCCGTGCCCCGACCTGCAGCCGGAAACAGGCGCCTCGCGCGCCATGGCAGGACCAGACTATTCCAGACAAAACTCATCACAAGGGTTTTCATCTTTGTCAGTCAGGGGTTATCCGGCGCATCGCGCCACAGCGAACGTTCACATCAGGCACATCGCACCAGGGCAAACGCTCAAACCTTCAACCTTCAACCTTCAACCCCCAACCCTCCCACCTTCAACCTTCAACCTTCAACCTTCCAAACCTTCAACCTTCAACCCCGCCTCACTCCGCCGCCGTCGGCGCCATCTCCTCGCTGTAATCCTTCAGCGTCGAGAGATCGCGGATGCGCTCGGTGAACAGGATTCCGTCCAGGTGATCGATCTCGTGCTGCAAGGCGCGCCCAAGCAACCCCGTCGCCCGGCGGATGCGCTGCCGCCGCCCGTTGAGATCAGTGTACTCGACGGTGACCCACGCCGCGCGCGGCACTTCGCCGTACCAGCCCGGCAGACTGAGACATCCTTCCAGTCCCACGTCTTCCTGATCGCTGGCTTTGATAATTTCGGGATTGATCAGCACGAAGTTTTGCTCCGGCGCCACTTCGACCTTTGAACCATCGGGGCGCTCTTCGACCACCGGCGGGATTGAAATGACTGCCAGGCGCTGCGTGATGCCGATCTGCGGCGCTGCGAGTCCAACGCCGCTGGCGGCATGCATCGTCTCGAACATATCAGCCACCAGTTGTTTCAGCGCCGGGTTCGGCAACCGCACCGGGTGGCAGCGCGTCGTCAGGATTTTCTTGTCATCGGGGTTATCGATACGCAAAATGCGGCGCAGCGCCATGGCGTCCTGTCCTCCACAGAAGTTGCAGCACTCTCGATTGCGGTGCATTGGGATAATTATAGCATGGCAGCGCGAAGCGTGAACTCACCGCAACGCCGCGCCCACACTTGACAGCCTGGCGTCCTGGTGGTACACTGCGCAACGCAATATCGCACGAGTTGGACATCAGTATGCATTCCCTGTTCGTCAAGCAGGTCAAGCAGAGCAAAAAGCCGGACTCCTGGTCTGGTTAGGCTCGCTTGTCCTGCTGTGTGGTAGACAGGCGCCCGCTTCGCCAGACCAGGTGAAGCGGGCTTTCTGTTTGTGTCTCAGGAGGGTATCGTGGGGCAAACGCTTGCAGAACAGATCCTTTCGCACGCTGCCGGGCGTCCGGTCTCCGCTGGCGAGAATATCGTCGCCAGGATTGATCTGGCGATGATGCACGACAGCATCTCACCGAGCATCATCAAAATCCTGCACCACGAATTGGGCGCCGAACGGGTGTGGGATCGCGACCGTGTGGCAGTGGTGGTGGACCACGTTGCACCGGCGGCGACGATCCAGAATGCTGAGCATCAACTGGCGCTGCGACGGTGGGTGCGTCAGCAGCAGATTACGCATTTCTTCGATGTCGGGCGCGGCATCTCGCATCCGGTGCTGGTCGAGGAGGGGCTGGCGCGCCCCGGCATGCTGATCATCGGCAGCGACTCGCACTCAACAGCGTATGGCGCGGTCGGGGCGTTTGGCGCCGGCATGGGTTCCACCGATATGGCGCTGGCGCTGGCGACCGGGCAGACGTGGCTGCGTGTGCCGGAGACGGTGCGCATCCTGGCGCGCGGGCGGTTTCAACCCGGTGTGGGCGCAAAGGACCTGGGGCTGCGCGTAGCGCGCCTGATCGGCGCCGACGGCGCGACCTATCAGTCGGTCGAGTGGCACGGCGTCGAGGAATTGAGCATCGGCGAACGGATGACACTCGCCACGCTCTCTGTTGAAGTCGGTGCGAAGGCAGGGATCATTCCGCCCGTCGGTCCCGGCTGGGAGGAGCACGCAACCCGTCGTGGCATCACCGTCCCGTCATGGTTGCGCGTCGAGGAGGGAGCGCGCTACAGTCGCACCGTGGAGGTCGATCTCGATACCCTTGAGCCGCAGGTGAGCGTGCCGCACTTCGTGGATAATGTGCGTGACCTGAGCGATCTGGGGCGTGTTGAGGTGGATGTGGTCTATATCGGCACCTGCACGAACGGTCATGCGAACGACCTTGCTGCTGCTGCGCGCATCCTGAAGGGGCGCAAAGTGGCGCGCGGTGTGCGCCTGCTCGTGGTGCCGGCGTCGAGCGAGGCGTTGCAGCAGGCGACGGCGGATGGAACGCTGGCGACGCTTCTCGAAGCCGGCGCAGCGATCGGCACCCCTGGATGCGGCGCATGTATTGGGCGGCATATGGGCGTCCTGGCGCCCGGCGAGGTCTGCCTGTTCACCGGCAACCGCAACTTTCGCGGGCGCATGGGATCGCCGGAGGCGCAGATCTACCTGGCGTCGCCTGAAGTTGCAGCGGCGACGGCGGTGCTCGGGTATATCGCCCATCCGGCGGAGGTGGTGAACGGGCGGTGAGTAGAAGGATCACCCTGTGATCATTGATGACCTGCCTCTGTTTGTGCGCGCTATGCTTATCGGTCTCAGCATCGCCGCACCCGTCGGGCCTGTCAGCCTGCTGTGCATCCGCCGCACGCTGGCAGACGGATTTGCTGCCGGTCTGGCGTCGGGAATGGGTGCTGCGACTGCGGATGCCGTCTATGGAATTGTTGCCGGGTTTGGGCTGACCTTCGTCACGGTATTGCTGACCGGCGGAGAGTTCTGGTTGCGCTTGATCGGCGGTTTGTATCTCTTCGCTACCGGCGTCGCAACGTTTCTTGCCCGACCAACCGGGCATGCCGCGCCGGTCAACCGTCGTCATCTGTCTGGCGCATGGGCATCGACGTTTGTGCTCACGCTGACCAATCCGGCGACCATTCTGGCGTTCGCTGCGATGTCTGGCGGTGTGGGACTGACATACCAGGCGCATGCCAGCGATCCTGCTGTCATCATGGTGGTTCTGGTGTCAGGAATCTTCACCGGCTCGGCGATCTGGTGGATGCTTCTGTGCATGAGTGTGAGCCGGTTGCGCACGCGACTCGATCAACGCGCCATGGTCTGGATCAATCGTGTGTCGGGTGTTGCCATCGCCGCGATCGGCGCCATGGCGATTGGCAGTCTGTCAGGATCAGGGTAGAGGGAGACGACCGGTGCATCTCGAAACAATCTCCATCCATGCCGGGCAGGAGATCGATCCGACAACCGGATCGGTCATCCCGCCGATCTACCTGACAACGACCTTTGAACGCGCGCCCGACGGGAGTTTTCCGCACGGGTACATCTACACGCGCAACGGCAACCCCAATCGCGCGATGCTCGAAACCTGCCTGGCGACGCTTGAAGGCGGCGCAACCTGCGTGGCGTTCAGTTCGGGGCTTGCAGCGGCAATGAGCATCTTTCAAGCGTTGCGTCCCGGTGACCACGTCGTTGCGCCCGACGATGCCTACCACGGGGTGACGCGACTGCTGCGCGACATCATGGCGCCGTGGGGGCTGGAGTATACCCGTGTCGATATGCGCGATCCGCAGAACGTTGCGGCTGCGCTGCGCCCGAATACGCGCCTGGTCTGGATCGAAACCCCTTCCAACCCGCTCCTCAAAATTGCCGATATTGCTGCGATTGCAGACATTGCCCATCAGGCGGGTGCGTTGTGTGCGGTCGATAATACCTGGGCGACGCCAGTGCAGCAGCGTCCACTCGATCTCGGCGCGGACATGGTGATGCACGCAACAACCAAATATATCGGCGGGCACAGTGATGTGCTCGGCGGCGCGGTCGTTTTCCGCGAGAACGATGCGTTTGCGGAACGGGTGCGTTTCTTGCAGATCAACGGCGGGGCGGTTCCGTCACCGTTCGACTGCTGGTTGACGCTGCGCGGCATTCAGACGTTGACGTACCGGGTGCGCGCCCACGCTGCCAGTGCGATGCAGGTCGCCCGTTTTCTGGCAACCCATCCGCGTATCGAACGTGTCCACTATCCGGGGCTGGAAACCCATCCCGGTCACGCGGTCGCCGCCCGGCAGATGCGCGGTTTCGGCGGCATGATCTCGATTGAGGTTCAGGGTGGCGAAGCGGCGGCAATGGCGGTCGCGGCACGGGTACGGATTATCACCCGCGCCACCAGTCTGGGCGGCGTCGAAAGCCTGATCGAACATCGCGCATCGGTTGAAGGACCGGAGAGCGTCACCCCGCCCAACCTGCTGCGCATCTCGGTCGGTCTCGAGCATCCTGATGACCTGATCGCCGACCTGGCGCAGGCGCTGGAGGTTGATGACGTTTCGTCTCGCCGGTGAGTGAACAATCTGATGTCACCGCAGAGACGCGGTGGACGCAGAGGGCGGTTGAAGGACAACTCCGCGCTCTCGGCGTCTCGGCGGTATGTTTGTACGTTGGCGGGATGCAGAAAGGACAGAACAATGGCTCGAATCTGGCGTTTTGGCGCGAATGTCAATACCGATCAGATCGTTCCCGGTCGTTACGCGCCCTATATGCTGAAGAGCGAGGAAGAACTGCGCAACTATCCGTTCATCGAGGCGCGCCCGGAGTTTGCTTCGACCGTGCGTCCCGGTGACCTGATCATTGCCGGTCCGAACTTCGGGTGCGGCTCATCGCGCGAATATGCGCCGCTGGCGCTCAAGATGGTCGGCATCGGGGCGATTATCGCGCCGCTCTTCGCGCGCATTTTCTACCGCAATGCGCTCAACCTGGGCATTCCGCTGTTCGAGGCGGATCTGACCGATCACCTGGAGGATGGGCAGGAAGTTGAATTCAACGTCGAGACCGGCGTTATCATCGCCGATGGGCGCACCATTCAGTTGCCGCCGCCGCCCGAATGGATGCGCGAGGTCTGGCGCGAGGGCGGCATCGTTCCGTTCTACCGCAAGTATCGACGCTTCCCCGGAGCCGTGACGGTATGAGCGCAGCGCCGTACACTATTCTGGTCATCCCCGGCGACGGCATCGGGCGTGAAGTGATCCCGGCGGCGGTCGCAGTCTTGCGCGCTACCGGCTTGCCCTTCCACTTCGAGAACGCCGACGCCGGGTGGGAATGTTTCCAGCGCCAGGGGGAGGCGCTTCCCTCCGCTACGCTCACTGCTGCGCGCGCCGCAGACGCGATCCTGTTCGGCGCCGTCGCCTCGCCCGGCTACCCGGTCGCCGGGTATCGCAGCCCGATTGTCCGGTTGCGCCGCGAACTCGACCTGTACGCCAATATCCGCCCGGTTTTCGACGATCTGCCGGAGAACGGCAGCAACCCCCGGCGGCGGAAGGTCGATCTCGTCGTGGTGCGCGAGAACACGGAAGATGTGTACGCCGGACGCGAACGGGTCGAGGATGATGGGGCGACTGCGATCGCCGAGCGTGTCATCACCCGGCGCGCCAGCGCGCGCATCATGCGCGTCGCCTGCGACCTCGCGCGCGCCCGGCGCAGTGCGCGCAACGGATCAGACGCGCCGCCGGGCAGGGTCACCGTCGTTCACAAAGCGAATGTGTTGCGCGAAACGTGCGGACTGTTCCGCTCCGTCGCGCTGGAGGTCGCACAGGCATACCCCGATCTCCAGATCGATGAGATGCTGGTCGATACCTGCGCACTTCAGCTCGCCACCCGCCCTGAACGGTTCGATGTTATCGTCACCACCAACCTGTTCGGCGATATTCTGTCGGACGTTGCGTGCGCCTGGGGCGGCGGGTTGGGTCTGGCGCCGTCGGCGAACCTGGGTGAACGGCATGCCCTGTTCGAGCCAGTGCACGGCGCAGCGCCCGACATTGCCGGGAAAGGGATTGCCAATCCGCTGGCGGCGATTGGATGCACCGCGCTGCTTCTTGACCATCTTGCCGGTCGTGCACCGGCAGACCTGGCTTCCGCCATGCGCGGTTGGAGCGCACGCATCCAGCGCGCCATTCGCCACGTGCGCGCCGCCGGTCCACACACGCCCGACCTGGGGGGGAGCGCAGTCACAACCGATATAACCAACGCAGTATTATCCCATATGCTCACCACATAAGATAAGGAGACATCGCCATGCGTGCCACATGCCCGGAGTGTGAAGCCGAAATCACCCTTCCCGAAGGCACAGTCGAGGGGGAGATCCTCACCTGCCCCGAATGCGCCGCCGAACTGGAAGTCGTCAGTATCGATCCGCCGGAACTGGCGCTCGCGCCGGAAGTTGAAGAGGACTGGGGAGAGTAACGTATGCGAGTTGGCGTCCTCTGCTCACGCATCCGCGTCGAGGAGAAACTGCTCTTCGCCGAACTGGAACGACGCGGCATCGCCTATGAACGCATCGACGACGATGAGGTCATTTTCGATCTCAACGAAGGACGCTACGAGTACGACGTTGTGCTCGAACGGAGCATTCACCATTCACGCGCGCTCTATGCGCTGAAAGTCTTCAACGATGCTGGCGTTCCGACAGTCAACACCGCGTATGTCGCCGACATCTGCGGCGACAAATTCAAGACCACCCAGGCGCTGATCCGCGCTGGCGTACCGACGCCGCGCACCCGGATGGCGTTTACGCCGGAATCGGCGCTGCGCGCTATCGAAGACCTCGGCTATCCGGTCGTGCTCAAACCTGCGATTGGATCCTGGGGACGCCTGATCGCCAAGGTCAACGACCGTGAGGCGGCAGAAGCATTGCTCGAACACAAACAGATCCTCGGCTCATACCATCATTCGATCTTCTACATTCAGGAGTACATTCCCAAACCGCACCGACGCGACATCCGCGCCTTTGTCGTCGGCGACGAGTGCATCTGCGCGATCTACCGCACGAGTGAGCACTGGATCACCAACACCGCGCGCGGCGGGATCGCAAGCGTCTGCCCGGTGACGCCAGCGCTGGCAGACCTGTGCGTCAGCGCAGCGTATGCGGTTGGCGGCGGGGTGGTGGCGATCGACGTGCTCGAAGCGTCTGATGGCAGGCTGCTGGTGAACGAAGTGAACTACACCATGGAGTTTCGCAACAGCATCGCGCCAACCGGTGTAGACATCCCGGCGCGGATCATCGATTACACGCTGGCGGCGGCAAAGAAGGGATAACCGGGAGGAGTGTTCGCATGAGCGTCCGTGTCTCTATCGTCGGCGGCAGCGGCTACGTCGGTGGTGAACTGCTGCGGTTGCTCCTCTTTCATCCGCTGGTGACCGTCGCGCAGGCAACCTCCGAGCGTCTGGCGGGCAAGCCGATCACCGTGGCCCATCCGAACCTGCGTGGCATTCCCGCAGCGCGCGAGGTGCAGTTTACCTCGCAGGATCGACTGACGCCGTGCGATGTCCTGTTTCTGGCGCTGCCGCACGGCGACGCTGCGCGCGCCATCGACCGCTTTGCAGAACTTGCGCCGAAGATTATCGACTGCTCCGCCGATTTTCGTCTGCGCGATCCGGCGTTGTACGCCCGCTGGTACGGCGAAACGCACCCGGCGCCGCACTGGCTGGAGCAGTTCGTGTACGGTCTGCCGGAACTGCACCGCGACGCCATTCGCACCGCCAGGTACGTCAGCGGCGTCGGATGCAACGCGACTGCAACCAACCTGGCGTTGCTGCCGCTGGTGCGCACCGGACTGATCGACCCCGCGCGCGACGTGATTGTCGAGGTGAAAGTCGGCTCGTCGGAGGGTGGTGCGCAACCTGGCGAATCATCGCACCACCCGGAGCGGAGCGGGGCGGTGCGCTCGTTTGCGCCCGTCGGTCACCGGCATACTGCCGAGGTCGTGCAGGAACTCGGGCTATCGCGAGTTCACCTGTCGATCACGAGCGTCGAGTTGGTGCGTGGTGCGCTTGCCACTGCGCACGCATTCGCCAGCGCTCCGGTGAGCGAAAAAGATCTGTGGCGCGCATTCCGCGCTACGTATGGCAGTGAGCCGTTCGTGCGCATTGTACGTGAAAAGCAGGGGGTGTACCGCCTGCCGGAACCGAAAATCCTGGCGGGAAGCAACTATGCCGATGTCGGGTTCGCCGTCGATGAAGAGACCGGACGGATCGTATCGATCTGCGCCATCGACAATCTGATGAAAGGCGCAGCCGGAACCGCTGTGCAATGTATGAACCTGATGTGCGGCTTCGAGGAGCGTACCGGTCTGGAGTTTCCTGGATTACATCCGATATAGTTGCGATAATGTATGGACATGTCACCAATACCAGAGTTCTTGCGCAGCGAAAACCCGGCGCAGCCGCGGTACCACGAAGCGGTTGAACTGTTTGCCCTGTTCGACTACCTGAAAGCCATGCGCTGGGGGGTCTTCAGCATCCGCGAGTCCCTCCAGGCGGTCGGCGAATGCCGCGACGGGACGCTCCAGGGATTTCACCTGACCGTCGATGAAGCCTGGGAAGCCGTGCGCGGCATGGACTCGCTCGGAGTCGGGGTGATCGAACTTCCCGCATTTCCCGCCAACCCGCCAGGACAGGCGTTCAACCGCCGTCTGCTGGAGCGCGCAGCAGCTCATGGGTTGACGACCACCTTCGCCGCGCACGCGCGCTGCGTGACATCCGACGTCCGCACCGCTGCCGAAACCGGGTTCCGTCGCCTCCACCTCTACATCGGCGTCAGTCCGATCAAGCAGGCAACGGTGCGCGCAAACGCAACCCAACTTGCCGACAAAGCGTTCGAGTCCATTCGCCTGGCGCGCGAACTTGGCTTCGACTGTGTGCGCATCAGCACCGAAGACGCCTACCGCACGCCACTGGACGACTACCGCGCCTTCTATGAGCGCTTGCAGGATCACCTGATCCGTCACAACCTGCACGTTGACGGTATTGGCATCCCCGACACCGTCGGCGTCGGCACGATCGACGACCTTGGCGACCGGATCGCCATTCTGCAGCATATCGGCATCCGGTTTGCCTTTCTCGAATGTCACATCCACAACGACATCGGGCACGCTGATCGGTTATATGTCGATACGCTGATCCTCTGCATGCGGCTGGGCATTATGATGCTCCCCGATTTCTCGATCCTGGGGATTGGCGAGCGCAACGGCACGATCGGTCTCAGTTCGCTGATCGAAGCCATCTACCGGCGATTGTTGCTCCTCTACCCGCGGTCGATGCCCGCCATCCGTCAGGCGGTGCGCGAGAAGCTTGGTGTGCTGCCCGACGGTGAACTGTTCGTCAACCGCTACCGTGACCTCGACGCTTTCTTCTACCGGATTCTGGCGCGCAGCGGCTTTGTGTTCGACCGAAGCCCATTTTCATCGAACACCGAGTACGATGGTTCCGGCGTCCACGCCGACACCACCCTGCGCGCATTTCGCCTGGCGCTGAAGAACGGCTACGAAGGGCAGCGGGCGATTGATCTCGGCAACAGCGCCTACGCCGGGGCGCTGCCGCCCTACGATATGCCGCTGCGCACGCCGGTGCTCGCCTGCTTCGGCTGCGGCAAGAGCAACGTGCGCTTCTGGCGCGAACGGGAACACCTGGTCCTGCGTCATCCCGATGACATTCGCCTCAGAATTGCGCCCTACGCCGATGATCTTGCCGAAGAGAGCCTGCATATTCCAACCGACGAGGCAACCGCCGATGAACTCGCTGCACGGTTGATTCGCTGCGCCAGTGTGCGCGAAGGCGGGATCAACCATCACCAGGCAATGGAGATCGTCCGACTCTTCTACCGTCCAAAGGAGGCTTCCGCATGATCGTTGTCAAAGTCGGCGGCGGCGCCGGCATCGCCTACGAGCCGCTCTGCGACGACCTGGCGACACTGACACGCGCCGGTCAGCGTTTCGTGCTGGTGCATGGCGGCTCCCACGAAACCAACACCCTTGCCGAACGGCTCGGACATCCACCCCGCTTCGTGACATCACCCTCCGGGTACACCAGTCGCTACACCGACCGCGTGACCCTGGAACTCTTTCTGATGGCGACCGCCGGCAAAGTCAACAAACTGATCGTTGAGCGTCTCCAGCATATGGGAGTGAACGCCATCGGTCTCTCCGGTCTCGACGGGCGCATCCTTCAGGGGCAGCGCAAGGCGGTCATTCGCATCATCGAAGATGGCAAACAGAAAGTTCTGCGCGACGACTGGACTGGAACGGTCGAACAGGTCAACACCGACCTGCTGCGTCTTCTGCTGGACGCCGGACTGTTGCCGGTCATTGCGCCGATTGCCGTCAGCACCATCGGTGAAGCGCTCAATGTTGACGGCGACCGCGCGGCGGCAGCGATTGCGGCTGCGCTTGGCGCCGACACGCTTGTGCTGCTGACCAACGTTCCTGGTCTGCTGCGCGCATTTCCCGACGAACGCACCCTTGTGCGGCACATTCCGCGCGCCGATGTCGAAGCGTACCTGCCGCTGGCGCAGGGGCGGATGAAGAAGAAAATCCTGGGCGCATCCGAAGCGCTCAACCAGGGCGTGGGGCGGGTCATCCTCGGTGACGCGCGCGTATCCGAACCGGTCTCGCGCGCGCTTGCCGGCGAAGGCACGGTCATCGTATGACACGCTGGCAGCAGACGCTCTTCATCCTGGTTGCCGCCCAACTGGTATCAGCCGTCGGCTTCGGTATGTTCTTCCCGTTCCTGCCGTTGTATGTCGAGCGCCTCGGTACGAACACCGGCTTCAGCCTCGAATTCTGGGCGGGGATGGTTTTTTCGGGGCAGGCGCTCACCATGGCGATCAGTTCACCGATCTGGGGATCGCTGGCGGATCGCTTCGGGCGCAAAGCGATGATCGAGCGTGCCATGTACGGTGGCGCTGTGATTATCTTGCTGATGGGTTTTGCCCGTTCGGCGGAAGAACTGGCGCTGTTGCGCGCCATCCAGGGCGCTATCACCGGAACCATTGCGGCGATCAATGCGCTCACCGCCTCGCTCGTGCCACGTGAACGGGTCGGGTACGCCATGGGGATGCTTCAGGTCGGGTTATGGGCAGGGATCGCTGCCGGTCCTATGCTTGGCGGCGTTGTCGCCGACCTGCTCGGCTTTCGTGCAGCATTCATCGTCACCGCGATCCTGTTGATCATATCGGGCATTGTTGTCACCTTCGGCGTGCAGGAGCGCTTCACACCGCCGTCGCAGGGAACGCGCAGAACCGGGATTATGAGTGATTGGCGGCGCATTCTGGTGTTGCCAGGTGTAGCCGCCGCATACACCACCCGCTTCCTCAACTGGCTCGGTCCGAACATGCTGCTGCCGGTGCTGCCGATCTACATTGCCACGCTCATGCACGGCAACGAAGGAGTCAGCACCTTTACCGGCATTGTCGTCGGACTCTCCTCGGCGGCAGGAACTGTGAGCGCGCTCTACCTGGGGCGGTTGGGCGACCGTATCGGTCACCGACGGGTGCTGCTGGCGGGAACGGCGGTTGCGGCGCTTGGTTTCATTCCGCAGGCATTCGTAACAGCTGGATGGCAACTGCTCATGCTTCAGGCGCTGACCGGTGCAGCGACAGGGGGCATGAATCCGGCGCTCAGCGCACTGCTGGCGCGCTACACCGGCAGCGGCGACGAAGGGGCGGTATTTGGCATCGACAACTCGGTGAACTCCGCTGCGCGCGCCGCCGCGCCCCTGCTCGGCGCTGCTCTCGCCGCCTGGTTCGGGTTGCCGTCGATTTTCCTTGTCACCGCACTTGTCCTGCTGGGCGCGGCGGCGCTGACATTCCGCTGCCTGCCAGAGCGTATCGCCGTAGCGTCGCCAGCGACGCCAGCGGTGCAATCCTGAAGTGTGCGCGTCGCGCCTGTTGATCGTATGGATGATGAACTTCAAGAAATCATAGCGGTTCTCACAGAGGTTGAACCTATCGGGCAAGGTTGAACACTCTTCGGACGACCGCAACGAATATCGCGCCCCACGCTGCGACCGAAATGTCAGTCGGTAAGAGAGGACACCCGACATTATCCGTCGTCGGGCGTGACTCTGCTCGTGCGGGCTAAAGCCCTCCCTGAGCGCATGGAAGCCCCTGCGGGGCTGGCGTTTCAGTCATCCTTGCCATATGCCGGGAGGACCTGGGTTGATCCAGCCCGTAGGGCTTGCCCGACCTCAGATAGGGCTTCAGCCCGCCGGAGGCGCACGAAGATTGAACACTCCAGAAGCGGGCGCCTCGTGCGACGCGTCGCCGACGTGAAATCGCACGCGGTCGCGGTCAGGATTGAACACTCCAAAAGCGGGCGCCTCGTGCGATGCAGCGGATAGGGACATATGGTCAATGTAGCGGACGACCGCAACGCATATCGCGCCCCACGCGGCGACCGAAATGAATGTCGGTCTACCCTCCGCTGACAACGGGCGCCTCGTGCGACGCAGCGGATAGGGACATATGGTCAATGTAGCGGACGACCGCAACGAATATCGCGCCCCACGCGGCGACCGAAATGAATTTCAGTCTACACGCTACCGCGAGCAGGCGCCTCGTGCGACACGGCGGGTATGAACGATGGTC
>Ga0197142_1003577_pt1 | contig 12959 bp, 13 predicted proteins | sample GBS60_MetaG_FD_148614 | JGI IMG/M metagenome (GOLD analysis project Ga0197142, IMG submission 148614) | Sediment microbial communities from Great Boiling Springs, Gerlach, Nevada, United States - GBS 60_MetaG | ecosystem: Environmental > Aquatic > Thermal springs > Hot (42-90C) > Sediment... | reverse complement strand
TGTACAGTTTGTCATTACATTCTCAGAACCTGTTACTGGGGTATCCGAGAGCGATTTCAGCTTGATTGTGACCGATCTTGTTAACGTCAGCATTACTTCTGTCGTGGGCAGCAGTGATACTTATACGGTCACTGTAAGCACAGGAACGGGAGATGGTACGTTGGCGCTCACCATTCCTGAAACTGCAACGATTCAGGATGCGGTCGGGAATGGTTTATCGGGTTTGCCCGTTACCTCAACCGCTTACGTGATTGACAGGACTGCGCCTGAGACTAGCATTACTGCTCACCCTGCTGATCCAACAAACAGTGGTAATGCTACGTTCTGGTTCACTGCCACAGACAGCGGCGGCGCTGGGGTTGCCTACCATGAATGCCGTTTAGATAGTGGGAACTGGGAGGTTTGTACCAGCCCACTGGAATATACAGGGCTTTCATCGGGTAATCACATGTTTTCTGTACGGGCTTATGACGCGGCTGGAAATGTGGATGAGACGCCCGCGAGCTTCACTTGGACAATAGACACGGAAGCGCCCAGCGTAGTTTCCATTACCCGTCTCGACAATTCTCCGACCAATGCTGATAATGTACAGTTTGTCGTTACATTCTCAGAACCTGTTACTGGGGTATTGGTAGAAGATTTTGGTCTGGTAGTAAACGGTTTATCTGGTGTATCCATTGTTTCCATAAGTGGTAGTGGTGATACTTACACTGTTACAGTGAACACAGGCTCAGGGGATGGATTGGTGTCTCTAACTATCCCTGTAGAAGCAACAATTTACGATCAAGCTGGCAATGCCATGTCTTTGAATTCTGCGATTACATCAGAAAGCTATGTCATCGATAAAACTCCGCCTCAAATGGGTAACGATGATTTAATAACTTATCCGCCTGCTAACACTAACAGTACTACAGCTACATTTGAGTTTACAGCCAGTGATAATTCTGGAACTGTGTATTATTTATGTCGTTTAGATGGAGGAAATTGGGAAATTTGTACCAGTCCTGTGACTTACACGGGTCTCTCTTCTGGTACACATGTCTTTGAAGTGATAGCTTATGATGCAGCAGGTAATCAAACTGGCAGTCCTGTAAGCTATACCTGGACGGTAGATGCCGATCCTCCTACAGTGGTAAGTTTCGATCTGATTACAGGAACGCCAACCAATGCTGATAGTGTACAGTTTGTCATTACATTCTCAGAACCTGTTACTGGGGTAAGTACGAATGATTTTTCTCTGTTTGTCACTGGTGGAATCACAGGGGCAAGCGTAAGCAGTGTTAGCGGAAGCGGTACGACTTACACTGTTACAGTGAACACAGGCTCAGGGGATGGAACGATTCGCCTGGATATTCCAATCAGCGCGACTATCGATGATTTAACTGGCAATCCTTTGAGCAATCTTCCATATTCAAGTGGTGAATATCAGATTGACAAAACTGCCCCAACCGTTGTCAGTATTGTTCGCGCAGACCCCAACCCGACCAGAGCGCAAACGGCTACATTTACTGTAACCTTCTCTGAAGCGGTTGTCAGTGTAGCCGTTGATGACTTTGACTTGACAACTACTGGCACGATTACAGGTGCTTATGTCGTATCTGTTAGTGGAAGTGGCACAACTTACACTGTAACTGTGAATACGGGTACAGGTAGCGGCACGATCCGTCTCGATTTGATTTTGAGGGCAAGCAGTCAGCTTAGAGACCTGGTTGGGAATTCCCTCGCCAATCTCCCCTATACCGATGGAGAAAACTACAATGTGGATAAGACAGAACCCACTGTTATCAGCGTAACCTGTTTGGATAGTAATCCAACCAGTTTAGAAACCATCCGTTTTTCTGTCCATTTCTCCGAAGCGGTAACGGGAGTTTCTGATTCTGATTTTGTTCTTACCACTACTGGAGTAAGTGGAGCTGCAATTACAGATGTTTCGGGCAGTGACACAACTTATACTGTGAGCGTCAATACGGGGACTGGAAATGGCACAATCCGCTTGGACGTGCCTGCTAGTGCAACAATTTCTGACCTGGTAGGAAACGGTCTTACAGGTTTGCCATACACCAGTGGCGAAGTGTACGATGTCGTCAAAGTAATCTTGACAACAATCTACGTCAAAAAAGACGCCACTGGGGCTAATAACGGCACCTCTTGGGCAAATGCCTTTACGGATTTACAAGCTGCTCTAGCAGTGGCTACAGGTGGGAAAGAAATCTGGGTTGCAAAAGGCGTGTACTATCCAGGTTCTAATGTAACCGATTCGTTTGTCTTGAAAGAGGGAGTAGCCCTGTATGGTGGATTTGCTGGAAACGAAACCGAACGCGATCAGCGCAACCCGTTGGCTAACCCGACTGTATTGAGTGGTGACATTGACCGCAACGATGTCGTAACTCCAGAAGGAATTACAGCCAGTGTATCCAACATTGTCGGACGCAACGCCTATCATGTCGTGCGCGGCGTTTCTCTAACCGAATCGTCAACGATTTTAGATGGTTTTATCATCACCGCAGGCAAGGCAGATGGAACGAACTCTGACAAGTATGGCGCAGGGCTCCACTTGACAGGTTCGCGCAATCTCACCTTGCGCAACCTGACCTTTATCGGCAATAGTGCGGATGAAAATGGTGGTGGCTTGTACTTGCAAAACTCGAACCTGAACCTGAACTCCCTGTCTTTTGAGGCAAATTACGCCTTTGGTCGGGGTGGTGGAGCGTTCGTCAGCGGTGGTCAGGTATCGCTCAGCCAGATAAACTTCGGGGAGAATGAAGCCGTTTTCGGTGGCGGGTTAGGCGCAGAGAACAGTACAGTCAACCTGTCGGAGATCATCTTCCAGAGCAATCAGGCTCAATATGGAGGTGGTTATTTTGCCAATAACAGCACCACAATCATCACCAAGACCACATTTCAGTACAACCAGGCAATGTATAACGGTGGGGCAGTTAACCTGTCAGGCAACAATACGACAATGGTCAATGTAACCTTTTATGGCAATCAGGCAGGCTTTGGCGCAGGGATATATACCATTGGGTACGCCAATGCTACCCTGACCAACCTGACCTTTGTCGAGAACTCAGCAGGAATGGGGGGTGGAATTTTCAATGGCAAGTCCATCCTCTTGCGAAACAGTGTTTTCAGTCGTAATCAAGGTGGTGATTGTGTCAATGGTAATGGTTCGTCTCTCGATGGGCAATCGAAAAACAACGTGATGGAGAAAGAAGGCATAGAGGCTTGCGGATTGGTAAATGGTGTCAACAGCAACAAAATCGTTGTAGACGCTATGCTTGGCTATCTGGATGATCATGGGGGTTATACGCTAACAGTGGCACCACTGGAAAACAGCCCTGTACTGGAAGCTGGCGATACAGATTCTTGCCCAGCCGTTGACCAACGAGGTGTAAGCCGTCCAAATCCTGGTGGAACAGTGTGTGACGTTGGCGCATTTGAAAGCGAATTGCGTCCATCTACACCCGCGCCAGGCGGATACCAGATATTCCTGCCACTGATATTCCGATAAGGAGTGACCAATGCCAAACGATTTGCTGATTGCGTTCCGAGATACTTTGGATGTCTTTCTGCCGTATATCATGGGGCTATCCCTGGCGTATATCGTGTATTACCTGTTCTCACGGGTTTCGTTTTCGGTGCGCAAAGATGCGGTCAAGGGGTTGGCAGATTATTATCGCCCCTTGACCGAAGACCAGGAAACAGAGGTCAAGACGGGTTCGTTTGAGCATAAAGTTCGGCTGGCTGCATTGAGCTATGGGTTGAAAGTGGATGGCAAGGAAAATCTTTTTTTCTATGGGGTCATTGCGGGTCTTTCAATACTGGTTCTTGTAGCTTGCACGATTTTCAATTTACCCCCTGTCCTGATTCTTGCAGGCAGCGCGATAAGTTATGTGTTCTTCAAAGGGGTAATTGAATCTCGCTGGAATAAGATGAGAATTGCACTGGAAAAAGAACTGCCTGTTTTTCTTCTCAGACTGGCTGCAACCCTGCAAGCAACCCCAAATGTAATCGAAGCCCTCGTAGATGTCGTGGATACACTTGATCCGCAGGGGCCTCTCTATGTTTGGGTCAAGCGGATGGTTACTGCTATGCAGTCTTATGGTCAAAAGGGTTTGGAAGACATGAGCCAGGAAGCAGCCTCAATTTCACCCTCGTTGACGATGACTGTCCTGGAAATCTCTCGTCTTTGGGAAACGGGCGGTCTGGGCTACATTCATTCCTTTCAGCTTGCAGCACAAAGCCTGTCAAACCTGATTTCCGCCAGGGCAAATGCGCAAGCCAAATCGGATGGCGCATGGGGAACGATTCGGGTGATTTTGCTGGCTCTAGGGGGTGCAATTCTGATGGCAATGATCAATCCTGGCAGTAGCTATATGTTCCATACTCCCATCGCTCAGTTAGGTTTATTGCTTCTCCTGGTCTGGGCAGCCGTGGGATGGAATGTAATCGGAGATGCTATTCGGGAGGTGTCCGAATAATGTCAATATATTGAAGAAAGGAGGTATGCGCTTTCCTCTGTCTCCTAAAGGAGACAGTCTCCAGCGCAAGGTTTTCTATGAGTTTGAGCCTGATCGGTAATTTTGTCATCGCTGGATTCCTAGCATGGATCGGCTACTGGGTAGCCGCGCGTATGTCTTCTGTCTCGGTGCGTAAATCCGCGCATAAGGCATTAGAAAACTATTACGCAGAACAGAAAAAAGCAGCTTCTCAAGGCGAAATCATTGGCGAAGCAATTGCCAGAAAATTACCTCTCTCTCTGGACGTTTGGGAAGATCATCTCACTTGGGCAAAACGGGGCGGAAAGTATGAGGATTACACGATTGGCAGGCTGGTTTTTACCAGTCTGGTTTACGGCGCAGCAGGCATGATCTTTCCCCTGATTAACCCTGCGCCGATTTCTTTTCTCGTTCCAATCGGCGCGGCTGTCTATCCTTTTATCGCTTTACGCAGTAAAGCTAATACCGTACGCAAGCAGGTCTTACGCTTATTACCAGAAACCGCAGCTCTGATCTCTGCTGAACTTGCCGCGGGCAACTCGCCAGAGAAAGCGGTTGAGCGTGCTTCTCAACTGCCAGGAGTGCTTTCCAAGCTGTTGCGTGAGGCAATGGCGTTGTCATCTTCTTCGGCAAAACCCTTGTTTTCGCGCAAGCCGATCACAGGAACGCTGATCGAGACGTTTCGCAAGACCAACTTGCCTTCGCTGATTGCCTTTGCCAGCCAGCTTGACCTGGTGGCAACGAAAGGTGTTGGCAGTGCTGAACTGATGGCACAGATAGCGGATATGCTTGCGGATGAGTATCGGGCAAAGCTGGCTAGCGAGGTCGAAAAGTTGGATAGTCGCTTGACACTGCTGGTCATGGCATTTTACTTTGCTCCCTTCGTGATCTTCCTGTTGACAATATTTCTCGCACCTGTATTGCTTGCGTTTGGCGGATGAACCTCTTATTGAGCTTCTTCTGGGCTTTGGTTTCAATGGTCAGACTGTGGCAAGGGCTTCAGCTTCAAAAAATCCTGCTGGTGTACCTTGCTGTTCAAGCTGGAATCGTTGCAGTCTTGTTTATCAAACGCCGTGAGCCAAAGCGTAAAGCCAATCGTTTACAAGAGGGTGTTGCCTGGGCTTCAGCACTTTTGCCGTTGGCTGTTCACCTTCCAGAGAGCGGGTATAAGCCAGGGGGAGAATGGCTGGCGATTATTGGCGTAGCGATCTCGATTCTGGCGGTCAATCGTTTGAGTGTCTCTTTTGGCGTAGCTCCTGCGGATCGTGGGTTGGTAACAAGTGGTATCTACAAGCTAGTGCGCCACCCAATGTACTTGGGTGAACTGATGGCATTACTGGGAGCGGTTATCTCATGGATTAGCGCGTGGAATGCCTTGATTGTTCTGGTTCAGATCGGATTGACCGTTTTGCGCATTCGCTGGGAGGAAAACCTGATAGATGGCTATGCGGAGTATCGGCAGAAGGTCAAGTGGAGGTTATTACCGTTGATTTGGTAAGAAAGGAGGCTAAAAGTGGAATACTTAAAAATCGTTTTGGAGGACTTCCGCAAGACAGCAAAATTGATCGGGATCGCCTTGATTCCGCTCTCTGCGCTTTTACTTGCTACTGCGGGAATGGTGCGAGTAACACGGGCAAATGATACGGCAACGGCTACGCCATCCCTGACACCGTTGGGTGGAGAACGGGTTATGGCAACCAGTATCCCTTTGCCGACAGCAACACCGACTTTAGAGCCGACTCCCGAATCTGAACCTGAACTACAAGAAGCGGAAGTATGGTCTCCTGACTACGACAAAGGGCAGATTTATCAAATGCAGTGCATTGGGGTCAATGGGATCATGCACCCTCTGCACCACGAGCTTGCTTCTGAGAAAGTAACTTTTTTTCCTGACTATGAAACTGCGCAAGTGGTTGCGTCTTGTAATTATGCGGATTATGGCGTCAATCAACCGCAAGCAATTGTCTTGCATTACACCGACTACGGCACGCTTGGCGGAGTAGTCTCCTGGTTTCGCAAGATTGATGGTTTGTCAGCGCATTACCTGATCGATCGGGAGGGGGTGGTGTATCAGTTTGTGCCTGAGGTGGTTGGTGCGCGCCACGTTGCTTGTGCAGGAACGTCTTGCGTTTCATCCTGCCCTGCTTATTTGTGTGCGGATGGCTATCCTGAACTGAAAAGCATTGGCATTGAACTGTTGAACTACGGGTATGTTGACCCTGTTGACACCAACGGCACGGTGGCGATTTACGAGGACTATCTGGCTTCGTTCGGCAGGCGGTATTGGGAGGACTACTCGGAGATGCAGTTGGTACAGTTAAAGGCACTGGTTTGTGATATTGCACACCGCTGGAATATTCCGATCGATCCCGATCATGTTTTGGGTCACTATCGGATCAATCAAAAGGTCGATCCAGGGCCCGCGCTGAACCTGTTTTGGGAACGGTTAGGATTACCTGCGAGGGAGCCGATTTTTGCCCGCGGATGTAATTAGCGTCATTGTGTTTCTCTGGTTGTGTGTTTGCATGTTGGAGGATGTTCGCAATCTTGAGGTGCCGAACATTCTGACCGTGCCGATGATCGTAGCGATGCTGATCTTACGTTTGCGCCATCCTGACGTAGTAGCGTTTGTAGCTGCTACGCTTTTCTTTTTATTGGGGTTTTTGGCTTTGATCCCAGGCGGAGATGCGAAGGGATTGATAGCGATTTCGCTGTATTCGCCTGAAGTGCTGGTGTTTTGTCTTTTCGGGGCTGGACTTGTCAAGCTGTTTTGCCGAAATGAGGTTCACACACCTGGTTATCTAGGCTTTTTTACGGGTGGTGGAATGATTTTGTTCCTTTACTGGATGGGGGTTGTAAATATCGGTACGCTTAGCTGGTAGCTGGTAGTGGGTTAATTACAAAATTGAAAGGGGGAATTAGGGAATCTTCCGTATTGCGCCGTTTCGGGAAATTTTGTAGAATAAGAGTAACTGGGCTATACGCCCAGAAACTAATCTAGAAAGGAGACTAGGGAAAATGGGTAAAACAGTAGATGTTGTTGTAGTAGATGTTGTTGTTACTAGGCATGCGGCCACCCTTCAGTGGCTCGAGGAGGAAGCTGGGAATTACGGGCTAGACATTAGCCAGGCTCGCGTGGTTCCCAGCGTGAGCGAAGACGATGTCAAGGGGAGGATTGTCGTTGGAAACCTCCCGATGCACTTGGCCTCTATGTGTTCTCGCTACTTCGCTGTAGAATTTTCTTCTCAGCCACCCCGCGGCCAAGAGTACGGTATAAATGAGATGCGCTCTTGCGGTGCCCATCTAACGGAATACGTAGTGCGCCGCGCGTAGCCGTCTGGTAGCCGTCCGAAAGGAGTCTAAACGATGTCCCCTGCCAGGCCACAAGCCTGGCAAATTTTTTCTCCCGCACAGTGCGCGAGCTGGTGCAAGTCCAGCAGGGATGACTAGCACATTAACAGGTAAATATCAGAGTCAGCCCTCCCGCTGCACAGGGAGGAACTGGTTAGATTCCCCCAGGGTGCAGACTGGGGAAAAAAGGAGGTAAAGATGTTGCTAAAAGTTGACCGCGTTCTAAAGTACGAGAACGCAGGAACAACCTGGGATCACTCCCAGGGAAATTGTTACCGCTGTGGCAAGCTCACTTGCCACTCGGCTTATCTGTCTGAGGAAGGTAAGTTTGACTTCCTCTGCTACAACTGCTACGAAGCAGAGGAAAACGTTTCTGCTGATGTCCCCTATCCGATTAGGGTGACGTTCAGCAAAAACCTGAAAAACGAGCTTGGCATGGGGAACCACTATTTCCCCGCAAAGCCAAGCCGTAAGTTCTTTGAGGGACTGTCACAAGTCCCTCATAAAAAAGAGCGCATCAACTTCCGCGCTCACGAGGTTTACTTAACCATCGAAAGAGCGCGGAAGGAAGGGTACATTAAATAAAATAAGCTGACTCTGATTTAGAGGGAGGGCTGATAGCCCTCCCTCGAATTTTTTAAACTGAGAAAATTAGGGAATTTTCCGTATTGTGCCACCGAAATTTGTTTCGTAAAATAAGCTATCAAAACGCGCCGAATCGGTTACCGAACGGCGCGAAAAAGGAGACTTAGGAGGAATGAGTAAACTTTACGTTTTGATTGCAAAGTCAGCTATCCGTTACCTCTCGCTTCTCCCTAAAGAAGCTGAGGTGATCGTGGCTGACTTCTCCCGTTATGCAGCAGGCAATTCACTTTCTTTCTGGTCACAGCCCAAAGAAATCGTATATGACGAGATTGTCATCGTTGACGCAAATGTCGTGACCGCCCTTACTCTGCGCCATATCGAGAATGCTTTGCGAGCGCAGGGAATCACAGGGCGGTTTTGCTATGCTGGTAATCCAAGAACCCTGATGGGATACCAGCACTTGGATTACATCATGACGGAAACAGGGTTGGTGGAAAAATCCGAGCAGTTTGCCCCAGAACTCGACAGGTACTTGCTCGCCATTACAGGTCTCCCCGCGGCGGGCAAGTCCCTGCTGCGCAAGCTGTTTGAACAGATGGGCTTGCGCGCTTACAAGTGGGGTAATTTTGCGGTTAGAGCAGCCGAAACGCGTTTCGGCAATTCTGCCGATCCCTATACGCTAGCAAAGCGTTTTTTTAACGAAGTCGAGCGACAGGATCGCTTGGCAACCGCCAAGTACTTCCTGGAGAACTCAGGCGTTGAGGGGGTTGACGATCGCCTGATTGTCCTGGATGGCGTCAAGTCAATCGAGCAGGTGATTTACGTTTCCTATGCCTTGCGCAGACCGATGATCCTGGTTGCCGTTCGGCGTGACGAAACCGAACGAAAGCAATCGGCTGCCGAACGGGGTGATCTGGATGACGCCTTTGACCAGGAACGGCTGGAAATTTTGCGCCAGATGGGCGTCAACCGCCTGATCGGCGCCGCGGATTTTGTGGTGGATACCACTGGCTGTCGCACAGTGATTTACGATGGTGTCTGCCAAGTGCGCTTTACCCAGACCTTTGTGCGGGGTCTGGGTGAAGTTATGCTCTGGCTTGGGATGAGCAACAGTCTGTCTGATGCGACCGAAGCGATTATCAAAGCAGCCGAAGCGGTTGCCGTCTCGCGCAAGTATCTACCCGATGTGGAGGTGTTGGATGCTATTGGTAGAACACAAGTTCCGTGCTTTGCAGAACTTTTATCAGCTTAGCTTTGCCAAGCCAGAGGAGCCCATAGAGCCAATCTTTACCTCTGGCTCTTATGCAGACAAAGTGGCATTCCTTACGCAGTTTGGCAGGCGTAAGGACGGGTGGCATTTGCTTTGCGAACAGGTTAATCATCTCCGCTGTGCCTTCAAGGTGATGGATGACCTGATCGATGAGGATGTCATCCGTGACCATGCCCCTGCTTACTGGGTTGTCAACGGTGAGCAGGCTACTGTCAATGCAGCAGCCTGGCACCTGAAACAGGCGCGGCAGATTGCACAACAGCTTGGCGTTGAAACGCTGTTTGAGCGCCGTTTGTGCGAGGTTATCGAGGGGGCAACCATTGAGGTTGAACTGGAAGCTATCTCGCAGGATCAATTGCCCGATTTGCAATTGACTTGGTATCGCATTGCTCAGAAAGAAAGCTCGTTTCGTCTTTATCTTGCGGAAGCGTTGGATTGCCCGTTCGAGGTTTGCGAAGCAACGCGACAGGATGGCATTGCGGCGCAAATGCTTGACGATGGCTTATCGGCAATTTACGGAAAAGATGGTCGGTCTGCGCAAGATTCGTCTGACATCCGCTTGAACAGACTGACCTATATGCGTGCTTTTGGCGTTTCCCCTGAGGAGACCGTTCAAAGGGGAAAGGCACTGAAGGAAAAAATCTTGAAAGTTTTAGCATTGACAGGAGGTAACCATGATCGATAACCAGACGATTATCAACGGTGAACATTTGTTGTTAGGGGGCACACCCCCTGGCTGGGTTGGAACACCCGTCAAGCCATCGTTTTTTTACAAACGCCGTTACACATGGGACGGCGATATTGTCATCGGCTGCACCATCGGCTGTTCTTTCTGCTATTACCGATGGATCAACAATACTTACATGACCATCGGTACTGGCAAGGAAGGCTTGCGCAGACTCGGCGAGCCAGAGGATGCCGTTGAGGCATTGCTTGATGCTCGCCTGTTCAATCCCAATCGGGACATTGTCTTGCTTTCAGCACGCTCCGATGCCAGTATGCAAGTGGAGGACGTGACCCGTTTCCTGCGCGCTTTTCCGTATCGCAATTACGTCTTCATCCTGCACCGCGCTCCGTATGGCAGGAAGCAATTGGAGCAGTGGGGTGGTGATGAACGGGCAATTTACTGCACGACCATCACTCCCAAACCGCCTTCAAGTGGTCCCGAATCGTGGACACCTGTCAAACCAGAGGCGCAACTCCGCTCGATCCGCTTCTTGCTGGAAAACGGGGTACCTCACAAGCGCATTTCGCTGATGACGGGCCCCTTTAACGCCAACAACGTGGATGCAGGGGTAGAGTTGATCCGTTACCTGGCGCAGGAATTAGGTTTTACCTCCCTGACCTACCGCGGCTGTTCGGTAGGCGAGTTTGGCGTACGGGCGGACACAAATCGTTTGCGCCAAGAGGGCTTTCTGGACGGCGCTCAAGATGAGACAGCCGCGCCAGAAGGTCATACCTATTACCAGATGAAGAACTGGCTTGCGCCAGAGGTTGAAGACAAACTCCTGGAAGCAGGTGAGCGCAATGGCGTGCGCATGTATCACCTGACAGGCGTTCTGTATCAGCGTGAATACGGCGTGCCAGTGGCGTATAACCGCAATAACCGCTGGCGGCGCGAATTGGGGCAGTGGAAGCAAGTGGAAGTTGGCGAACTGGACACCTACTTGCGCTGGCTTGGATACCACCCTCTAGGTATCACCCAGACGGAAGAGGGTTATCTGGTAGAACTAGATGAAACGGAAATCGCCACAGAAGACGTGGCGATGACGGTTGGGGCGAAGTTCGAGACATCTGTGATATTTAATCGTCATCGGATTGCGCCAACGGTTGAGGACTTGCGCTTTTACGCTGAAAATCGCCTGTTTCCTCTTCCGATTGGTTGGAGAAATGTCTTGTGATCGGCAATAAAAACGGTTATATTCTGATCGTGGCTAGGAGACTGGAGACCAGGAGGTGAACGATGAAAGTATTTCCTATTTTAGAACAGCTCGTTGAAAAGTACAAAAATTACAACGAGCCTGAGGACGAAATTCATACAGGGATCGTATTCGATCCGCTGAGATACGATCCCTACGACCCTGGCAAGGACTACTCCGCGTTCTTGCCAGAGTGGGCGAAAGAACTGTTGTCAGAAGAAGAGCAGCGGGCAGTTGCCTGGCTTGCTTCTCAGTTACCGACTTACTATCACGATGTTTTTTCACCGCATTATTCTGACGATCCTTTCAACCGCAAGATGATTGTCAAACATGCGGTTGAGGTGTTTGATGCGGTCAAGGAGGCTTACCAGAGTTAAGATTTCATCCTAGTCCTAGCCACTCCAGAGGGACGACCTGTCCCTCTGGAAATTGCAAAATAAAAGAAAAGAAAGGAGACAAAAATGATTGAATTTACTAGCTATAGTCCTGGGTTTTGGAGCCGCCAAGTCGTACAAATTGATGATACCAAGAACGAGTTTCTAAATCATCTTCTCCGCCGCATACAAGCCTACGATGGCTTGTATGCCAGAGAGGCGGAGTTTAACGACCTGAAACTCAAGCGCGCGGGGAATGTTATCCGCGTGTGGCTGATTACTTATGACAAAAACGGTATCGCGCACCATGCGCCGATCGATCAGCTATTTAACGGAAGCATTTATATCGCGACAGATAAAGAAGCTCTGTACCCTGTCAAGCGTTTTGTGTTTTTGTCTTTTTCTGATAAAGTGAAAATAAAACAAGCGCAAAAACACAAGTTTTTCGACTTAGAGATCATTGGAATCGAAGCCTTGACAGGTACGGACATCTGCCACAGTTGCGTTGTCAGAGAGGATGGGTGGGTGGAATTTATCGAGTCTGACCGCAATGTGGTGAGGTTAAAAATCTAACAATTCTGCAAGGTAGAAGAAGACGACAACGCCATTGTGCTGATAAACCGATATTGCTATAATTCAAATAGGTGGTTCACCCCAGCCAGCCCTGGGGTATAACAGATTCTACGCGGTGGGCTGGCACCGCATAAAGGAGGTAAAAATGGATAAGGTCAAAGTAACAAGCCAGGGCGTTGAATGCCCTGTGCATGGCGTTGTACAAAACGCCGAATACAAGTCCCAAACACCCGCTCCGTGCGGGTGCGACTGGGTGTGGGAAGTGGAATATGATAATCGCGATCAGCGCGTTGTGCTGATCGCTGTCCCGCACTTCGATTGGGAGCTGATTCCAACCCCAGCTCCCCGCCCTGACTGGGACTTTGACAACTAAACACCACCCCCCTCG